>Ga0315274_10001760_pt1 | contig 33126 bp, 22 predicted proteins | sample YL17G02_20_MG_FD_203700 | JGI IMG/M metagenome (GOLD analysis project Ga0315274, IMG submission 203700) | Sediment microbial communities from Yellowstone Lake, YNP, Wyoming, USA - YL17G02_20 | ecosystem: Environmental > Aquatic > Freshwater > Lake > Sediment | place: USA: Wyoming | collected...
TCGACACAGAGAAACTGGAAGCTCTTCGGTCGCGGCGCCTGGAAATAGAAACACGCGATCTTGAAGCCGCACAACGCGTGCTGGCCGCAACTGGCTTTGCGGTGAAAATGGACGCAGGCGTAATTGTCCTCAGTGAGGCGCATGCTATCGACGCGCCAGAGGAGGTATCGAAGATCCTGGTCAACGCCGGAGCGTCTCCATTCAGACTGGCGGTGAAACAAGAAGATCTCGAAGATCATTTCCTGCGCTTGACGGGAGGTCGAACATGAACGCTTTCCTCTCTGCTCTCTGGGCTGAGACGCTCAAAGCGCGCCGCTCCAAAATTACCTTGTTGACGGCCATCGGGTTCATGATTCTCCCCCTCGCCGCGGGGTTGTTCATGATTGTGTTGAAGAATCCTGAGCAAGCTCGTGCGATGGGATTGATCAGCACAAAAGCGCGGCTCACCGCAGGTGTGGCCGATTGGCCATCCTTTTTTGGAATGCTCTCACAGGGAATTGGCACGGGTGGAGCCATTGTGTTCGCGCTCATCACCGCCTGGGTCTTCGGACGTGAGTTTTCTGATCACACCGCAAAAGAGCTGATGGCCCTGCCGACACCGCGAGGAATCATTGTGAGCGCGAAGTTCGTCTTGACGGCGATTTGGGCGCTTGGACTTACGCTTCTCGTGTTTGTGGTTGGGTTGGGCGTTGGCTCGACGATCGATATCCCGGGGTGGTCTTACGACTTGGAATGCACAGCTTTTTGGACCATGATGAGCACCGCTTTCCTGACCATCCTGCTCATGCCATTTGTGGCTTTGTTTGCCAGCTCTGGGCGCGGCTACCTGCCACCCATGGGTTGGACAATCCTTGCGCTGGCGCTTGCCAACATCCTCAGTCTGCTCGGCTGGGGCGATTGGTTCCCGTGGGCCGTTCCTTTGCTCGTGAGCGGCATGGTCAAGCCGGATGCCGACCAGGTCGGATTGCACAGTTATCTTGTGGTAGTTATTGCTGCTTGCGCTGGCTTCGCGGCAACATACGCCTGGTGGCGAAGTGCAGATCAGACGCGGTAGCTTTTTGTAGCGATCGTAGGGCAATGAGCTGACGTTGACTTTGTTTGCTATGACTTGACCAGAACTCCTCGCAACAACAAGCTCTGAGAGTCTCTTTGCAGAACCTCTTCGCGTCTCTTTGCGGTCTTAGCGGTTAGATTTCGAATCCCTTCAGATGTCTCAATGCAGGACCTGATCCCATAAAACAGGAGGTCGTCATGAACAAGCTGTTCAATCGTCTTCTTGTGATGAGTGTGCTCGTTGTTCTTGTATCAACATCGATCCTGGCGTCGGATTTGCCGGCCATCAAGCTGAAGGAGCCCAACAAGAAACGTGGACTCGCATTTATGGAAGCGCTGTCGGTCAAAGCTTCCGCTGTGGAGTGGTCTGATAAGGAATTGGGTTTGGAGGATCTGTCGGATTTGCTGTGGGCGGCTAATGGCATCAACCGTCCAGCAGAAAAGAAGAGCACCGCCTCATCGGCCATGAACGCGCGGGATGTCGATGTCTATGTCTTCATGAAGGAAGGAGTTTACCTGTATGACACGGAGCACCATGAACTGACTCCCGTGCTCAGCGGTGACCTCCGTTCGCAGATCATGATGGCCCGCGGACCTCGTCCGGGCGGCCCGCCGCCGGGCGATTCTGCCAGACCGCGTCCTCCGATGCCTCCTCAATCGAATCCGCCGATTCAGATAATCCTGGTTTCCGACGCCGACCGTTTCAGAGCGGGCTCTCAGGAATTGCGATATGAGTGGGGGGCGCTCGATGCGGGAATTGTATCGCAAAATATCTCGCTGTTTTGTGCCGCGACAGGCATGAAAACCAGACCTCGCGCTTCCATGGACAAAGAAAAAATCAAGAATTTGCTCAAGCTGAGAGATTCTCAACACGTGTTCTTGAACCATCCAGTAGGGTACCCGAAATGAGATTTGCGTGTCAGGTTTTACAAGGAAGCAATGCAGTCGCATTCCGGCACGCAATATATCAAGGTGAAAAAATGAATCAACCACGTTCATATGTCGTTTGCCTCTTGCTTGCCCTCTTCGTTGGAATTACTCAGGCACAGCAGCCCCGACCGATCATTTCGCCCGAGGTGCAGCCTGACAACCGTGTCACCTTCCGACTTCGCGCTCCGAATGCTCAGCTGGTCATGCTGGCTCGCGAAGGCGTAGCAGCGATCCCGATGCAGAAGAATGAGGAGGGGGTCTGGAGTGTGACTACAGAGCCGCTGGATCCCGACATCTATGGCTACTCGTTTGTCGCAGATGGCGTGAACCTCTTCGATCCGTCGAATCCTTTTATTAAGGCCAACCTCATCTATACTCAAAGCCTGCTCCAAGTACCGGGGGATGCCTCCCTGCCATGGGAATTGAATGATATACCGCACGGCACGATCCATCACCATTATTACAAATCAAATGTGGTGGGCGACAACAGGGACTTCTTTGTATACACGCCCCCGGGGTATGATCCGAAGGGACAGAAGAAGTACTCCACGTTGTATCTTCTTCATGGCTACAGCGACGGTGCGAATGCATGGACCGAAGTGGGACGTGCTGAGCGCATTCTCGACAACCTCATTGCCCAGGGGAAAGCAAAACCGATGCTCGTTGTGATGCCTCTTGGCTATGGTGCCCCCGAGATCGTCGCAAAGACTGGATCGGGGCTTCGGGACCGCTCAGTGCGCGACCGCAACTACGAAAAATTCCGTGAGGCGCTGATTTCGGAGGTCATACCGCAAGTCGAGAAGGCGTATCTGGTGACCGGAGACCGCGAGTCACGAGCCATTGCTGGTTTGTCTATGGGAGGGAGCGAGGCACTTTTCACCGGCCTCAATGCCCTTGATCACTTTGCCTGGGTTGGGGCATTCAGCTCCGGCGGGCTGGATGAGAATTTCCCGACGGTGTTTCCGGCGCTTTCACAAGCCGCGGACAAGCAGCTCCGTACGCTCTGGATTTCATGCGGTAAGGACGACCGCCTGGTCGAGGCGAACCGCAAGATTCACGACTGGCTGAATTCAAAAGGAGTCCAGCATACGTATCTCGAAACCGACGGCTCGCACACATGGATGGTCTGGCGGCGCAACCTCGCGAGCTTCGTCCAACTTCTATTCCAGAGCCAACAGCACTAGCCGACTCTGTTATCGTCAGTGAGAGGTGTCGCAATCCTTGAAAAGGAGAAATCCCGATCGGTTGGATCCGACCGGGATTCTTGTCTGAGAGATTCCAACCCGGAGATACCGCAATGCTCTAGTGCAGCACACTTTCGAATCTGTAGGCTCCCGATCCCGCTTTGAAAACCGCACATCCATTCTCATGACGAACGAATATCAGCTCAGGTGAGTCTTTCACCGGCTTCCCGCTTTCACGCACGACGTCTGGACTCTTCGCCGGCACGTAGATTGTGGCAACCGTGTTAGCCGGGATGGCGACATTGAATGTGAATCTGCCTTTCTTCTGTGCCCACTCGCTCTTGATCACTCCTTGCGGGGACGAGTAACTGGCGCTGACGTGGCTCAGTTGCTCCGTGACTCGGGGGTGAACAATAATTTCCTTGTAGCCCGGCTTTTCCCCGAGATTGATCCCCGCCACATGCCTGTAGAGCCATTCGCCAACAGAGCCCATCGAGTAGTGGTTGAATGAGTTCATTCCAGGATCCTGAAATCCCTTGTCCGTGGTCCATCCATCCCATCGCTCCCAGATCGTCGTCGCACCTTGCGTGATCGGGAATCCCCACGATGGAAACGTCTTGTTGAATAACAGCTGATATGCAACATCGGCGTGCCCAGTTTCGGTGAGGACCGGGTTGAGATACTTCACGCCAATGAAACCTGTCGACAAGTGCCCTTTCTTGGCTTTGATATCGTCGATGATGAATTGTGCCGCAGCCTGGCGGAGATCATCGGGCATGAGATTGAAGGCAAGTGCCAGAACATATCCTGTTTGTGTCGCGCCATGGATTTTTCCGTCTGCGCTGATGTATGCTTTCTGAAATGCCGATTTCACTGAGTCAAAAACCGCTTCGTATTTCTGCTGTGCCTCGGTGCGTCCCGTGGCACTCGCCATATCTACCATGAGCCGCGCATCGTAAGCCCAGAATGCCGTGGCAAGCAGGTCTTTGGGCGTTTCGGCGTCGATGGAAAGCCAGTCGCCGTAGTTGTTGTTGAGCCGGTTTTTGCGTATGAAGTCCGGATTTGCCTCTGCCATGTACTGCATCCATCGCTCCATTGCCTCAAAATGATCATCGATCATCCGCGTGTCACCGTAGCATCGATAAATGTTCCAGGGGACGATAATCCCCGCATCACCCCAGCCGGGTGCACCGAACGTTCCATTCTTGTCTACGAACGGTGAAGTGTCCATGAATGCGCCATCGGGTGATTGGGCATCAACGACGTCGTACATCCATTTTGTCATGAACGAAGAGACGTCCATATCAAACGCCGCGGTTCTCACGAAAATCTGCGCATCTCCCATCCAACCGAGGCGTTCATCGCGCTGAGGGCAGTCGGTCGGGATGCTGATGAAATTCCCTCGCTGGCTCCAGGAAATGTTGCTCACAAGCTGGTTCACGATCTTATCAGAGCAGCCGAAAGATCCTGTGATCGGCAAGTCTGTGTTGATCGCGCATCCCGTGATCGCGTCCATTGCGGGTTTGCCTGGATAGCCTGTGACTTCAACATATCGGAAGCCATGGAATGTGAAGTGCGGTTCGTAGGACTCGATCCCTTTGCCGCCGAGCGTGTACTTCTCCGTCGCCTTCGCCCGCCTGAGGTTGGTCGTGTAGATTGTGCCGTCGGGATTCAGGACTTCAGCATGCCTCATCGTGATCTCTCTGCCGGCCTTACCATGTACTTTCAATCTTACAAAGCCTGCAATGTTTTGTCCAAGGTCGATGACAAAGATTCCTTTTTTCGGTTCTGTGATCCTCCTTGGCTTGAGAAGCTGCGTGATCCGGACCGGCTCGGTGGGGAGGGGAACGAGACGGGCGGTTGGCTTTGGATAGACCGCCACCGGCTGCCAGCGCTTGTCGTTAAATCCGGGTTCGTCCCAGCCGTTCATCTCCAATCGGGCGTCATATTCCTCTCCCATCAGCAGATCGGAGGAGAGAATAGGTCCGAAGGATCCTCTCCACGATTGATCCGTTGCGATCACTTCCTCTGTGCCATCGGCGAATTCGATATGGAGCTGCATCAGGGCGCTCGTCTGGCTCCCGTAGTTATTGGGGAGTTTCCCGAATCCCACGAACCCGCTGTACCAGCCATCACCAATGATAATCCCGACACAGTTCGCTCCTTTCTTGATCTGCGGAGTGACATCATAAGTGAGATACTGTATCCGTTTGCGGTAATCTGTCCACTCCGGAGAAAGAACATCGTGGCCGATGCGGCTGCCGTTCAGGCTCGCAATAAACAGGCCGCGAGTTATGATGTAAGCAGTGGCCCTACGAATGCCTTTTTGCACATTGAACTCTTTTCTTACAAACGGGTCCGGTCGGAGATCGCGGGATGTATCGCCGGCAAGGCCGATCCAGGATCCTGTCCAGTCGGCGCCAGTGAGCAAACCCATCCTCCAGGAAGCAATGGCAGAGAACGGCGAGATATTTCCATGATTGTCCCAGATCCGCACCTTCCAAAAACATTGCTTCCGTGTCTGCAGGGATTTTCCGGCATAGGCAATCTGTGTGTTCTGGTCACCCTCGACTTTGCCCGATTCCCACAGATCACCACGGCCTTCGCCAAGGATTTTCGGATCGCTTGCAACGAAGATCTCATACGCGGTCTGAATTGTTCCCCGTTTCGATGACTCCACGATCCAGCTCAATCGCGGTTTCGCGACATCCATTGCGAGGGGATTGGTCCTGTACTCACATCGCAGAGAAGTTGCTTTGAGCTGGGCTGCCGCTGTTGTATTGTGAGCTAGTGCCAGCATGATCATGAAAAGAGTAATCGTTGGGGTTTTCATGGAATCCTCGTTCGGAGAACGTTGGACGTAATGGAGGCCGCTGTGAATCTCGCAGCAACCCGCTAAGAAGGGAACCACTCTGCGACTATTATAGGAAAAGGGGAGACAAATGACAACCGTCAGGTGGAGACCCGTCAGGTTTCGAGAACCTGACGGGTCTTGCAGCGCATCCTCGGCTGTCCTTGCATTTCACTCGTTGGATCGATAGATTTCCCGACGACCGCCATCCGATTTCTGAGGTGCTAGATGACTCGACGTTGTTTTGTTCCCTCAATCGTCCTCCTGCTTCTTGTCTGTATTCTCCAGCCGTGCAGGAGCCAGGTTCGCTCACCGCAAGAAGTACCCAAGCTGACACCGTCAGTCGCATCCCATTTTGCTGAGTTAGCGCTGCGATGCGTTGCCCGTGAGTATCCGAACAAGCCAGATCATGTGATGAATGATGACAAGGACGTACTCACTCCGAAGACAATGCATCCGGCTTTCTACGGATGTTTCGACTGGCACTCCTCAGTTCATGGTCACTGGATGCTGGTCCGTTTGCTCCGCATGTTCCCTGACCTCCCGGAGGCGCCTCGAATACGTGCAGTCCTCGATGCAAATCTTACGGCGCAGAATGTCAGGGTGGAAGTCCGGTATCTTGATCAGCCGGGCCGGAAATCGTTCGAGAGGACATACGGCTGGGCCTGGCTCCTCAGGCTCGCGCAGGAGCTTCACGATTGGAACGACACACAGGGACTTCAGTGGTCAAGAAACCTCCAGCCGCTCACGAAGGCGATCGTGGTCCGCTACATCGATTTCCTGCCGAAGCAGACGTATCCGATACGGACGGGCGTCCACCCGAATACGGCACTTGGAATCGCCTTAGCTCTCGACTACGCGCGTGCTGTGCGAGACAAGCAGCTGGAGAAGCTGCTCGTTGGGCGAAGCCTCGCGTACTATGGCGATGACCGTGATGCGCCTGAGTCGTGGGAACCGGGGGGAGAGGATTTCTTTTCTCCAGCCCTCATCGAGGCCGACCTGATGCGCAGAATTCTGAATAAGGAGCGTTTTGATCGATGGTTCAAGCGGTTCATGCCGGGGCTTGTGAAAGGTTCTGCGGCCAATCTGCTCAAGCCCGCGGTGGTGAGTGACCGGACGGATCCGAAGATTGTGCACCTGGATGGCCTCAATTTAAGTCGAGCCTGGTGCATGAATGGTATTGCAGAATCTCTCCCGGCCGGCGATCCAACGCGGGAGCGACTCTTGAAATCGGCCGAGCAGCACGCAAGCGACGCGCTTGCTCACATTTCGAGCGGTAGCTACGAAGGGGAGCACTGGCTGGCTTCGTTTGCGGTGTACTTGCTTTCGCAGAATGACTCACAGAAGAAGTGATTGGTTGTGCTTTCTAACCCTTGTGAAAGGAGAAAAACCATGACCTCGAAATATGTTACGCGCTTGTTGGCGCTCTTTGCTGCCGTGCTCTTAAGCCTCAGCGTCGCGGAATCGCAGAAGCTCAAAGTCTACATCTCTGCTGATATGGAAGGGATTACCGGCGTCGTCCACAGTGACCAAACAACCAGTGCCAGTGGAGAATACGCGATGGCCCGGCGCTGGATGACTGACGACGTCAACGCCGCTGTCCTCGGAGCAATCGACGCAGGGGCCACGGAGATCGTCGTGAATGATTCTCATGGCGACATGAGGAATATTATCGCCGGCGATCTTCATCCAGGCGCATCGCTCATTTCGGGCACTGCCAAGCCGATGGGCATGATGGAGGGGATTGACGCATCATTCGATGCCGTGTTGTTTGTTGGTTACCACGCCAAAGCTGGCACGGCAAATGCGACCCTCGACCACACCATATCAAGTGCAACCGTTTACTCGATCAAAATCAACGGGATCGAAATGCCGGAGTTGGGGATTAACGCGCTTGTTGCCGGGTGTTATAACATCCCAGTTGTCATGGTGTCAGGCGACAAGGCCGTCTGTGAGCAGACGAAGGAGATCCTTGGTCAGAAGGTTCTGACCGCACAAGTGAAGGAGGCCATCGGGCGGGTTGCAGCGAAGCACCTCCCCTTTGAGAGCGCGCGCAAGCTGATACGCCAGCAGGCGAAATCGGGAATCGAAAAAAGAAAGGATGCAACGATCTACAAGCTTTCTGCCCCGTACGTTTTTGAACTGTCATATCTTCGCACTTCACAAGCAGACAATGCTATGTCTGTCCCGGGAGTGAAGAGGGTGGGAGCGAGGAGCATCCAGATCGAATCGGGAGAATACATCGCGGGCTACAAGTTCCTGCGTGGAATGATCTCGCTGGGGCGGGATAATTGATCTGGTCAAGTATCGGGAGTCGATCGAAGAAAAGCGCCCGGCGATGATACCGGGCGCTTTGTTCAAGATAGGTAGGACCGAGTGACACTCGGTCCTACGAGTCACAGCTTTTACTTCTTCAGTTGTCCTGCGCGTTCCGGATCGGAGCGCTGAGGCCACCGTCCGGGCTGCCCTGTTTGCCGATCAACTGGAAGGGCACGCCGTTCCCGGTCCACAAATGTCGGATCTTCACACGCCTGATAAACGAGCGTGGCAATCAAGACGACATTGTTTTTCAGATCGTCGAACACGAGCTTGTCGTAGGTGTCCCGGTTGGTGTGCCAAGTGTAGGAGGAATAGTCCCAGGGATTTGATCCGAGTCCGAATGCCGGCGCACCCGCTGCCACAAACGGTGCGTGGTCACTTCCGCCTCTGCCTGGCGTTCCCGGTAAAGAAATTCGCAGATCGCGCGTGATATTGTCAGGCACCCTTGACAACCACCGCGCGAGGTGCTCTCCCGCATTGAGGAAGCCGCCCGCACTGAGGTTCTGAATTCTTCCCGTACCGCCGTCCTGATTGAAGACCGCCTGAATCTTCTCCACGATTTCCGGGTGATCCTTCACAAATGCCCGCGATCCATTCAAACCTATTTCCTCGCTGCACCAGTGGCCGACGATGATCGTCCGTTTAGGGTTCGGATAGAATTTCTTGAGGACCCTGAGTGCCTCCATCATTTGAATAGTCCCTGTCCCGTTGTCTGTTGCGCCGGATGATCCCTCCCAGGAATCGATATGGGCAGAGAGGACCACATACTCGTCGGGCTTTTCTGTTCCTTTGATAGTCGCGATCGTGTTCAGTGCCGGTGCAGCGCCGAGAAACTTCCCTTCGGTTTCAACTCGAATCACCGGGTTGTCTCCATACTCCACAAGCCGATACAGAAGATTGTAGTCTTCAAGGCTGAGCGCGACCACGGGTATCTTTTCGTTCGTGGTTCCAAACACGCGGAAGGTTCCCCATCCGCCTGGCCACTCCGACGAAACAATGCCGACGGCGCCCGCCTGCTCAAGGACTAAGGCCACTGTATCGCGCTTCAAACCGGTCTTCCTCAGTCGTTTCTGCCAGTCCTCTGTTGTCTTCGTGCGAAGCGCCTTCATGCTGTCCGCAGATTCCTTTGTGCCGAATTCCTCCCAGACTTTGTCGGGTCTTCCGGTCGCCTGAGGCTGCGAGACGAGGACGAACTTCCCTTTGACATTAGGGAGCCACTTCAGGAATGCAGCGGAATCAGGGACGTCAGCGAAAATGACGAGACCGGAAGTGACACCTCCCTTTTTCGTTGCCGGGCTCCACGACAGCATGGTCCCTTCCAGGCTCCGGACGCGGGGTTGGAGCAAGTCAATGTGTGAAGTGCCGCGGTCCCAACCACGCCATTCCCCGTACTTCTCATTCTTCGCTTCGACTCCCCAGCTCTGGTACTTTGACACGAGCCAGTTGTTCGCTTTGATGATGCTCGGTGAGCCCACAAGTCGTGGACCGATAACATCGAGCAATTCGTGGGCGAAAAGTGGCAGGCGCGATGAATCCATCGCTTCCTGGTAGATGTTTTTGATTAACTGGTCGTCCGTCGGGAATGTCGGACCAAGCATCGGCGGGCCAAAAGGCTGACCCAACGCCGGGATTGAAATGATCACGGCGAACAGAACCAGACGTGCGAGCCGTACACTGGTTTTCATGAATCCTCCATTGAATGGTAAGCTTCTCTTATCCGGCTGCAAGAAATTCGACGTCGGAGATGTGACGAGTAATAGTATGGCAAAAACAGGGACGCTTCAAGAAAAAAAGATCGACTGCGTCTCAAGAGTAACTTAGCGCTCCCGCCCTTGTGTCTCTCGGCGGGCTTCGCGCTTTTCATTCTCTTGAGTTTGCTCGATCGGCAATCAGCACAAGCGTCCGTCTATCGCAGGGTGCCATCCAGCGCCGGGCTTTCCAAATACATCTTGAATGCGCGAGCCGATGTTGTTACATTGATCCTCCGTCGCGTGGACGCCACAGGTTTGCTCTCAATGGTGAAGGGTGAAGCATCGTCCGTGCGGATGAATCTTGACAGAAGGAGAGGAGAACATGGGTGTGGCTTTTCGTGCAGCCAGTGCCGTTTCCAATAAGTTCTTTTGTGTTAGCGAGAACGTAACTGGCATTCGAAACCAGCACTTTCGCCTTTTTGTGAAGGCTCAGTGCAAAAACACAAGATTTCTTTTCAGAAGTGGCACTAGGATAACGATGATTGTTGCCCTGTTGTTCGCGGCAAGGACTTCGTATGGGCAGATTGCCTCGTTTTCACCGCAGAACCCGAAGCTTGGCGACATCATCCGGGTGGCGTATTCCCCTCAGGCGAAGAATGCGACGATTCAGCGTGCTTCAGCAGTGACACTTCGTGCACTGGTACTGCCAGGGGTCGGTTCGCTTCCCGTGTTGATCGAAATCCCCATGACGAAATCCGGGCCGGGGTGGAAGTGCGAGTTCAGGTTGCAGCAGCCCGGGGCGAGATTCCTTCTTTATGAATTCGTTTCCGGCGACCTCAGGGACGACAACCGGGAACAGGGGTGGGATGGGATGGTGCTCCGCGCGGACGGGAAAGCTCTCAAAGGCGGACACTACTGGCGCGCGGCCGTGGTCGCCTTCGGGGGGTACATGGGATTCAAGCACAGCAAGGATGTTCCGCTGGCCAAGAAGGAACTTGCTCAGGAACGTTCCCTCTATGCGGATGACTACTATGCTCTGAACCTGAGCTGGTATCTGGAGATGAATCCTGCTCCAACAGAAGCAGGTAGTGCCAGAGTACGGCGCGAAGTGACCAATGCCCTGAGGCAGTTCAGAGAAAACGAAGAAGCGCTTCCGATGATCCTCGTCTGGCTTGAGCAGTTGGGCGGCAAGGTGAAGGCGGATTCCCTCCGAAGTGTTCTCATCGCGGAAAAACCAAAAGGGAAGGTCGCAGCTGCTGCCAGAATGAGAGAGATCTCGAGGGAGCGAGACATGCCGAAACGCTGCCAGCTTCTGGAGCAATATCTTGCCGATTTCCAGACGAAGGACGAAGAGACCTTGTCCATTCAGCGACAACTCGTGAGCTCTTACATCCAGGCAGAGAAGTACGACAAGGCTCTTGCCCTGCTCACGTCAGCTCCGAAGCTTGATGTCGCACTCTACAAAAGCGTAACAGCTCCCTTGGTAGAAAAGGGCGTCGAGCTTGAGAAAACTGTCGAATGGGCGGAGACCGGAATCGGCATCGTTCGGAAACAGGACGAATCGGCCAAGCCGCCATCATCGTCGCTCGCCGAATGGAAGCAATCGCGGTCAAGCATCCTGACATCGTTGCTGAATATTCGCGCCTCGGGGTTGCTGAAACTCAAGAAGCCCGCTGAGGCGGTTCTCCCTCTTGAAGAAGCACACGAGCTGTCGAAAGGCGATGATCTTGCCGTCAATGCAAATCTCCTCGACGCGTACGTGGCGACCTCGGAGCATAAGAAAGCTGTCGATCTCGGAATGGCCTGCATCCGGAAAGGGAAGACAAATCACGCGATGATTGGGCAATTGAAAACTGCCTACACGAAGGTTCATGGTTCACTTGCCGGGTACGACAAAACGGTCCAGGCGGCCAAAGCTGAGGCAGAAGCGCAATTGCTGAAGAGCGGCTTGAACAAGCCGGCGCCTGAATTCACAGTGAAAGATCTGAACGGTGGAGCGATGAAGCTCTCGGATTTTCGGGGAAAAGTCGTTGTGCTTGATTTCTGGGCGGCATGGTGCAGTCCCTGCAGGGCTTCGTTCCCTCATCTCCAGAAAGTTGCGGAGAGGTACAGGGATTATCGCACTGTGGCATTCCTGGCGATGAATACTTCTGAGTCAGTTGCCGGAGCGGCGCGTGATTCCCTAGTCAGAAAATTTATGGAGGAAGGAAAGTACGCCTTCCAGGTCGTTTTCGACGAGGAATCGAAAGTTGCGGAGCAATATGCAGTTGAAGGGATACCGACAAGATTCGTGATTGACAAAAAGGGGAATATCCAGTTCAAGAGTGTCGGCTTCAACGATGGAGATGAGTTGGTGAATGAGTTGACGGACCAGATCGAAGTGCTGTTGAAACAATGAATGAATGGATCAATCCCCCAATGACCAGATCTCCCGATCTCCCGATGACTCAATTCTCCGCTTGTTCGATCCCCATATTGTTCTACGCAAAATGATTCGATAACTCAATGGCTCAATGACTCAATTCTAAGGGTCCTCTATGCAACTCACTCTGCTCGACTGGATCATCATCTTCGCGTATTTCGCTTTCAACCTGGCCATCGGCTTCTACTATCGCAAGAAGGCGACCGGCAGTGTCGATGATTACTTTATTTCCGGCAGAAATGTCTCCTGGTGGTTGGCCGGGACTTCGATGGTGGCGACCACGTTTGCTGCCGACACACCTCTGGCGGTAACTGGGTTGGTTGCCCGTAATGGAATCGCCGGTAACTGGATCTGGTGGAGTATGGTCTTCAGCGGGATGCTGACGGTCTTCTTCTATGCCAAGCTGTGGCGCAGGGCGGGGATACTCACCGATGTCGAGTTTGCGGAGATCCGGTATTCGGGCAAACCCGCGGCCTTTCTGCGGGGATTCAGAGCATTGTATCTTGGACTCCCGATCAATCTGATCATCATGGGGTGGGTCAATCTTGCGATGATCAAGATCCTGACATTGATCCTTGGGGTCGACAAGATCTATGCAACGCTAATTCTGATCGCGATCATGGTTCTGACGGCTTCAATTTCCACGCTCTCCGGTCTTTGGGGCGTGCTCGTCATGGACCTTTTTCAGTTCGTGCTCAAAATGGGGATGGTCATCGCACTAGCGGTGTTCGCCGTCGAAGCCGTCGGCGGGATGTCGGGCTTGAAGGCAGGCCTGGTTCAGATCGACCAGGCGCGGAATGCCGGTACAGGGTCGACCGGATCGGTGATGTCGTTTACACCAGACCTCAACTCTCTCTGGATGCCGATGATCACCTTCTTTGTTTACATTGCCGTGAATTGGTGGGCGACGTGGTATCCTGGCGCCGAGCCGGGTGGGGGAGGATATGTCGCCCAGAGGATTTTTTCAGCGAAGAACGAGAAACACTCAATACTGGCTACGTTTTGGTTTAACATCGCACACTATGCGATCCGGCCCTGGCCGTGGATCCTCGTAGCTCTCGTCGCCATGGTGCAATTCCAAAACGATCCCGCCTTTGCGCAGGATCCAGAGTCAGGGTACATCAGGATCATGATGCTTCACCTCCCTATCTCACTGCGTGGACTGATGATTGCTGCCTTCGCTGCCGCGTACATGTCGACGATCGGCACGCAGCTCAACTGGGGGGCGTCCTATCTCGTAAACGATCTTTATCGTCGCTTTCTCAAGAAAAGCGAATCTGACAAGCACTACGTCCGTGCTTCACAGTTGACGACCGTTTTCCTGATGATCTGCTCGGCAATAGTGTCGTTCTACATGGAGTCGATCGCGCTGGCGTGGAAATTCCTTATGGCGCTTGGAGCGGGGACAGGGATGGTGTATATCCTTCGCTGGTTCTGGTGGCGGATAAACGCATGGAGCGAGGTGGCAGCCATGCTGACTGCGTTCGTGGTCTCGCTGACGCTGGAGTTTGGTCTCAAGATGAGCAGCGACAATGCGTACGATTTTGCTTACATCGTGCTCATAACAGCTGGTATTACAACGGTCGTTTGGCTCACCGTCACCTATCTCACCAAGCCCGAGCCGGATGAAATCTTGATCCCCTTCTATCGAAAAGTAAGACCATCTGCCGCGATGTGGGGACCCATACCGACAAAAGTCCCGGACGTTCTTCCTCAGAAGGACGGGCTTTTCAATCTCTCGAACTGGCTCTTCGGTTGCGTGCTGATCTATATGGCCCTTTTTGGATTCGGCAAGCTGATTTTCGGCGAGATGCTGCTTGGCTCTGCGTTTCTTCTGATCGCGGCAATTTCGTTCTGGATGATTTATCGGAACCTGTCAAAACGCGGATGGGAGACGGTGGGGAAGTAACTGACTTCAGAATTCTACATTCTTCAATCGACATTCGATATTCACCGCGTTCAATCATTTTCCCTCCCGCTCATCGGGAGCTCTGCTCCTGACGCACTGGAGGCAAGTTCTCCCAATAGGTTCGTGAGCAGAGCTCACGATGGAAGGACGTGCTTCGTCACGTCCCGACTGTCTTATCCATACCAATCAAGCTTGAACAATTCTCCTTGGTAGGCCCATTCTTCAGGTTCCCCCACAAGCCCTTGCCTGACGGGATTCTGAAGCATATACTCTAGCTTCTGCTCGTAGTTCTCGCCCTTTCGCAACTGAGTGTCCCAGAAGGATTTCTTCCAGATAGGTTGCTCATCTCTGTCTGGCCACTTGAGGGAACAGATAGATTTCCAATACTTGACCCATGTCACCAGGGACGGGAAATCAATCGTCGCGGGCGCACAGCAGAGGTGGATATGGTCAGGCATCAGAACGTACCGACCGACGTGCCATCTATCAGCGCGTCTCCATGCCTTTAAGATGAAGTCATGGACGTCAGGCCGACAAAGAACCGCCTTACGCTTGTCTGTGCAGACCGTCACGAAGACGATTATTGGCGTATTGGCCCGTTCTTGTACTGGAAGGTGGATCGGTGTCTTCCTGTTCCGTCCATGACTATTGGCATGGCTAGGATTCACTGAGTATTCGTTTGCTTTTGGGTTTCTGCTGGTGGCTTGAGGAAGCGTCAAACAATTGATGGATGAACCTAGTCGCGTCCCCTTGGTGAGGCGGTCACGACGAAGCGTGACCGTCCAGTGGAGGGGCGCTCTTTGTCGCGTCGGGATACCAGGATTCGTGAGTAGAACTCACGATCAGCAAGAGAAAAGAAAAGTGACGCCTGCTCGTCAGAAGATGCAATCATCGCTCGTCAGGAGCTCTGCTCCTGACCCACAGGAGGCGAATTCTTGTTTGTGCGAATGCAGAATGGACAATCCTCCCGTCTTTCGCAATCTGTTCAAGCGGCAATCGATTTGCAGTTCGAGGGTGGGTATGCGGCCAGGAGGTTCGTGAGCAGAGTTCACGAACAGCATTTTTGGGCAGGCGCTCAGGGTGACGAAACCGCCGAGACAGGGAAGGGAGACTGCAGGTCCCTAAATCGTCATTGGAACTCTACATCCTCTAATCGTTGAGATCTCCTCAGGCCGAAACTTTCTCGCCTATCTTCCAGAATCCCTCGATTTCCTCCAGCGAGTGCCCCTTTGTTTCCGGAACGGCTTTCCAGACAGTCAGCACGAGAACAAGGCAGAACAACGCGTACACGTAAAACGGAAATCCGTGATTGAACTGAGCGACAAGCGACGGATTCTCATCCAACATTGGAAATGTCTGCGAGACGATGAAATTCGCGGTCCAGAGGCAGAAGGTGGCAACGGAGAGGGCTCGGCCGCGGATGCGCGTTGGATAGATCTCCGACAGCAATACCCACGTCACAGGTCCGACCGAGAGCGCAAAACACGCGATGTACGCGAGAATGAAAAGCAGAACCCAGAGAGACACAACTCCAATTTGTGCCGCAATTCCCATGGCGACAAGAGCAATTCCCATGCCAATCGATCCAACAATCATCAACGGCTTGCGACCCCAGCGATCGACTGTCCAGATGGCCACGATCGTAAACGACAGGTTCACCGCACCAACAACAATCGTCTGCAGAAGCGCGGCGTCTGATCCCGATCCAAGCTGTTTGAAGATCTCTGGCGCGTAGTAGAGAAAGACATTGATGCCGGTTACTTGCTGAAGAACCGCAAGCACAACACCCAGGATCATGACTTTCCGCCAGCCGCCTCGGAACAACTGACTAAAGGTCTCGATTTCCTGCTTGAGTGTCGCCTCGATCGACTGCACTTCCGCATCAGCAAAACCCGATCCTCCGACTTTTGCCAAAACAGCACGAGCCTTCTCCTTCATCCCTTTTTCCACGAGCCACCGGGGACTCTCGGGAACAATGAAGAGCAGAAGGAGAAAGATCGTTGCAGGAAGCGCCTCGGATCCGAACATCCAGCGCCAGCCTGAAGCAACATTCCATGGTTCGTCCCCCTGGAGTGCAACGAAGTAGTTCACAAAGTAAATGACAAGCATGCCGGTGACGATTGCAAACTGGTTCACCGACACCATCCGACCGCGGATTCGAGCCGGCGTGATTTCGGCGATGTACATTGGTGAGGCCATCGATGCAATTCCGACGCCGACTCCGCCAATCATTCGATAGACGACAAAGACCCAGAACCGGTCCGGAATGGCTGTGCCGATCGCCGATACAAGCAACAGAACAGCCGACAACAGGAGGGCTTTTTTTCTTCCAGCCCGGTCTGCGACGATGCCTGCAAACGACACGCCCACGACACATCCAAGGAGCGCGCTCGACGCCGCCCAGCCTTTCATCGTGGCATCGAGATTGAAGTGCGTTTGGAGAAATCCAATTGCGCCCGCGATAACGGCTGTATCATAACCGAACAGCAGGCCACCGAGGGCTGCGACGATGGTCACAAGTGCAACGTAGTGCGAACTGCCTTTGTCGTCCTGAGGCGTAAGCGTCATGTGTTTTCTGCCTTCAATCTACTGGCTGATTTTCGTGATTCGCGCAACCCAACCACCTCCCGGCGCAAGATGGATAGTGATGACATCTGAGGCCTTCACTTCTCGGGATGACTTCCGGTAATCACTCGCGTGCTTGTCCGCGTTGATGCCGTCTGCGTATTCGGTCATCTCAAATCTCCCTTGTTCCAGGAAATCGAGCTTGAGATCAAAATCGCGGGGAGTCCAGTTGGTCATCGAGCCAATGTACCAATCCGAACCCTTCATGCGCGCCACCGTCACATAGTTGCCAATGCTGGCATTGAGGACCTTCGTTTTGTCCCACGTCGTTGGAACGGGTGAAAGGAATTCCATGATGGCCGGCTCACGATCGTACTGCGACGGACTGTCGCAGAGCATTTGAAGGGGACTTTCATAAACCACATACATCGCCAGCTGATGGCAGCGTGTCCCCTGGCTCATCGGCTCCGTGAATACTGGACGGAAGTTGTCCTTAGTAGCGTTTCGCATCGCTCCTGGTGTAAAATCCATGGCTCCGGCGAACATGCGGGTGAACGGGAGCGTCACGTCGTGCTGAGGCGTGACATTGGAAGACCACTTGCTGTGCTCAAGGCCCTGCACACCTTCTCGGGTCACGACGTTCGGGTAGGTTCGGCTCAATCCCGTCGGTTTGTAGGAACCGTGAAAGTCGACGAGAAGATGTCTCTTTGCGGCCTCGATGGCAGTCTTCTCATAGAAATTCACCATCTTCTGATCGTCTCGCTGCATGAAATCGACTTTGATTCCTTTCGCGCCCCATTTCTCGAAGCGGTCGAGTGCTTCGACCATCCGGTCATCGAGCGCTTTCGACGTCACCCAGAGCACAATGCCGACGTCCTTTTCTCTGGCATAGGAAAAGAGTTCATCCACGTTCATTTGGGGATTGATTTCGAAGAGGTCGGAAGGCTTCGACCAACCTTCGTCAAAGATCACGTACTCAATCTTCTGTCGCGAAGCAAAACCGATGTAGTGTTTGTATGTCTCTGTGTTGATCCCTGACTTGAATCCGACTCCGTAGAGATTGTTCGCATTCCACCAATCCCAAGCGACTTTCCCCGGCCTGATCCACGAAGTCTCTTTGAGTTTGCTCGGACTCCCAAGGCGGTAAATGATGTCGTTCTCGATTATATCTCCATCTTTTTCCGCAATCGCGAAGACGCGCCAAGGGAATTCGCGTTTTCCAACCGTCCTGGCGATGTACTCTCCGCTCTTCGTGACTTTCATAGTGCGGTCGCCGACCAAATGCTCTTCAAGAGGGTAGGGAGGGAATTTTGACACGAGACTCGGTTTGCCTCCTCCTTCGCCGCGCAGATAGAGCCCTGCGTAATCGAGAAGGTCTGACTCCGAAAAAGCGATCTTGAGTCCATTCGGTTTCACAAAGACCGCAGGGATACAACACATCTGTGTGTCGGCGATCTCGCTCACGGCAAGGAGCTTGTATTGCCGCTCCGAATGTGACAGAAAGCTCGTCTCCTCCGGAAACCACACTGAGTCTCCGGGAGACAGGTTAATGCGAAGTTCTTCATGCTTGACCGTCAACTCTCCGGGAAACGCTGTTGTGAATCGGTACGCCACGCCGTCGTCGTACACCCTGACCTTCAGTCCATACTCACCCTTGAATTGGATCGTGACTTCGTTGTAGACGTCGGGGATGATTTTCCGTTTCTCAGCAACCGGCGGCTCGATGGAAGTCTTGACAGACCGGGGCGTCGTGCTTTGCACAACCGGTTTCAGGCCAAGTGTTTGGCCCTGCTCGAGCCCTATGGATATCGGAGAGCTTGACACAACCTCCGCTCCGTTGTGGAAGACCGAGATGGAAAGTCGGCCCTCCAGGCCAATCCGGAGTTCCGTTCTTGCATCGGGAGATTTAACGCTGTAAGATTTCTGCCGCGTGAAGGCCGCCTGGCTTGTCCAGAGAATGAGCAAGAGGCAAGCGACAAACTCGGAGATACGGCTGAGTGGCTTCATGGGACGGTTCCTTTAGATGATTCTTTGTTTGCCGGCGAGGGTTCGCGAATGTGAAACAGCGTTTGCGACCGGGAGAGTGGTGAAACCGAAAAAACAACGGGCAAGATGGGCCGACATACCTGGGAGGCCTTTGGATTTTCTCGAGTATTGAGTACCTTGCGCCTCGACGAGTTCTGTTGCTCTCTGAATCGGCGTGCGGTCGAAGTGCGGGATCGGTCGGTGCATCCCAACGTACAAAGTAAACGAGAAATGCGAAAGGACAATCCGCAAGACCGTATGGTTGCCGGCAAAGGAGGTTTCGAGATGAAGATGCGAATGCTCGGACTTGCGTTGATTCTGACGATGTCGATTCCGCTTTTTGCTCAGGAAAGAGAGGAAAACTACGTCCCAGAAAAGGATCCCCTCGTCTTGGCGAAATTGTCGAAATGGCAGGATTACAAGTTCGGCCTGTTGATGACGTGGGGGACGTACAGCCAATGGGGGATTGTCGAGTCGTGGTCGCTGTGCGCTGAGGACGAAGGGTGGTGCGAGCGCAAGGGGCCGTTTGCTGACGAGTATGACAAATACAAGAGGGCCTACGAGGAACTGAAGAACACCTTCAACCCTGTGAAGTTCGATCCCGCGAAATGGGCCGAAGCGGCAAGCGATGCAGGGATGCGCTATGTCATCTTTACAATGAAACACCACGACGGCTTCTGCATGTTCGATACGAAAACCACCGACTACAAGATCACATCGAAAGAGTCTTTTGGCGGCGATCCCCGCGCGAATGTCGCAAAGGGGATCTTCGACGCGTTTCGAAAGAAAGGGATGATGATCGGGGCGTATTTTTCCAAACCCGACTGGCACTCGCCAGATTATTGGTGGCCGTATTTCCCCACCCCTGACCGCCACGTGAACTATGACCCAGCTCGTTACCCCGAGCGATGGAACCGATTCAAAGAATACACCTATCAACAGATCGAAGAGATCATGACGAAATACGGCTCGGTTGATATTCTATGGCTCGACGGCGCGTGGGTCAGGCCTCTGCAGAACATGCCGAAGGAATTCGAGTCGTGGGGAAGGAAGAGGGACTGCAATCAGGATATCGATATGGCCCGGATTGCGAGGATGGCCAGGCAGCATCAGCCGGGATTGCTCGTCGTTGATCGCTGGGTTAACGGACCGTACGAGAATTACTTGACTCCGGAGAACAAGGTGCCTGAAAAAGCTCTCCGTGTTCCCTGGGAATCTTGTATCCCGATGGCAACGAGCTGGTCGTATGTCAAGACCGATCGGTACAAAACGGTTCGTCAGATTATCCATCTCCTCGTCGATGTTGTTGCGAAAGGTGGCAACCTGTTGCTCAATATCGGCCCCTCTCCGAAAGGAGAGTGGGCTCCGGATGCCTACGATCGGCTGAAGGGTGTAGCTGCGTGGATGAAAGTGAATAGCGAGGCGATTTATGAAACTCGGGCTATCGCTCCATATAAAGAGGGAAGTGTATGCCTCACGCAGAAAAAGTGGGACGGCGCGGTCTACGCAATCTATCTCCCCGGCGAGAATGAACAGAAGCCGCCGAAATCGTTCCGTCTCATGAAGCTCCAGCCCGCCGCAGGCGCAAAGGTGACAATGCCGGGAGTAAACGGTGAGCTGAAATGGAAAGCTGAAGGGGATGGTATCATTGTTGAGATTCCTGAGGCCTTGCAGCAAAAGCCCCCTTGCGAGGATGCCTGGGTCGTCAAGATCTCTGGGATACAAAGGTAGAGATCCCGAACCATGGACAAAACATGCTGTCGCGGAATCGCACATTGAAACATTTTGCATCGACGCAAAATCATCCGTAGGCTCAATCTTCAGATTGAGACCTGCGATGTTCATTCGAGAAAAAAAAACACCGGCTTCCTCCCGGATCGTATCGAGGCAAGGTGGATGTAGCATTCACAGCATGCGTAAGGCACCGATTACCGCTGTTTGTCGATGCAAGCCTTGTCAAGAAGTGTATCGAAATCCTTCTGCAGGAAGCGGCCAACGAGCACTGCGACATTCTCGCGTTTGTTTTCATGCCTGATCATTGCCACCTTTTGTTACGTGGCAGGGAAGATGGATCTGACGTTTTGAGGTTGATGAGAAGATTCAAGCAACGGACGGGGTATTTTTTTTCTCAGAACAGCGTGGGCGCCCGTTGGCAGAAGGATTTCTACGATCGCATCTGCAGAAACGATTGTGAAGTTCAAAACCAAATCGGATACATTATCGAAAACCCTGTCCGAAAGGGGCTCGTGACACAATGGTCCGAATATCCTTTCACGGGAGCAGGTGGCGTAGCCGCAGACTGAAGTCTGCGGCTACGATGATACTGCTATGGATGCTTTCCAACGAAAGGCAAAACTCGTGAACAGCAAAGAACGGGTACTTGCGGCTCTCCGGCATCAGCAGCCCGATGCCATCCCCATCGACTTCGGCAGCACGGCTGTCACCGGTGTCCATGTTCGGATCATCGCTGCCTTGCGAGAACACTACGGGCTCGAGAAGAGGCTCGTGAAGGCGCATGAACCATACCAGATGCTCGGTACCATGGACGAGGATCTCAAGGAGGTGCTCGGCATCGATCTCGAGGGGGTCGTTCCACCGGAGACAATGTTTGGGTTCAGGAATGAGAACTGGAAACCGTGGCGAATGGATGACGGTCTTGAAGTCCTTGTGCCGGAGAATTTCAAAATCACCAAAGAGTCGAATGGCGACACGCTCATTTATCCCAAGGGCGACCTGTCCGCACCCCCCTCGGGAAGAATGCCGAAGAATGGATTCTTCTTTGACTCCATCATTCGCCAGGATCCCATCGTCGAAGAAGTGCTCGATCCGAAGGACAACCAGGAGGAGTTTACGCCGATCTCTGATGCGGACCTCGATTACTTCGAAGCGCAGGTGAAAGCCAAAGCGAAAACGGGAAGGGCGGTGATGGCGACGTTTGGCGGGATGGCGTTCGGTGACATAGCGCTTGTCCCGGCGCCGTTTCTCAAACATCCCAAAGGGATACGGGATATCGAAGAGTGGTACGTTTCAACGCTCACGCGGCAGCCCTACATCCACGAGGTATTCGAGAAGCAATGCACGGTTGCCATCGAGAATCTGATGAAGATTCACAAGCGCGTTGGTGAGAGTGTAAATGCAGTTTTCATCTGCGGAACGGATTTCGGGACACAGTGGTCGACCTTTTGCTCTGTCGATACCTACAAATCTCTTTATCATCCGTACTACAGGCGTGTCAACGATTGGATTCACACCCACACAACCTGGAAGACTTTCAAGCACTCTTGTGGATCGGTGATCTCCCTGATCCCGTCATTCGTTGAATCCGGCTTTGACATTCTCAATCCCGTCCAGTGCTCGGCGGCGGGGATGGATCCCATGCAGCTCAAGAAGGAGTTTGGCTCGGAAATCGTGTTCTGGGGTGGCGGCGTGGACACGCAGAAGACGCTGATGTTCGGCGCTCCTGGACAGGTGAAGGAAGAAGTGAAGAAACGTTGTGAGATTTTTGGGAAAGACGGTGGCTTTGTCTTCAACACCGTGCACAACATCCAGGGGAATGTGCCGGTGAAGAATGTGGTGGCGATGTTTGAAGCGCTGAGGGAAGTAAGACGCGTGTAGACCTGACAGGTTTCAGAAACCTGTCAGGTCTCGCACCACCAGAATCACTTCCCGTACACGGGGTAGCACCATTGTCTGTATTTCGGCACCCGGCCCCGAACGACGTCGAAGTACAGATCGCGCAGTTTCTGTGTCACCGGCCCCATCAATCCGCTTCCCAGCTTACGATGATCAACCCTCGTGATTGCCACGATTTGTGCTCCCGTCGCGACGAGAAATGCCTCTTCGGCAAGATAGACCTCTGTTCTGTCGATCGAGCGCTCAACGACCTCCATCCCTAATTCATCTCTCAACAGCGTTATCATCGAGTTGCGGGTGATCCCTTCCAGAATGTTGTCAGTGACGGGGGGAGTGACGATCTTCCCCTTTCGCATGATGAAGACGTTTTCTGCCGAACCTTCGGAGATGTGACCGTCTTGGTTGAGCAATATCGCCTCATCAAAGCCCGACAGGTTTGCGTCGGTTTTCGCCAGCGCCGAATTCACGTACCCGCCTGTGATCTTCCCGCGAGCGGGAATCACGTTGTCGTCAATTCTTCTCCACGAGGAGATCGTCACGTGGGCTCCTTCTTCCTTCTCGAGATAACGGCCAAAGGGGAGCACGGAAATTGTCAGCATCGGTGTTACATTATGAAGCCGCACGCCGATGATCTCATCGGCATAAAATGCCAGCGGTCGGACATAACAATCCTCATGAAGATCTTCTTTCTGGATCAACTCGATCAGCTTCTGAACGACTTCCTCGCGTGTGTAAGAAAACTCCATGCGCAGCAACCGTGTTGATTCAAGAAAACGCTGGAAATGATCAATCGGTCTGAAGATGAACAGTTGTTTTTCCTCGTCGTTCCAGTAACCCCTGATACCGCCGAAGATGCCTGTCCCGTAGTTGAGACCGTGGGTGAGTATCCCAACCTTTGCTTCAGAATACGGCACAATCTTGTTCTGGAAGAACGCGTATTTTGGCAGAGCCATAACAAGCTCCTTGAAGTATTATCGTGTATGGTTGTCGGAGTCGAAGCGTAGAAAGACTGCCGACATCATCGGTGCGTTAATCTATACGAAATCTACTTCATGAACAAGATGTTCGATTCAAAAACTCACGCATCACTTTTGATCCCGACTCCCTTCTCCCGAACAGCAGGTTCGTCTTCAGCGGAATCACTTTCCCGGATGTCTCGAACATGATCTGGATGCGATTTCGCCTGATGCCAGAATTGATTCTCGTGCGCAATCGGAGTACCTTGGAATAACTATTCAGTATCCGGCTATTGTATGCGATGAAGGGACTGGTATTCAATATTCAGCGGTTTTCTGTTCACGACGGACCGGGAATCCGGACCACGGTGTTCCTGAAAGGATGCCCGCTCCGCTGTAAATGGTGCCACAACCCGGAGTCCATTTCTGCGGAGCCGGAGCTCATTCTTCGGAAGGACCGCTGTATCCGTTGCGGTGATTGCTATGCATTCTGCAAGAACCACGCTGTTCAACACGTGGATGGCGGGTTCGAGACCCTGCGAGATGTCTGTATCGATTGCGGCGAGTGTGTCGAAATTTGCAGCGCGGAGGCCCGCGGCCTTGCGGGAAAAGAAATGACCACGGAAGAAGTTATTGCTGAAATCGAGAAGGATATCGTTTTCTACGATCAATCGGGCGGCGGAGCGTCCTTCTCAGGCGGCGAACCTTTGCTGCAACATGATTTCCTCGTTTCCCTTCTTGTGGCCTGTAAACGCAAGAATATCCACACCGTCGTCGACACCGCGGGCGTGACGACTTCTGCCATAATTGAAAAAGTGAGTGCTCATGTCGATCTGTTCCTGTTTGACCTGAAGACGCTTGACGACGAAAGGCACAAGGAGTTTACTGGTGCCTCAAACGTCCAGATTCTCAACAATCTTCGTCGACTCTCGGAATTGAAGAAACAGGTCGTTGTGCGAATCCCGGTCATCCCGGGTTTCAACGATACGTATGACAATGTGAGGGGCATCGGGGCGTTCGTGGCTGAGCTGGGAAATGTCCGGGAGATTCATCTCCTGCCATATCACCCTACAGGCACGGAGAAATATGTGCGATTAGGAAAAGAGTATGAAATGGAGAGCACGGTGCCGCCGTCAGCAGACGATCTCAGCCTGTATGTGAAAGCACTTCGTCAGTATGTTCCCGATGTGTCCATTGGAGGTTAAAGAATGACCGAGCGAGTTAAGAAACTTCGCGAACAGAGCGTGAACGCCGTGCCCTGTGTATCCACGGAACGTGCGCGCATTGTGACTGAGTTCTATAAAGAGGCGCAGTTTCTCTCTGCTCCGATGCGAAGAGCCCTGACATTCCGGCGCATTATGGAGCAGAAGGAAATCTGCATAAACGATGGAGAACTGATCGTCGGCGAACGCGGTCCTGCTCCGAAAGCTACTTATACGTTTCCTGAACTATGCTGCCACAGCATTGAGGATCTGGACATCCTGAACAGCCGCGAAAAGGTTTGGTTCCGGGTTGAAGATTCCGCGAGAAAGGAGTACAGCGAGTCTATCATTCCGTTCTGGGAAGGAAAGACCATTCGAGAGAAGATTTTTGAGGAGATGTCGGACGAGTGGAAGGCCGCCTACGCTGCAGGAGTTTTCACCGAGTTCATGGAGCAGCGGGCTCCCGGTCATACCGTGCTCGACGACAAGATCTATCGCAAGGGTCTTCTGGACTTCAAGCGCGAGATCAGGGAAAGCCTTGGCTCGCTCGATGAGCTCAACGATCCCGAAGCGCACAGCAAGAAAGAAGAACTCACGTCGATGAGCATAGCGATCGACGGTGCGCTGACCCTGGCGCAACGCTATGCCGAGAAGGCGCAAGATCTCGCGGGGATGGAACGCGATCCTGCCCGCCAGGCAGAACTAGAATCGATCGCACTTACGTGCCGGCACGTCCCGGCTCATACTCCTACAACCTTCTGGGAAGCGCTGCAATACTATTGGTTTGTCCACCTCGGTGTTGTGACCGAATTGAATCCGTGGGATGCGTTCAATCCAGGACGGCTGGACCAGCATCTGTATCCGTTCTACAAAAATGGACTGGCTGATGGCTCGCTCGATGAAGAGAAAGCGCGCGAGCTGCTCGAATGCTTCTGGATCAAGTTCAACAACCAGCCTGCGCCGCCAAAGGTCGGAGTAACGGCTGCCGAAAGCTCGACCTACACGGATTTCGCGAACATCAACACTGGCGGCTTGAGACCTGAAGGGAGCGACGGCGTCAACGAGTTGACGCACCTGATCCTCGATGTGATCGATGAGATGCGGCTTGTGCAGCCGAGCTCGAATATTCAACTCAGCAGGAAGAATCCGGATGAGTTTCTTAAGCATGCGTGCAGAGTGATCAGGACGGGGAGAGGCCAGCCGTCAGTCTTCAATGCGGATGAAATTGTCGAGGAACTCCTGCGCCAGGGAAAAAGTGTTGAAGATGCCCGCTCTGGAGGTGCTAGCGGTTGCGTTGAGACAGGAGCGTTTGGCAAGGAAAGCTATATCCTCACTGGATATTTCAATCTTCCCAAGGTCTTCGAGATCACACTTGGAAACGGAATCGATCCCCGCACAGGCAAGAAGATCGGAATCGAGTCAGGTGATCCTGCTTCATTTGCCTCGTTCGACCAGTTGCTGGAGGCCTACAAGCGCCAGTTGAAGCATTTCATCGAGATCAAGCTGAAAGGCAATAACGTCATTGAACGATTGTACGCCGAGCACATGCCCGTTCCATTCCTGTCAGTGCTGATCGACGATTGCATCAAGAAGGGAAAGGACTACAACGACGGCGGGGCCCGCTACAACACCAACTACATCCAGGGAGTGGGGATCGGTACGATCACCGATAGTTTGGCATCGATCAAACATCACGTGTTTGAGAACAAGACATTCGCGATGGCCGAGTTCATGCGCGTTCTCTCCGTCGATTTCGAAGGGGATGAGAAAACACGGCTGCTCCTGGTGAACAAGAGTCCGAAATATGGGAACGACGATGACTATGCCGACAGCTTAATGCAATGGGTTTTCGAGGCATTTTATGAACTTGTGAATGGCCGGAAGAACACCAAGGGCGGAGTCTACCGAATCAATCTTCTTCCCACGACCTGCCATGTGTACTTTGGCTCCGTGACCGGCGCGACCCCCGACGGTCGGAAGGCCGGCATGCCACTTTCGGAAGGAATATCACCCGTGCAGGGAGCTGATCGGAAAGGTCCGACTGCAGTGCTGAAGTCAGCGGGAAAGATGGATCATGTTCGGACGGGAGGAACGTTACTCAACCAGAAGTTTACACCGCAGCTCTTGGAGAACGAGAAGGGGATTGAGAACCTCTCGGATTTGGTGCGGTCGTACTTCACGCTGGGGGGGCACCATATTCAGTTCAACGTCGTGCATGCGCAGACGCTGCGCGATGCCCAGGCGCACCCCGATCAGTATCGGGACCTGATCGTTCGTGTGGCTGGCTACAGTGACTACTTCTGTGATCTGGGGAAGTCGTTGCAGGACGAGATTATCACGCGGACGGAACATCAGGGATTCCAAGCATAGACGGTGACCGTCACCTTGCTGCACACCATCGTGGGTGCCGGTCACCTGACAAGCCCTAACAATGAAGCTCAGCGGCGCGGGTTGTCCGCGTCCGCTGAAGCGTCTGGTTCGACCTGCCCCAGGACAAACTCTCGAAGGAGGTCCACGAGAGGATCTGCGGCGGCGGCACAGAGTCCGAGTGGATTGTGCCGGCGCCAGCCCTCGGCAAACTCGCATCGTGTCGCCAACGCCCCCATCTCGCCGGCAAAGTTCCTCATCGTGTTCAGATAGGCGTTTACCCCCTGACTATGGTCTAGCCACTCCTTCTGACTCTTGTGCTCGGCAAGCATGCTGGCCTTTTCCTCAATGGAGGAGCCGATATCGGTGAAGAAATCGGGCCGGACTAGATGGTTCAAGGGATCTCTATTGCCGTGTGGTTGGGCATGATACACGGCGACATCACCCTCAACCGGTGCCCTGGGAGGATCCACCGGGAAGTTCCGCATGCCCCGGCAGAACGCAGCGGTAACCGCAAGGCGACAGGCAATCATGTGATCTTCCATGTAGTCCTGGGGTGAGGGGACGAGGAGGATGTCCGGCACCACCATTCGCATGATGGACCCCACTCTGGCTAGAAGCCCTTTTTCATAGAAGATTTCGATGTCGGGGACCAGAGGCGGATGGAACACCGCCCCGATCCGTCCGGCGGCGTTCTTCGCTTCCTGGAGCCGCAAGGCCGCAATGGTTTCCGCGTCGTGCTCGGCCGAACCGCACGAACCATTCGCGATGTTCATGTAGTGGACTTCACAACCCGCTCTCCTCAGCAGGATGAGGGTGCCCGCCATGTTGAACTCGATGTCGTCCGCATGCGCGGCAATAGCGAATACTCGGAAGGCCATGTCAATGCATCTCCACCTTGCAGGTGCCAAGTGCGGGCTGGAAGAAGTTGAACTGGACGTTGGGGTGATCCGATAGCAACGACATGGGCACCGACGAATCCGGAATCCGCTTGGATATCATCAAGGTCGTCAAGCGCATGCCGAACGGGTTATCGTGATGTCCCGGGTGCCAGATTGAAACCTTCTCGGCTTTCCACGTCTCGACCGGCCCCACCGTAACGGCCTGATGGGGCACATCCTGGACGGCGCCGCCACCAGAGGTTCGCGCATTCTGCATCAGGGTCATGGGGTGCAAGTCGACGACCCGGGTGCCGAGCTTCCTGTATTCCTCGGGAAGCGGGGGAGCGTCTCGGTACGCACCCTCCCGCTTTGGCGGATCATTGAACGCCCAGTGTTTAACCTCTCCCTGGCCGCCCTGCATGACCAGACAGCGCGCTGAATCCCAGCTTTCGATAAACGCCTCCGCATTGGCCGCGGGGAAATGAATGTTCTCCTTGGGCATCGCCAGTTCGGGCTTGATCCGGTTGAAACACAGTTCCATGTCGGCCCGGGCAAAGCCAAGAGGGAAATCGGTCGAGACTTCCTTGCCAGCGACAACCCACTCGTCCATTCCCCAAAAGTGGCAGTGCTTGAGGGAAATCCCCAGTTCGTTCACCATGCGTGCCACCAGGGGAAGCTGCTCCGTCGGGCCGATCGGCCCGCAGATACCCGCAGGACGGCCTTCCGTGGCCTGCCGCCACGCTGTGATATACTCCAGGGCCTCCGCCATGTAAAACTCCTCGATCCTGTCAAAGAACCTTATTGCGAACCCCTGCCTTGCCAGATCCAGGATATCCTTCTCGGTCAGTGATGCGGCCTCGTCAAGAAGTTCCCTGTCCAATGTGGTGTAGTCCCACCACGCCGGTGCCACCTTGCTCATATTTCTCATCGTTTTCTTCTCTCTCTTTGTTTCCGGTTGAACAGTGACTAGAATGATCCGCCTACCATGTGGAACACTCGTTCGGGATCCGTATAACACGCCGTCACTAAACTGGATCCCGCTGCAATCACCGCTCCAGGACGAGATTATCACGCGGACGGAACACCAGGGATTCTAGGGTTGCATAGTGACCGTCACTTCAGCGAGGACTCTCCCGGAGTGGCGGTCACTTCACTGCGCAAACGATGGCTCAACTCGATAAGTGACCGTCACCTCGCAAGGATATCTCTCCGATCAGGTGACGAGCACTTGCCGGCCCCGACGAGTGGCCGCCACGTTGCTGAGGATGATCCTGGGTGTAGGTCACCTCCGCCAGAAGCACAATTGTTGATCGTTGATATCCTCACCGCCCTCCACGTACACGAGAACCTTATTTCGTCCGCGCAAATCCAACCCATCGATTATGCTCTTGAGTTACCAGCCGGACCGGAGCGACCTGTGAGGCCGTCACCATGGACCACTACAATGGATCGAAGTCACCTCTGATGAACTTGCCCTTTTCGAAGTAGTAGCTCACGCTGCCACCATCGTTGGCCAGTTTGCCGGCAGAATCCGTACGTTGAGGGAAGACGATCTGGAAGACAAAGGTCTTGTGCGGGTCAAAGTTTTTTTCCGAAGTCCATATGCACGTTCTCGAAAAGATGTAGCATAAACCGGTATCTTTCACACCCTCTTTAAAATCCACAGTCTGGCTCGGAACAATCAGGTGGCTTGAGTCTACTATCTCGACGATGTAGTCTTGTTCGTGGGAAAGCAGACATAGAAGAAGGGAGTTGCTGTCATCATGACCGTCGAGAATGACGTCTGGCTTTCCGTCTTTGTTGGCATCGAGAATTAGTGCAAAGGGGGTGCGGGACTGAAGAGAATCTCCTGCGAAGCCCTTGCGTGCGCTGATTGAATAGTCAGCAGATTTCCAGGTCTTGAAGCCGGGTTTGAATCGTTGGAGTGCACTCTCCATTTCCCTGGAAAGTGTTAGCACGGAATTCCCACCCTCGCGACTGAGTGTCGGAAGCTGCACTTGTGCATTCGCCTCAAGCATCAAGAGCGCCAACAGGAGGATGTGCCTTATCCATCGCATTATCTTCATCGTCTCTCCTTGGAATACACAGGATGCTGCGGCCTGACAGCGATTCGTATCCCCTCGCGTTCTACCCTCGGGCTCTATGATTTCCGATTGTGATTGGTGATTTCTGATCTGAGAGGTCTGGTGGATATTTGACGGCCACTCGCCACTTCACTCGCCCAGACTCATCAAATCGTTGATAACTCCATAAGCCGTATCGTACAACGTTGGATCGGTCTCTGTGATGATGAACGGAGCAAGCAGATCGGTCTCGAACATGAGAATCGACCCGCTCTCCCTGATCGGTGCAAAAGGATGGCCCCGCTCGATCTCCTCGAGCGAGACTTTTGTGCGCACGTTCTCGCCCTCCCGCCACGCCCTGCAAATGAGCTTCAGGTTCTTTCCTTCCTTGACAGCGCGCTGAGCATCTGCGACGGTCACGTGCGTTATCCCTTGACGATCCACATCAAGCGGCGTCAGCGTTGCATCCATCAATGCATTCGCGAGCACCGTGATCTTCGCAGAAGCATCCCAACCTTCGAGATCGTGCCGCGGGTCCGCCTCGGCAAAACCCTCCTTCTGAGCAAGCCGCACCGCCTCCTCCAACGATTCGCCCTTCTCCATTCGAGAAAGGACATAATTGGTCGTTGAGTTCAGTACGCCGGAAACAGACTTAATGGTGCATCCTTTCAGCCCGCTTCGTGCGAGATTGAACACAGGAGTCCCATCCATGACCGTCGACTCGTGAAGAAATTTGACCCCCTTCTCGTCCGCGAGCAATCGCAGTTCCCGATAGGCAAATGCTGCCGGCGCTTTGTTCGCTGTCACCACGTGTCGTCCCCGCTCCAGTGCCTCCCGAACGTGCGACAGTGCGGGCTCTCCGCGTTCCGCGATGGAGAGGGTGGAGAGCTCGACGAGAACGTCGTAGTCAAGCTGTCGCACCGCATCCAGCCCGTTGAGATTCGTAAGCTCGAAATTCGTCCAGGAGAATCTGCCGGATTCGCGGATTTCCTTCAACCCTTTGACAACATCGACGCCATTGTGATTGACGAGCGACCCGCGCGACTTTGTGACAATGCCGATGACCGACAGGTCCAGGCCGTGGACGCGAGGATGCAGGTCGCGCTCAACGAACAATATCTCCGCGACCTTCTGGCCAACGTTGCCGAATCCTACAAAGAGTCCTCGAAGTTGGTTCGCCCCCATAGTTAATCCTCTTTCACGATGGTCTTCATTTCTTCGATGAGACGTGTAACCTCATCCTGTGTACTATAGAGGGAGATACCCACCCGCGTAACACCCCCGCGATCGAGAAGTCCGAGAACCTCAATGGCTCGATGAGCGTAGAAGTGGCCGTCCCACGTGCAGAATCCTCTCTCGCCGAGCTGTGTGCAGACTTCCTCAGCCCGTTTCGACCGAGTGGTGAAAGAAACCGTCGGCGCTCGGAGGTGTGATCCGAACGGCGGACCGTAGATAGTGATGCCGCGAATGCTGCTGAGGTCCTCGTAAAGGCGCTCTGCAAGACTTCGTTCGTGCTCGCCGATTGTTCGAAAAGCAGAAACGAGCCTGGAGCGAAGGTCCTGCCCGACACCCAGGTCGGCAATATACTCGATCGCGGCCTTTACGCCTGAGATGGCTGCATGATTCAGCGTACCGGTTTCAATGCGGAAGGGCGCCTGCTGATCCTGCGTCATGAGCCGGTCGGGTTCGAGTCGGTCGAGTAATCCTTCCCTTGAATAGAGAATCCCAACGTGCGGCCCATAGAACTTGTAGGCGGAGCAGAGGAGGAAATCGGTATCGAGTGCCAAGGCATCAATGGAGAAGTGCGGGGCAAAGTGAACTGCGTCCAGTAATAACCACGCCCCAACCTTCGCTGTCAACTCTCGTGCACGAGCTACGTCATTGACCGTCCCGAGTGCGTTCGAAGCCAAACCCATAGCGAGCAACCGGGTTCTCTTGTTGATCTTTGCTGCCATGTCATCGTAGTCAAGCGTCCCATCCGTTTTGAGCGAAACCTCTCGGACAACAATTCCGTGTTCCTTCAGCGCCAGCCACGGCCCACGGTTGGCTTCGTGATCAAGCTGCGTGATGACAACCTCATCTCCTTTTGTAAGCGAGCGGCCAACGGCTTTACTGAGAGAGAAATTCAAGGTTGTCATGTTTGCCCCAATCGAGATACAGCGTGTGCTTGGGGCGTTGAGGAATGCTGCAATGGCCTCGCGGGTGCTCTGGATCATGGTATCCGATTCCCGCGTCGTGATGAAACATCCGTGCGTGTTCGAATTACACGTGGTGTAGTAGGATGAAATAGCGTCGATAACCGACCGGGGGACTTGTGTTCCTCCGGGTCCGTCGAAGTACGTTAATGGTTGGCTATGATGAAGCCTTCTCAGCGATGGGAAATCTGCTCGGCAGGCTGAGAGGAGTTTTCGGGCCGGAATATCCGACTGTGCAGTCATCTTGTCTTCACCTGGGATGGGGGATATGGGGGAGGCCGGCCGTCGTGCATGGGCAACGCTCGATATCATTTGTGGGCCGACTCTGAGTTCCGCAGGAATCTATGCAATGTGTTATGGAAAATCAAGGCAACGAGGGGGATGTGTGGCAGGGACTGTCCTCCGCGAAATCCATTTCGCACAAGATTATCAGGGTCGAATGCAACTTATCGCTCGCAAAGCCGTCCCTTTAATGACAATTGCATCGACCGTTCCATTCCTATGCGATCCATTCTCTTCTCCGTTCATACAACTCCGAAGGTGTTGCAGCCATGCGCTTGATACAGTGTCTCGCACTGGTGTTGTGTGTCGTCGTAGTCGCCGTTGGCCAAAACCAAAAAGTTCTCACCCTGAATAGATCGTCATCGCCGATCTCCCTCGACGGTGTCATCGATCCCGTGTGGGCTACGGCGGATTCCGCCGACGGTTTCATATCGCAACAGCCATACCATGGGAAGGCTTCCACAAGACGGACGGTCGCCAAGGTTCTGACAACTGAGGAGGCTCTCTACTGCCTGATGGTCTGCTACGATGAAAGGGACAGTATAGACGTCATCACAGGCAAGCTTGATGACGCTGGTGGTGATCTTGTGTCGATCAT
>Ga0315274_10001761_pt1 | contig 33124 bp, 19 predicted proteins | sample YL17G02_20_MG_FD_203700 | JGI IMG/M metagenome (GOLD analysis project Ga0315274, IMG submission 203700) | Sediment microbial communities from Yellowstone Lake, YNP, Wyoming, USA - YL17G02_20 | ecosystem: Environmental > Aquatic > Freshwater > Lake > Sediment | place: USA: Wyoming | collected...
CCTTCCGGATCGGACCAGATGAGGCCCAATTCCTGCGTCAGAGCCGTGGCGAAATTCCGTTGCTGAACGGAATACACGTCCTCCGCGCGGAGGTTCTTGGGCCGTGCGATCTCACCGGTGGCCGGATCCCGTGCGAGGCCCGTCCTTGTGTCGTCGATGAGGAGCCATTTCTTCTTGCGCGCGATAACCGAATGGACCGGCCCCATCATCCCGCCCGCCCCGCCGAGACCGCGGTCTACGTATGAAATGGGGCTTACAAAACCGTCAATCTCACTGTCTAACAGGCGCGACAGGGCGAAATGACCCGCCCCGTTGGCCGTAAGCTCATATGTATATCCGTATGGCGCCATCACGGGCGTTGAGCTGCCGCCGGCCTGTTTGATGCCGCGTACAAAGACCAGGATGGCATCGGCGGTGACATCCGAGGTGTACTGCAGGAAATCGATCTGCCGCTGCATTTCCGGGCCGTCGAAGAAGACGCGGCAGGTATTGGCGGTGTCAGGAGGTGCGGGAATCGCGATTGTCTCAAGAGTCGCATCGGGATCGGCCCAGGCCTGTTGGATCGCCTCATTCTCTTTGTACTTGGCCGTAAGCCAGTTCCTAAATGCAGCAAGATTCGGCGCCGATGTGTCGTAGCCCTCAGCGCGATACCATCGCCCGGAGTCGAGGCATCCGACGACATAGCCGAGGAGGCTTTCGGGCCGCTCCGATGTGCTCATCGCACTCACGAGGGCCTCGAGGGCGCTACGGGCGTCCCTTCGCCACACCTCGGAGGCCGGAGACGCATAGGGTCCATCTTTCCCGGCCACCCGTAGAGTCTCTTCGGGATAAACCTCCAACCATGCGGGAGGCGGATTCAGATCGACCTGTAGAAAGAACGCTGCTTTGGGATCGGTCTGGGTTACCAGCGTGATTGGTCCCAAGAAGGCATTCATGTCACCTTCCCAAGGCAGCGGAACGTCAATCACGTATTGATGAATCCCGGCTGACGCGGCCATTGCGACCTCTTCCGTGACCACGCTTTGCGCAGCGCCCGACGGAAAATGCGCATGGAAATACAATGGCGGCGGTTCTACAGGTCTGGCGGGTACAGGCGCGCGCGCTGCGGGTTTCGGGGACGGCTGTCCTGCGACGGGCGTATCTTGCGTTCCGAACGGCCTCCCGCCGAGCAACCATCCGGCGATGGCGGCCACGATCACAAGGGAAACCACGCCCGCAACTTGCAGATAGATGCCCAAGGCACTATTGGTTGCGCGCTGTAACATAGGTTGCCAACGCCTGTAAGCGCTCCGCCCGGTTTTCGAAGGGGCGGAGGGCATCAATCGCGCCTTGAACCAGCGCGCGCGCTTTCTGTTCCGCGGCATCGCGGCCGAACAGCGTTACGAAAGTGCTCTTGCCGAGGTCTTCCGAACCACCGCGCGCATCCAGAAGATCGTCCGCGATCTGGAATGCAAGTCCGATGTTCCGGGCGTAGGATTCGAGCGCCGACCCTTCCTCCGGCGTCATGCCGAGAATGTACGCAGGGATCTGCACGCACGCCAGGAAAAGTGCGCCCGCTTTGCAGCGATGCCCCTCCTCCAGAAGCTCCACTGAACACTCGCGCCCCGTCTGCACGAGGTCCATATGCTGACCGCGCACCAATCCCTGCGTGCCAACGGCGCGGGCAAGAAGCCGTACGGCCGGCGCGGCTGGGATCTTGTCGCCAGAAGCCTCAATGTCCGCCGTTACAAGGTCAAAGGCGAGTGCGACAAGCCCCGTCACCGCCAGCAGCGCGGTGGCCTCGCCGAATTGAACGTGTGTGGCAGGAAGCCCCCGCCTGGAGGGCGCATTGTCCATACACGGCAGATCGTCGAGTATCAGGGAAGCCGTGTGGATCAGCTCGATGGCGCACGAGGAACCCATAACGCATTCCGGGGGACTGCCGGCGAGATCGCTGACGGCCAGGGACAGAACGGGGCGCAGTCGCTTGCCGTTGCTCAGCGTTGCATAGCGCATCGCCGTGTGGACTTGTCTGGGGTCGGTGTCTTTGTGCGGCAGACGAGCGTCGAGGGCCGCGTCCACGAGGGTTTTGCGCGTCCGTAGGTAGTCCTTAAGGGAATCGTGCATTGTTCCTGTCCGCGCTTTGCCGGCCTCTCGTCTCTGGCCTTTCCACGGCAATCCATCCGCCGAGGTCCGTTTTTTCGCCCGTATCCTCTGCTTCGAAGATGCGCTTCGCCAGGAAGGTGAGCCGCCCCGCCGGGACCTCGAGCACGCATTCCTGGCTGTCGAGCGTTTCCAATGACGTGATGCGATGGTCGTTTGAGAAGACCTCGACACAGGTTTGACCCAGCGCAGGATAGCAATTCAGGTGGGTGACCCGCAAGCTCCCTGCCTCGACGTCCAGCGTGGCTCGCGCCGACATGGGCCGCACGATCTTTCCCCGAACCTTACGAGGGGCATACCATCCATTTATCGGAAATTTCGTTCCATGAAAGAACATGCGGTCCGTGCGAATCAGGTGCCAGAACCGGCACGTCTCATTCCCCCTTTGCAACCCACTGCTCTTATTCCCCCTTTGGATCCCACTACTCTTATTCCCCCTTTGAAACCCACTGCTCTCATTCCCCCTTTGGAACTCACTGCTCTCATTCCCCCTTTGGAACTCACTGCTCTCATTCCCCCTTTGGAACTCACTGCTCTCATTCCCCCTTTGAAACCCACTGCTCTCATTCCCCCTTTGAAACCCACTGCTCTCATTCCCCCTTTGAAGGGGGTCAGGGGGATGTTCCCGTCTTCGCGCTCGATGGCGGATTGCGCGCGGCACATAGCCCACTCCCGCTGCCCATGACCGCACATGGGCAAGCGCTCGCCATGGCTCGCCGTCAAGCAGCGCCCTTCCTGTTGCGCGCATTTCGCCCGCAACGAAAGCCAAGCCGACAGGAAGCGCCTTCCGAATTGGGTAGTTCCTCAAGATCACATACAACCTGTTGCGAGTGTTGAGGTAATATTTCCGGCGGTACTGCTTCCCCTGTCCCATGGTCGCGCTGAACTTGTGGCGCACTCTCGCGTCGGGACAGCTTCGGATTTCATAACCCGCATCCCAGATCCGCAGGCACAGATCCAAATCATCAAGGTAGATCTCGAAGTCTTCGGGCAGAAGACCTGCTTCCTTCAGCGTCGCCACACGGAAGAAGCCGGCCCCGCCGCATACGCCGATCACGGGACGCGTATCGTTCCAGCGCGGCCCGTCAAGCCTGCCGATTCCGAGATCCCATGAGGAGGCGATCAGAGAACACTCGAGACCCACGGAGTTAAGCAGGTCGGGATTGTCGTACATGAGCATCTTCGGCGCCACCGCGCCTACGCGGGGATTGCCCTCAGCCATCTCGACTAGCTTCTGGATTGCGTCCGGCGCGGTGGCGGTGTCATTGTTCAAGAGGAGAACGTAGTCGGCGTTCTGCGCGATGGCTTGACGAATTCCGACGTTGTTTCCCCGCGACCAGCCGAGGTTACTCTCGAGTTCGAGAATCTGCACACGCCCATCGGTTTCGTACCGGGATCGGACGAACGCCGCGGAGCCGTCCGTGCTCCCGTTGTCGATCAGGACAAAGCGCGCGTTCGGATAGGTGCTCGCGAGAAGCGAACTAAAACACTCCTCGAGATGCTCGAGGCCGTTCCAGTTAATTACGAGCACGTGAACGAGCGGCCGGTTCATGATAAAGCGTAACCATCCAGCCACCTCAGTACCGGGTGGCATGGATAAGACTCATTTGGCCGTCTTCCCCGGCGAGGGAATTGGGCTCGACTTCCGAGACGGCCAAATCAGTCTTATCCATGGCACCCCGGGATGGGGACCTGGACAGCTATGATGAAGCCAGTATATCAGCCGTCGAACCGGATTCGAAAACTGTGCTCGAGTGCACAACAGGGTGGCCGCTCGGGCCTCGATGTTCCCCCTGGCCAGCGAAAACTCGTTGACACCCCACGGGAAACTTGGTATAACGAGAAGAGAGGCGGCTGGGCTGTTCCACAGGAGATTGACCTAGTCCGTCTGGCTTTGCCGGTTCCAGCGCGCTTGAGAGCGCGCAACGTAACAGGGGAGGGTGACATCATGAAAGTAACACTCATTGCACTTGGCGTATGTGTAGGCGTGCTTATGGCATTGCCGGGCGCCGCGGTATTGCCGTCGCCGGTCGGCCTGTGGGAGTTCAGCAATCCGAGCGATCTCGGCCACGCCACGGTCGGCGCGAATCTGACGCCCGTGGGCACGCCGACGGATGTCGAGGGCGTAACGGTTGATGACGGCGCCGCCCACATCGGCGCGGCAGTCCAGGGGGAGCCGGCGGGTTCCGGCCCGCAGAGCTATTTCGACTGTGCGCCGGGCATTGCGGCCAACGGCGGCGGAGCAACAGTGAACGTTTACACCCTTCTGATTGACTTCAAGGCGCCGAACATCGCCCAGATCAACCCGATGACCGGGGCGTCGACCGGGGACAAGTCATGGTACTGCTTCTTCAACACGCGTGGAATCACCCTGGACGGGGACCTCTGGATAAGCGACGGGTCGGGCCTGTTCCATCCCGGCAGCGGAACAGGTTGGGTCGAGTGGGCATGCCAGCCTCAGAACCCTGGGGAAATCGGCCGGTCCATTCCCAGCAATGAATGGCATCGGCTCGTCATCGTCATGAATAAGCCTGTTGCGCAAGGGTGCAGGGTGTACATCAACGGCGGGCAAATGCTGCCCGTTGGTGCTATCCTCAGCCCGCCGATCGACAACCGGCTCTCGCTGCCCGTTGCGCCAAACATCCTTCATTTGTTTGCGGACAACGACTTCGAGAACAACCCTATGGATGTCAGCACCGTCGCTCTCTACGACCAGGCTTTGACCGCGGAGGAGATAGCGGAACTGGGCGTCGCTGGCGACCCGGTGCTTGCGGGTGGCGGCGAGGGTGAAGGGGAAGGGGAAGGCGAAGGGGAAGGTGAGGGTGAACCGCTCACCGGCCACATCGTCAGCGAAAACCCGCTAGGGTGGTACGAAGACGGGGATCCGCTTGCGTTGTCGGCGGACGTCACAGGCGCAGTCCTCCCGATCACGTCGTATCAGTGGAAGCTGGATGGCGGGGACATCACAGACGCGACCCTCTCGACATACGGGAAACCCCACGTTTCGGACCTCGATGAGGGCTCCTATACGTGCGCGGTGACGGATTCGGCCACGGGCAAGACCACGTTCATAGTGGGCCCGTTCGTGGTCTCCGTGTTCCCCGTGGGCGCTTTGCCGGTAGCGGGCATTGTGGGTCTGGTTCTTCTGTTAGGCGCGTCTGTGCTAGGAGCCCGGCTCGCCATCAGAAAGAAATAACTTCGCTCTGTAATTGCGGGCAGCAAGAGTTCATAACGAGGCCGTCGATTCGCTCGGCGGCCTCATTGTCTTCTGAAAGCTACGGTATTTGTGGGACCGCACACTGAGATGCTTATGAGGAAATGCGACGTTTGCGGAAATACGACCTTCCATGTGGAACGTGTGGAAGAGGTGTTCCGCATTGAGGGCCCAGATGGTCATGGTCGAGAATGTCCCGGCGCGGGTGTGCGAACGGTGCGGAGATGCCACGTTCGATCGTGACACGGTTGAGCAGGTGCGGCGCACCCTTCATGGCGGGAACCGCCCTATGCGACACGTGAGCGTGGATGTGTTCGCTTTTGTCTGAGCGTCGCGGCATCGGCAGCTAGGCGTGAGCTTTGGGGCTAAAGGTGGATGCCTCGCCCATCTCCGCCCGTTGAACCGGATTCGGAATCCGTCTATATTAGCCCATCGAGATGACGGAGTTGGATCGAGATGGGTTGCCTCAGAGCGGGATTCTGCATAGTTTTTCCTCCAATCGCGGTGTTGGATAAGGGGTGCGGTTCGATTTTCATCGTGACCGTATTGACGCTATGCGGCTGGATCCCGGGGGTATTGGGCGCGCTCATCATCTGCACGCGCGAGGTGTGACCTCGAAATGCGCGTCACGTCTTGCCCTCATCAAGGTGGACAGGGCCGCGTGCCACTCGGCGATTGAAAGCTTGCTTGCGCTCCAGAAGAATCCGTTCCGCGATGCGTTTGACCTGGAGTTTAAGCCACCGATCCGTGGGGCTGTCATGCTGGTAGTCGGCGGGGCCGTACGCATCGACGCGTTCCTGTTCCTGCAATGCCACCGCCTGCGCGAATTGTTCCTCGGAGGCCGGATCATAAACGGCATAGGCAAGTCCGCCCTGCTTTCTGACCACGGAAAACGACGGGATGTCGCTCGGGCCGTCCGCGATGTAAATCATGTTCTTGAAGGGGACGCGCCGGTCCTCTTCCGGGATCATATCGTTGACGGTGATGCCCGGCAGCATATTCACGCCCTTGTTGATCTCGAAGATGGCGCGCGTCTTAGTCGTGTGATCGAGGAACCCGGCGATCTGACTGATCGGGCCGGATTCAGGGTGGCGGGAAAGATCGGCGCCCGGCGCCGCGGGTGTTTCGATGAACTCGCTTGCCCAGATCCCGGCAAGCCTCGTGGCGATCCGCGAGCCCCGGATCATCTCCGCGAGCCCGGTGCTCACCACGTAGTGTTCCATGCGCAGACCCAACTCGCCATAGTGCGCGGACCTCACGAGCACATCGAGACGGTCAAACAACTCCGGGATGCCGGGAAAGAACTCGATTCGGCTTCCTAGTTCGCGGAGTTTCGCGTTGTTGAGGCCCGGCATGCGCCCGTGCTGGACGTAGGACAACAGGTGGCCGAGGTAGCAGGTGTCGCGTTGAACGTGAACGCCCGCGCGCGCGTAATATCCCGGCAGCGCGCTAATCTCCGACCAAAACCCGTCGGAATCGACTCCGTAAGCCTCGAACAGCGGCTCCTGCATGTAATGCGGGGACAGCGTCCGGTCGAAGTCCCATATGATCGCAATCACGTTCTGTTGAAACAGTCCCTTTTCCTGCATCCGCTTGTTCTCCGTCCTTTTGTGGGTCGGAAACATGATATCACCGCGGGGCGGAATCATGACAATTCGTGTGCTATACTCGGCGGCAGTCGAGGTCATGCTCGAAATGAGGGGTGCGTGAACAACGACACGCAACAGGCAAGCTCTTTGGCCGAATACTCGGCCACGCGCTGTTACAGCATGGCCTTCTTGACCGTCCTGTTGGTCTGCACTTCGTTTGCGGCAGCCGCTTCGTGTTTGCTGCTGATCGTCTATGGCCTCACGGAAAATGTGCAGGATACAGGACTCCTTTTCAGGCTTGGCGTGAAGGCCGTGTTCTTTATCGTGGCCACGGCGGTGTCAGGCGGGGTGATGTGGGCGACAAGGCCGACGACCTGCGCCAATTATCCCGGTATTCAGGTTCACTGTTCCTTAGGTTGGAAGGAGGGCGCAGGACTCCTCGCGATTCTCTCGATGATCGCCTTCGAGATCACGCCCAATCTCCCGAGATATCCATGGGGGGCGCCTGATGAAACGCACCACCTTGTCGTGGCGCGCAATGTCGCGGCGTACGGGCTCTACGCATCGGGAAACGCGGATGCTGGTTTCAAGCTGTTCGATCCTTACGATTCCGTGGGCGCGCCGGTAATCCTCCCAGTCGCGGCTGCACTGCGACTTGCCGGCGTCGACTCGTCTCCTGAAACAATGCTATTGGCGGCCCGCCTTGTTGCGGTCATGTACTACGTTATCCTTTGCATGGCTGTTTTCTTCCTTGCCCGAACCGTTCTCGGCGCCCCCTCCGCACTCATGGGTATTCTTGTTATGACGGCGAGCTTTGGTTCGACATATCTTGCCCGCACGATCTATGGCGAGGTCCCGGCCCTTGCGTTTCTTGTCGTCGCCTTATATCTTTGGCGGGAGGGCCTCCGGGAACCCCGCGCATCGGGTTGGCTCGTGCTGGCGGGGGCCTGCTTCGGCCTCTCCGTTCTCTGCAAATCCATCATGGTCCTTACCGTCTTCGCCTTTCTGGGCGCATACGCATACGATGCCGTTACCTTCCGAAGAACGCGGTGGTCTCATTTCCTGATCCCAGGACTGTGTTGTTTTTTCGTCATCGCCGCATGGTGGGTCTTTCAGACGCTGTTTCAGTACGACGTGGTCACTGAGGCGGGCGGAACGCTGGGGATGTATCAGCACAACCTAATGTTCGGATACCGTTCCGCGGGCCGGGCCATCGAGTGGATGCTGAAGGAGCCCCTTGCTTTGTTGGGCATCTTGTGCGGCATGGCGATCGCCGTGCCCATTCTCTTTCACAAACGTTACGATCCGCCCCTGGTGGTGCTGTTTCTAACGGCGGCTTTCTTCGCATTCTGGTGGATCTTTTTCACGCCCGGCCAGATCCCACGCTATGTGTGGTTCAGTTACGCCATAGGCGCCGTGTTAGCCGGCGCCGCAGGCTGGAACGCCCTTCGCGACGCATTCAGCGGTAGACGGGCGTGGCTCCGGCGGGCGATCGGTGTCGCATTGGCCGTTATCGTTTTCCTGCCCGCCGTTGAACGCGCTTCGCGCGAGGTCACCGAGATCTTCACCATAGACGAGATGCACGATGACCGCGAACTGGCTCTGCTCATTCAAGATCTGCCAAGATCCGCCCACGTTTCAACGACCTATTGGCCGTTGGCACGAACGCTCAATTTCCTCGCGTGCCGAAATGTCGAGGTGATAGAAAGGGTTCCTGCGCGCATTGACCTTGGCACAATCGTCATCGTCGATTTGATGACACAGCCGGACTTGGCGAAGGGTTTCAGGCCTTCAATGCATTTGGGACGCTACGCGATTCTGACAGGGACCTCATAGGACGATATCGCATGGCTGAACGCTCGGTCTCAATCTTCTACCCGTGTTACAACGACTGGGGAACCATGGGCAGCATGGTCTTGCTGAGCGTCCAGGCGGCGCGACGACTAGGGCTGGACTTCGACATTACAATCGTCGACGACGGAAGCGGGGAGCACGCGTTGGCCCTTTTGGACGAGATCGAACAGCGCTTCCCGGAAGTCCGTATCGTTCGTCACGAGAGGAATCGCGGTTACGGCGGCGCGCTGCGGACGGGTTTCGGTTCCGGTTCCCGCGAATGGATCTTCTACACGGACGGGGACGCGCAGTACGACGTGCGGGAGCTCGAGGTCCTGCTGCGGCATGCAGGGCCCGGAGTCGATATCGTCCAGGGCTATAAGATCGAACGCGGCGATCCGCTGTATCGCAGGGTCATAGGACGCATCTACCACTGGGGCGTGCGGATCGCGTTTGGGCTGCCGTACCGCGACGTCGATTGCGACTTTCGCCTGATACGACGGAGCGTGTTTGACAAGATCAAACTCCATCACGACAGCGGGGTCATATGCGTCGAGATGATGTCCAAGATTCACCGGGCGGGGCTGCGCCACGTCGAGGTGCCCGTGCATCACTATCAGCGCTCGCACGGAAAGTCCCAGTTCTTCAATTTCCCGCGCATCGCGCGGACGCTCTGGAATCTGAGCGGGTTGTGGATCAGAATGATCCTCTTGCGCAGAGAGGACTGACCCCCATTGGCCCTGCACGCGCAACTGAGAGCGGCCATGAAACAGGATGAATATCAGATAATGTTCGAGGTGGAGGACGCGCACTGGTGGTATCGTGGCTTGCGCGGCGTCCTCGATATGTTCTGGCATCGTTATGTGTCGCGCGATGTCGATCTCGCGCGCACATTAGTCGTCCTCGACGTGGGATGCGGGACCGGCGCGGTATTGGCGTGGCTTTCTGATCATTCGCGCCCGTGCGGCGTTGACTTCTCGGCTGATGCAATCCGATTCTGTCGCCGGCGCGCGCAGGAGCGGTGCGCCGTGGCGTTGCCGTGCGCGCGCGGGTCCTTCGATGCGGTGGTATCTCTTGATGTGCTCTGTCACAAGTCCATTCCGGACAAGCTCGAATCTTTGCGCGAGATGCATGACGTGCTGAAGCCCGGAGGTTTGCTGTTCCTGAACCTTCCGGCCTATCAGTGGCTGCATTCGTCCCATGACGTTGCGGTTCATACGGACTCGCGATTCACGGGCTCGCAACTGTTACAGATGCTTCGCGCCACTGGCCTCGAGCCCCTTGCGGCGACGCACTGGAACACGCTGCTCTTCCCGATCATCCTTGCGGTCAGGTTGTGTCGCAAACTGGCGCCGCGGGCACAGTCCGATCTTGCGGGAGGGATAAACCCCGTCTCAAATGCGGTGTTGTCGAGCGTCCTCGGCCTGGAGCGTGCGCTTATGCGGCTGGCGCCACTGCCCGTCGGGCTGTCAATCTTCGTTGTGGCCCGGAGAATGTGACGTCCGTCCTGGTGCAGTGAGTCATCTTGTTGGTAACTTTTCGCAGAGGTGACGCCTATGTCATTTTCCCCCTTTGAAGGGGGTTAGGGGGATGTTCTTGCGCGCTTGCCGTTAGCTTGTGTCGGCAATCCACCATCCCCCTAACCCCCTTCAAAGGGGGAAAATGACTCACGACCTACGCTTGTACTTCTCGAATGCTCCGGAACCTCTGCTTCGTTAAAATCCTGCAATTATGATTCAGTACACTAGTCACCCGCTTTCACCTGCCCTTCCCATCGCGTTCGCAGATGCCCGCAAGAGCGGTATGTGTATCGACAGCAAACCTCAATCCATGTTAGGCTACGTGGCGTAAAATGGAGAAAATGTTATGCGGTCTTTGCCGCTTGTAACGGCGGTCTTGCTCATACTTTCTACCATCACCATCGCACGGGGTGAGGACTGGCCTCAGTTTCGCGGGTTGAATCGCGACGGAGAATCTCCGGAAACGGGTCTGCGGAAGGAATGGCCCGCGGAAGGTCTTAAGCCTGTCTGGGTCGTCGAGGGGCTGGGGAAAGGTTACTCATCCGCAGCCGTTGCGGGCGGGATGCTTTTCACGACCGGCATGGTGGGCGAGAAGAACGAAGGTCTTCTTTCGGCAATCGACCTCTCAGGAAAAGTGAAGTGGAAGACAAACTACGGCCCTGACTGGGATCAGATGCATCCCGGCGCCCGGAGCACGCCCACCGTCGACGGAGATCGCCTCTACGAGCTGAGCGGGGTGGGACGGCTCTTCTGTCTTGACAAGAAGACGGGCGCCATTCACTGGACGCGAGACCTGCCCAAGGAATTTGATGGCGAGGCGCCCCGCTGCGGATTCGCCGAGGCGCCCCTTATCTACAAGGACAGAGTGATCTGCACACCGGGAGGGAAGGATGCCGCTCTCGCTGCCTTGGACAAGAAGACGGGCAAGACGCTCTGGACCAGCGTGGGATTCAGCGATCAGTCCGCATACTGCTCGCCGATCCTCATCGAGCGAGGTGGAAATTGCCTTGTTGTCACGATAACGGCGAGGCATGTTGCGGGACTGGATGCAAATACCGGGAAAGTGATTTGGACTCAGCCGTTCGATACCAAAGCGGAAGACCCAAACCATTCCGTGGCGCCGGTATATCAGGATGGCCGGCTCTATGTCACCAGCGGGCACGGCGAGGGCGGCCAAATGTTCGAGATCTCGCCCGACGGCCGCCAGGCCGCGTTACGCTGGACGGACACGGTCTTGAACACGCTTCACGGGGGCCTGGTGCTTATTGACGGGTTTGTCTATGGATCGAATTCAAGAAACCGGTGGGTCTGCCTTGAGCTCAAGAGCGGCCAGGTGATGTATGAGACCAATGGCGTGGGAATGGGATCGGTGGCTTACGCGGATGGCATGCTCTACTGCTATGGCGATAACGGAAACCTTGGCCTCGTTCGAGCCGCACCGAATGCGTATGAACTCGTCAGCCGCTTCAAAGTGACGCAAGGCGAGGGTCCCCACTGGGCTCATCCCGTCATCTCCGGCGGCCGCCTGTACATCCGTCATGGGGATTTCCTAATGGCGTACGACGTTTTGTCGAAGTAGGAACATGTCGGAATGGTACTAAGATAAGGCTTGAGCGCGCTGGGCTTTCATTAGCCTGGCTTTAGCAGGCTCCTCTTTGCACCCGGTTTCAACCGGGGTGGAGTTGGAACTGCTGTCAGGTTTCAGCGCGCTTCAGCGTGGCTTCCCGATCTGCTTTAGCCCGAGGCATTTGCTGAAGCGTTTCGAGAAGCGGCGCTGAAGCGCCCTCGTGCACTTGGATCATCGCTTTCACCCCTCCTGAAGGAGGGTGCAAAGAGGAGCCCGCTGAAGCGGGTTAATGGGCAACATGCTGATTGGTCGCACCTTAACTTAGTGCCATTCGGCACATCCAGTTGCTTATGATACGTGCAAGGCTAACGGAAAGTGCAAGTGACGTCCGTGTTCAACCGGAAGGCATCATTTCAGATCGTGCTATTGCTGGCGCAGCTTCCTGCGGTGAGCGTCGACTCTTTTCTTTCCTGTTTGATTGCACGTAAATCGACGAGGTCTACTATCGGTACGATAGGGTCTTCTTGCCGGTGAACCGCAACTCTTCGGTCGGAACAGACGGTTCAGGTAGCCATACTTCGCATCTTTCCGCCGCTTGACATTCTCCAAATCTGGAGTATTCTATGGTTGCGTAAGGTTGAGTCGTCAATGACTAATGGAAGGTGGGGGATTCTGCATCAATCCTGCAGCAGGAAGGAGACTCTCATGAGAAACGCCGTGTTTTTTCTCTGTATGTGTTTGGTTGGACTGGGCGCACTGATTCGCACCAACGTGGCCCAGGGCGCAACCCAAGGACAAGGCGACGACCCTGAGAGTATCGGACCCGCTGAGACGGTCTCCCTAGAGACCGCGCCCGAACCCGGACTGACGCCGGGCGAGAAGGTCAACAGTTTTCAGGTGGGCGTGGGATTCTTAGGCGTTGTCGGCGAATCGGATTTGCGGTCGACCGTCGTGAACGTGCCGTATGTGTGTTCTTCGGGTACGGTTCGCATCAACTCGCAGGCAAGCGGCGCCAACAGCCTGAGCCACCTCGATTACATTCTGAAGATCAACGGGTTCGCGGTGCTCAAGGGCGCCGGCGCCAACACGTCCTACACAATTCCCAGTGGCGTAGTTCAACAGGGCGACAACACGTTTGCCTTCGAGTTTCTCAGTGATGGAGACGCTACGCCGGAGACGACGTCCATACTGGACACCTCGTTCATCAAGATTCAGGAGGTGACGTTGCCTGAGGACAGTTTCAAAGGACGAGGTCTGGGGCCCGTAGTGAAGGCTGAAGGCGAGTCCTTTACGTTCACAATCAACTCCTCGTCGACCTGCGCCTCTGCGAAGGTGTGGATTCATACGGCCGATCGCGGCGGCACCGGGAATGGCATAAGCCCGCTGCCATACATTGTGACGGTCAATGGTCTGGCCGTGGACAACGGTTCGGGCAGCGCCCTCTCGATTCCGAGCGGTGTGATCCAGCAGGGCGACAATACGTTTTTGATTGAGTTCACCAACGATGGCGACGCTAAGGCGGAGACCTCGTTGGTGCTGGAGGACTCATACATCCAGGTGCGCCAGGCCATCTTGAAAGAAGGCAGCTTCAAATCGCGCGGCCAGGGTGTGGTGGTCGTGGCCGAAGATGACTCACTGGCCTTCACGGTCAACTCCGCGTTTGAGTGCGCTCAAGCCAACGTGTGGGTTCACATGGCGGACCGGGGCGGCGTGGACAACGGAGTCGCTTCGCTCCCGTACGTCATTCGCATCAACGATATTCCGGTCGTTGACTCCACGAGCAGCGCCATTACGGTTCCCAGCGGCGTGCTGCAACAAGGCGATAACACCCTCGAGATCAGCTTCAAGAACGACGGCGATTCAAAGGCGGAGACGGCGTTGGTGCTCGAGGATTCGTATATCCAAGTGACGGAAGTCGCATTGCCGGAGGACAGCTTTAAGTCGCTCGGTCAAGGCATCCTGGTGAAGGCAGAGAACTCCTCGCTCACACTGAACATCGAATCGCCGCACGAGTGCGCCTCCGCAAGCGTTAAGATCCACAGCGCGGACAGAGGAGGGTTCGAGAATGGCGTGAATGTGCTGCCTTACCTCCTGAAGGTCAATGACCTGGCCGTTGACTTCTCGTCCGGCGGCTCGCTGACGGTGCCGACCGGCGTGATCCAGTTCGGCGTGAACACGTTTACGTTTGAGTTTCTGGCCGACACCGACACGAAAGCCGAAACGGAACTGATCCTAGAGGACTCCTATGTTCAGTTGTCCTGGGCTGCCCTGCCCGAGGGGAGCCTCAAGTCCCGGGGCCAGGGACCCATCGTGATGGCTGAGGGGCAGACGCTGTCGTTTCCTGTGCGCCTTTCCGATGCCGGCGTTACGGGAAAGATCAAGATTCACGAAGTGGATCGCGGCGGCGTGGGGAACGGCACATCGAGCATGAAGTACGTGCTGAAGGTCAATGGCACACAGGTCCTCCAAGGCTCGGCGAACACAGAGGCCACGATTCCATCCACGGCGCCCACGATTGCAGGTGACAACACGTTTGTCATCGAATTCGCGGATGATGGCGACACGAAAAGCGAAACCACCCTCGTCTTGGAGGATTCGTATTTCAGGGTTGCAGGGGAACTGTGGCCTGACGCAGACGGCGACGGGATTGCTGATCGCGATGAGCCGCCGGGTGACGCGGACAATGACGGAATACCGAACTATCTCGATACGGATTCAGACAACGACGGCTATTCGGACGGCGACGAGAGCCGGAGCGGCAGCGACCCCTATGATGCAAACGACATCCCCGTGAAGACGGTTATGCTTGAGGAACGGCTCTCCCCAAGCTTCTGGCGCGACGGCACATTGGACCTCATGATGGCGGTGATCTCGTTCATCATCCCGCCTAAGGGCGCGGAGAAGGACTTGGCGCCGCTCGCGGTCAACCAGATTGACGTGCAACCGAGCGACATCGGCGTTACCTGGTCCGTGGAACCGGCCGGCGCGGCGTCGCAGCCGCTGGCTGTGGCGATGCTGTTTGACGGCAGCGGCAGTTTGGACACGACCGACTCACACGATCTGCGCGTTGCGGCGGGCAAAGCGTTCGTGTCGCGTTTGTCGGCGGCGGATGAGGCGGCCGTGCTCGAGTTCGACCGCCGGTCAACCGGGTTTTCCCACACTAAGCTGCATCAAGGGTTCACGTCCGACAAGACTCTCTTAAACGTTGCGATGGACCAGTTGTCCGATACGGGCGGCACTCCACTCTACGAATCGCTGATTGAAACGCTCAACTGGCTCAACGAGCAGCGGGATGTCCGTCTGTGGCACCGTGTGCTGGTCCTTTTTTCCGACGGCCAGCCGAGCAGCATGTCCCACGAGGATCAGGCCGTCGCGCTCGCCCAGCAGTTGCAGATTCCCATTGTCACGGTAGGGCTCGGTCCCGCGGCGATACCCGGTGGCTCCGCCGAAACCGTCTTGCGCGCCTTGGCGGAAGAAAGCAACGGCCTCTTTGTGGGCACGGGCACGGCGGACGGCTTGGCGAACGTGTATGACAGCATCGCGCAAGGATTGGCCGGTGAGAAATACCGGGTGGGGCTCGTGTTCTCGCCAATCCCTGCGCCCGCCACCCACATTACTCTGACCCTGCACACCAACTACGGCATTCGAACGTATGAGTTCGATGTCCCGCAAGTGCCCGACACGGACAAGGATGGTCTGGACGACAGTATCGAGGACAAGGACGCGGATGGGATGGTAGACCCCGGTGAGACTGACTGGAACCACCCAGACACGGATCGGGACGGTCTTTCAGACGGAGACGAAGTCAATGTCTATCATACCGATCCCTTGGTGGCCGATTCAGATGGCGATGGCTATCCGGATGGCTTCGAGGTCGACAACGGCGGCAACCCAAGCGATAACCAAGACAAACCCGACGTGCCGATGCCGAAGAAGATTGGCATGTTGACGGTGACGGCCAATGTGTTCACGAGCCTTGGCAACAACCGATGGGAAGCCTCGGGGAACGTCACCATCAATGATTTCCTCCATTTCGACGGCACTCTGACGCTGGACTTTGCCGCGATGACGATCACCGGAAGCGGGCATTGGTACCTCACCGATGTGCCGTACGCGCCCGGAGACGGCACCGTCGACCTGTACAGCGGACCTATCACGATTGACGCCAGTGCGGCGGTTGTTGCAGGTCTTAACCAGGCAGCGTCGTTGTTGGAAGTGGTCGGTGTTGACGTTGAGATATCTTCGTTCTCGTTCATCGACGGCGGCATCGAGTTGGCCGGCTCGCTGGAACTCCCTGAACCTATCAGCGCCGGCGTCGAGTTCGAGACGCTGCGGATCACCTCGAGAAACGGCGTCGAGTTCGATGCCACACTCACCCTGCCGGATATTGAATTCGAGGGGTTCCCTTGGGGCTTTACGGATGGCCGCATCGAGCTCAACACGATCGAGCAGGAGTTCGGCGGCGGCGGAACGCTCAAGACGCCCAAGTTCGACGTGATCATCGAGCAGATCACCATCCGGCAGGGCCGGCTCGAGACCGTGATCATCGGCATCGGGTTCCCGGATCCCGGCATCAACCTCGACAGTTCTGGCGTGGTCTGGCTGCAATCGGTGTCCGGCGGCTTGATCGACATGGCGCCCGGCGATCCGCCACTCAAGATTAAAGCGGCCTGCAAACTCACTATTGGCCCAGAGCTGTTCGGCTACAGTCTGCTTACTGGAGTCCCCGAACTCCTATACGACACGTCCGGCATGTTCGACGCCACCGGGACTTTGTATGTCTTTGGCGATGACGAGACCGGTTACGAACTCGGCGAGGCCGGGGCCCATTTCGGCGTGCCCGACAGCAGCGATCCGGGCTTCGGGCTTCATGCGAAGGCCTATCTGTGGGCCGGAATCTACGAGCCCAGCCTGGCGTTCAAGATCGGATTCGACAACAAGTTCGAAGGTACGGCCAAAGGGACGATAAGTCTGGCCAATACGGACTGCGAACTGGTCAACTGGATTGACTATGGCGTGACCCTTACTACGACCATCAATAACGATGGGTTCCGGGGCTCCGTCGAGGTGGCGGGTATGGAGGTTACGGTGAAAATCACTCCGGGCAGGTGGCCTGAAATCGGCGCGAACATCGACCCGCCATTCGACCTTTTCAAGATGAATACTTGGGAACTCAGTGAGTACGCCAAGGCGTTTCCGAACAAGTCCATATACGGATCGTTTGAGATGCCCCAGGGGCTCCGTCAAGCTCTGGTCACACTGCGTTACACTGAAGGGACGACAGATTTCGAACTGGTCGCCCCGAACGGGACACGCCTGACGCCCGAGCAGGCGGACGGCGTGGCGTATTCCTACGTTGCGAACGACCGCGAGCGGTTTGACTTCTATGTCTTGAATTACCCGACTCCCGGCACGTGGCAAGTGGATATCCCGAATCCCGGCGGCCTCGGAACCATCGAGGTGGCCGCGCGGCGCGTCGAAATGTCGCCCTCGGTGGCCATGGTTCCGTCGAAGACGAAGGCGAAAGCGGATGCTGTCACAGTCGGCTTTGTCGCGGAGGACCCAGACAGTGATGCGGAGGTCAGCCTGTTCTACGACACGGACAAACAAGGTTACGATGGCCTCGTGATTGTCACCGGGTTGACCGCCCTCAATGGCTACATGGAGTACACCTGGAACACGACCGCCGTGCCGCCGGGCCTGTACTACGTCTACGCGAAAATCGATGACGGACGGACCAGCGTGCGGTACTCCTACTTGGACGAGCCGGTTACCGTGGTTCACGAGACGGCGGTCCCCGCTCCCGCGGATCTCGCCGTTACTTCCGCCGGGCCTGCCGTGACTGCCTCATGGACTCCGATCAAGACCGACCAGATAGCAGGCTACCGGCTGCACTGGGCGGCACAGGCCGTGGACAATGCGGATGCCCGCTCGGAGGCCATCGGCAACGTGAGCTCGTACACGATGACGCTCGAGCCCGGAAGGACCTATCGCATGTGGGTGACGGCGTTCGACATCAACGGCGTCGAGAGCGCCCCGTCTGAGGAGAAGATTGTCACGGTTACCGCAGCCGCCGGTTCCAACAACCCGCCGCGCATTGTGAGCCGGCCCGTCTCCGAGGTCCGCGCGCTCACCCTTTACCACTATGATGTGGATGCAGAGGACATCGATGGCGGCACGCTTACATATGCGATGATCGCCGCGCCCGACGGCATGACCATCGACGGCGCCACCGGCATCCTGGAATGGGAGCCCGCTCTCGAACAACAAGGGACGCACCAAGTGGTCGTAGCAGCGTCGGACTCGCAACTCGATACGGATACGCAAGAGTTTATAGTGGCCGTTCTTGCGCCTCCGGACCCGGATGTCGACGGCGACGGCCTCGGGACCTCACAGGAGGTACGGTATGGCGCCGATCCGAATAACCCGGACACCGATGGCGACGGATTGAGCGACGGCAATGAAGTCATCTTCTACCACACGAGTCCCATCGATCCCGATACGGATGGCGATGGCGTGACCGATGGTCAGGAAGTGGCGAACGGCACCGATCCACTGGTAAGTGGCGGCGGCGAGGGCGAAGGCGAGGGCGAAGGCGAGGGCGAAGGCGAAGGTGAAGGTGAAGGAGAGGGCGAAGGCGAAGGGGAGGGCGGCTGTTATGGCGGCTCCCCGCAAGAAGGCGCTCACGGCGAAATGCTGCTATTAGCGCTTACGGCATCGGCATTGTGGTTCACGGGCCGGGCGGGCCGGAAGAAACGCGCCATGAAGTAAGCTTCGCGCCGCTTCTTGTTCGTTCACAATGGCGCTCGTCCCGAACTCGCGCTCGCTCCAAAGTTGAACTCCCGCGCTCATTCGCAAGTCGAACTCCCGCGCTCGTCCCCAAGTTGAACTTGGGAACGAGCGTCTGGACTTTGTACATTCCGGCCCGAAGGGCCCTAACATGACAGCCCAGGGCAACGCCCTGGGAACATGGCCAACAGAGAAGGGAAAGCCCTGAAAGGGCGTCACAAGGATGTTTCCCATCTTCACACGGAGGTTGTAGTCACAGAACGCGGCCAGCCTACCCCAAACCCTAAACCCTGAACCCTGAACCCTATACCCCATACCCTGAACCTAAACCCTTGCGCCTATGCCGCGCCGTGTCATTCGCCCCAGGACAGCCCCGTATGGTATCCTCAGCCGCACCAAATGAAAGGCTTGGAAATCGTGAGCGTATTGGCGGCTATTGGCGATACTCCCCTGGTGGAGTTGAAGCGGATCAATCCGAACCCAGCGGTTCGCATTCTCGCGAAATTGGACGGCGGCAACCCCGGCGGATCCGTAAAGGATCGTGCGGCCCTTTTCATGATACGCGCCGCCGAAGAATCCGGGGAACTGACGCCCGGCAAGATCATCCTTGAACCGACTTCAGGCAACACGGGTATCGCGCTTGCCATGATCGGCGCCTCGAAGGGGTATCGCGTCATGCTCACCCTTCCAGGCTGTGTGAGTTCCGAGCGGCGCGGCATTCTTGAGGCGTTCGGCGCAGAGGTCGTCATCACGCCTCCCCATGAAGGCACCGACGGCGCCATTCGCAAAGCGCACGAGATTCTCGAGGAAAATCCGCAGAAATATTACATGCCGAACCAGTTCGCCAATCCCAACAACTGGCGCGCGCATTACGAGACTACCGGCCCTGAAGTTTATGCCCAGACGGGCGGCGCCGTAACCGCGTTTGTGGCGGGCATGGGCACCACGGGAACGCTCATGGGCGTGTCGACTTACTTGAAGGGCAAAAACCCGGCAATTCGCATCATCGGCGTCGAACCTACTATCGGACACGCCATCCAAGGCCTGAAAAACATGAAGGAATCCATAGTCCCGGAGATCTACGACCAATCAAAACTCGACAGCGTCATCATGGTCGAGGATGAGGAGGCGTTCGAGATCACACGCCGGCTTGCCACTGAAGAGGGCGTCTTCTCCGGCATATCAAGCGGTGCGGCCGTGGCGGGCGCGCTGCAAGCCGCCGAGCAAATGGAATCCGGCGTCATCGTCACGCTATTGCCGGATCGCGGCGACCGCTATCTCAGCACAGCCCTGTTTCGCTCCACCTGCGCCCACTGCCCGCCATGATCCCGCTTAACAGCCACGTCTCACACGCGGGGTAAGTCCGGTTCGAGGCCAGTGTCCGCACACAGAGCCGCCAAGAACACAGAGAGATAATCCCGCGCTTCTCCCCAATTTCACCATTATCCCCCGATTTAATCCCTCAGTCCACCCCTTCTGTATCAGATGGATCGCCTGCGTCTCGGGTTCCGACAGAGGCTTTGACTGCATTAGATATCTGGGACGACCGACGCATAACACCATCCCCGTATGCGAGGTAGTCCAGCGCCCGGGTGACTGTTCTAAGATCATTGCTTCCATTGAAGACCTTGACGCATAACCTGGACAGGATGCCAGCCGCGCGCTCCGGTTCGTCAAGTAATGCTTTGACGGTCACAGAACCTTCTGTTCCAAGGTCGATCTGCGAAGTCAAGGACGTGCGTGCCGCGACAAGGCGCGGGTTGGCGTGGGATGTCTGTTCAATCATCTTTTTGAAAGCCCAGTAGAACGCTGGAGGCTGGGCATATCGCTTCCACTTGTCATGCCACCTCCCAAACAACCACTTGCAGAAGTCGGGTCCTAGCAACACCCCTAGGCGGATGAGATGATGAATGTGGGGACTCTTGGGATGAAGGAAGAGGTAAGTCAAGACCTCCGCGACGAGTTCCGCAGGAAGCGCCAGCGCCCAGAACAGTGAAGGGCCGTAGAAATCGCAAACACCAGCAGTGTACAGGAGGGCAAGATCCTCGTCGGCTTGCTGGACGTGATGCCGCTCGGCATAAACTCTGTAGTACACTGGCTGTCCGAGGAGGAAATGTTTCTGGCCCTTCGCCAAGACCCGATTCGCCTCGACGACGTTGTTGATCTCGTCGAAGAGAGCATCTGAGATCTCTTCGTGAACAAACGTGCCCGTAGCGAGAGATCGGTCACGCGTCAGGCGAACAGGAATCGCAGTTGGATCCTTCACGGCCCGCACAGTCGAAGCTAATGCGGCGTGTTCTCCGTGGGATCCAACAAGACGACGAGTCACAATCTCTGCTCCCGAAGGGGCTTGAACCCCCTTTCTAACGCCCTTCAGCCAAGATCTACGTATGTATTCAACTTGTCGTTCGACCACCCTCCTAATGTCATCACTTGTTCCGGGCTCGCTCTTTGCCCCGTGCCGAAAATAGACCGTGCCCATGCCGAAAGCACTGTGCTGCTTTCCTGACCCGATGTCATAGGTTCCTGGCTTCGTAAAGACAAGGGGGATGGCAGCTGCCTCGACGACAAATGCAGCTAGTGAGTGGCCCTGCTTCTTGATCTTGCGTATGTCAAACTGCAAGTCGACAGGCCCTGTGTACTTGGCCAGCTTGTTCGCGATGTCGGCCGGATCCACAGCCAGAATCGCTTCGATGGATGCAGCAGAGGGTTCACCGGCGCTGTCAAGTCCAAACACGATTATTCCGCCGCCGGAATTGGCCATAGCGGCGATGTCTTTGATGAGTTCGCACCATTCGCGCGGGGAATGTGGATCGAAGCTCTGCTTGAACTCAATATGCTTCGATTCGCGCCTTGCAGACAGTGCTTTTTCGACAAGTTCTGCCATAGTCCACTTCATGATGTCAGTATCAGTGAACAGGTAGGTAATTCATTGAAATCCAACTATTTCCTTGATGCCCGTCGCACTTTCCTTGGCCTTCCCATGGGTAATGGACGGAGTCGCCGCCCTACGAAGGTCTCCAGTGTACTCAGGAACCTGTCGGAGGCCAAAAACCGTCCCGCGTGCGTGTTTAACCGCATCCTCGATACCTCCACGGCGTCCTCTGGCTCCATCAACCATACCTTCCAGTTCACCCCGTCGGCAAGTTCCCGCCACGCTTCCTGGTCGAGCAACCCAGACATGCTCCCGGCTCCCGCGTGCGCCGCCGCGCTCAACCACCGATACGCCCGGCTCGCTGTCCTCGACGTGCTCGATGGCATCGGCGAGATCTTCATGCGGACTCCTGAGCACTCGTTGCGTCATGCGCGGAATTCCTTTCGGTGAATTGTGGCCGAGAGCACTTGGCATGACAAGAGGCCACGAGCTTCGCGACCCAAGGACTCTCCATGCTCGCTCTCAGGAGCTTGGCGAGACCGGATCGATGCGGAGTTCGGCCCAGATAATTTGTTGTTCGGTTTGGTTTGGTTGCTGTTTGATGCGGAGCTGGTTGTAGCCTTCTTTCATGTCGGGGATGGGGCAGTCGAACTGGATTGCGCGGATTGCGTTGGGAAATTGGTCGGGGTGATCGTAGTCTGGGATGGGCTTGCAGGGGGCGTCGTTGAGGAAGACTTCGAAGGTGGCTTTCTCTGCGTTGTCGCGTTTGCTTAGGCCCGCCAGGAAGGTTACGCGGCCTTGTTTTGGCGCGGGGCCGGAATAGATGCGGAAGGTCCCTCCTTTGTTGCCTTCGACGGGCAGTGCGGCTTCGTTGGACATGTCGGGCGCGACGGTATCGCGATAGGTCACGACGTGTCGACGCAGTGCCGTCGTAACGACATCGAGGCTCAGGCCCTTTTCGAGCAACGTCCGATATGTCCCCGGTTCGCCTTTCATCGGCTCGCGATCCATGTAGTTGAACAGGTAGATCTGGTCCGCGCCGCGATGAAGCGAGGCCGCAGCGAATCCGCGCGTTGATGCAATGTCATTCTCGATTGCGTTAGCGGTCGGATATGCGCGCACGAGTATCTCGCCGCCTGCCGCCAACACGATGTTTCTGACGGCGGGCCCGATGCGTTCGCGCCATAGCTCGATCGGAATGTCGAAATCGGTCGTCGCCCAGAACGGCGTTGGCACGAGCATGTCGACCAATCCCTCGCGCACCCATGTTACGCCGTCCATGCCGAGTCCCACGGCCGCGTCGGGATGGGTCGGCACGCGTGCGCCGAGCTTGACGGCGTGGCCGCGTTTCGCCGTCCACTCCTGCGTGAGCTTGCGCACGTCGCGCATGAACGCCGTCAGGATTTCCGCACCCTCTTTTTCGTGGCCCGGCTTGAAATGATAGCCGAACCGCATCCAGTCGAGTTCGAGACCATCCGCGTCGTATCGCTCGAGCAGTTCGCGGATGAATTTCATATGGTATTCGCGGACTTCCGGAATCCCATAGTCGAACGCGCGGTCGATCCAACCGCTTGTGCTCCCCGGCACGCGCCAATAATCCGGGTGCTGTACCCAAAAATGACTGTGAATGTATGCCTTCGAATTGTCCACATAATGGATATCGTTCATGCGCATGCTGAGCCACGGCGAGATCCCCTTCTCGCGGCAACGCGCGATCCAGACTGCGTACGGATCGAGTCCGCGCTCGCTCAAAAGCCGCGCGTTCGCTATCCAGCGTTTGGCAACCTCGTCGCCTTCGGGAATCACTTGGCCGTCGATGTCCCAGATGGCGTCCCAAACATTGCTGCGGAAACTGGCCTTCATCGCGTTCGGGCACAAGAACAGGTGCGAGACCTTTGTGCCGGCATATTGATCCACCCAAGCGCGCAGTCCCTCCATTGTCATCTCGTCCGCCGTGCGCGACATGTAGAAGTGGCTGTCATCCTCGTTGATGACAAATCCCTGCGCCGCGCCCGCGATCCCCGGCACTCCGGCTGCGAACGCCAGAGACAATAGCGCCTGTAAGGCACTCCACCGTGTCCTCATCCCTCTCTCCTTCGCTGTTACTTCTGCTTGTTGATCTGTCGCGACCATCGCTGGTATTCATCGTAGACGGCGTCAGGCCCCTCAAAGGGCTTCACCAATATTCGCGCCCGATAGCGATACGTCTCGCCGATGCGCGGCGTTCGGATTACGAACTGCCAATCCCAGGCGGGGCTGTGCGTGTCAGGTTTGCCCGAAGAATCGGTGATGAAGTTCCATAGGGCGAACCGGATGGTTTCACGTTGATCGAACATGACGATGTAGGCCAGCGTATCCTCCGTGGTAGACAGATCATGGTCTCCGTCGAGAAGACCATAGAAAAATGGATACAGGAAATGCTTCGAGGGCTGCTCGATCAGGTTGAGCGTTTGGGCGCCCTCCTGGTACGGCAGATTGTCCACGCCCACAGCCGAGACAGTTCCTGTTTCGAAGCTAGTGGGAAGATCATCGCCGAAGGTTGTCCACCCCTCTTTGTCGCCGTTCTTGCCGAGAAAGTAGATGCGGCGGTCCCTTGCGCGATTCATGTAGCTTGCCCACATCAGCGCGATATACCCCAGACCGAACCGATCGGCCGTCGGCGTTACCGCGAAGGCAAGGTCGATAGCGTCGGCATCCGCAAGGGAACAGTGCATTTCGCAGTCCAGGCCCCAGGAAGAATCCTTGGCTGGCCACTCAATTGATACGCGGTTTTTCGATTCCGCGCGAAGAACACAAGGATCCTTGCGCGGCGTGAACATGGACGCATCTCGATCGGCAGCCATACCGTTGAAGACGTGCTCGAAATTCAGCCCCACTGCGTCATCCCGGTAAAGATTCTTCAGCGGGTAGCGCAACGAACACAAGGGGTTGAAACCGCTGCCTTGTCTTGCCTTGTTGGCCACGTTGTCGAGGAGCACTCCGGTGAAACTCGCGCCCTCTAATGTCACTGTGCTCTTGCGTTCCATTGCTGCCTTCGTTGCCGCAGTCGTCTCCGCGTGTGTCGCGCCCGGTATGCTTTCTAACACCAACAGGACCACACCCGCGCAGAGGCACTTCACCGATCTTTTTCTCCGACTTTGACGGAACACCTTCAATGGTTCCTCGTACCCATTCTCGATGGTAACCAGACCCGTTCCCGCAAAGCAACGTCACAGGAGTGCTTGATCCCTTAGAAGGCATGTGGAAAGTAATCCGGTTTTTCAGAACTTGTGAGGAAATCCTTGAGAAAATGTGGCACAGCCGCCCTCGGCTGTGTTATGCACTGACGAGGACACGTGATCGGTCAGTTACACAGCCGAGGGCGGCTGTGCCACATCATTTGTCTGATTTCAGCGCGTGGTCGAGGAGTGCAGCTTGAGCAACTCATCCCGAGACAGGATGCTGGCCACGATCTCGTGCCGCGAGCCGGACCACGTTCCATGTTGTTTCATGTTGTATAAGGCGCTGCAGGAGCAGTGCGCGGATCAGCGAGAGTTTATCGAGCGGCAATTGGCATTGGGCTTGGATGCCGTCGTCCATCTTCCCGTTCGCGTCATGAGGCAGCCGTGGCCGCGCCCCGAACAAGGCGATCTCCGCGGCCTCCCGGTCCGGTTCGGGCCGAAAGTCGAAGTAAGAGACTGGCGGCAGGATTCGGCGGACACAGAACCGGCGCTGCATCGTCAGTACGTCACGCCGTCCGGCAATCTGTACACCTGCGTTACGTTGACTGAGGACTATGTTCACAATGACCGGATCGCCATCTTCGACGACTACGTCATCCCACGCGCACGCAAGCGACTGGTCCGTTGCGAAGAAGACTTTGCGCCGCTCCGCCACCTGTTGGCCGCGCCGACAAACAACGATATTGCCGAATTTCGGGACGCGGCGCGCAGCGCCAAAGCGTTGGCGGCCAAACGCGGCCTGCTCGTGGCCGGAGAGCAAGGTGTATTGTTTGACGCAGCCTGTTGGCTCTGCGGCATCGAAGAACTCATGTTCAAATTCATGGAGGCGCCCGAATTCGTCGAGGAACTCTTTGACATCATCGGGGCATGGAACCGCCGCCGAATGGAAATCGTGCTGGACGAGGGCATCGACCTGTTCATCAAACGCGCATGGTACGAAACCGCCGATTTCCTCTCGCCGGACGCGTACCGGCGGTTCATCCTCCCCATAGTCAAGAGTGAAGTGCGCTTGGCCCACGAGGCCGGAGCGAAATTCGCTTGCATTACCACGAGCAGCTATACGCCCTTCCTGGACCTCTACCTGGATTCCGAAATGGACGTGCTGATCGGCCTCGACCCTGTTCAAGATGCGCGCGCCGATTTCGCCTACACCAAGCGAAATCTCGCCGGGAGAATGTGCCTTTGGGGCGGAGTCAACGGCTGCGTGACGGTTGAAATGGGAACCGAAGAGGAAGTGCGCAACGCCGTCAGAGATGCAATGCGCGTGCTGGCGCCCGGTGGAGGTTTCATCCTCTCTCCGATTGACAACGTGAGAGTGGACACTGACCGTGCGCGGGCCAACGTCCGCGCGTTGATCGATGAAGGGAGGTCGTTCAACGTAGAAGCGGCATCTTTGCCGCTTCGGGCCATGCAGCCAATGCCAAGGCGCTGAGGAAGCGGCAAGGATTCCGCTTCTACGTTGCGGCGAGGAGCAGCGCGTGTTGACTCGGACGGAACCTTGCGCCTATAAGTATCCAAGAGCGTAGCGGTGGGCTGCGCTCGTGCGGAGTTCTTCCGGGACTGACCTGTGCTGGAGGTGTTATGTCCAACGAAAAGCGGGTCCCTCTCTTCCATGTTTCCTCTCTTCTGCTTGCCATGTTGTCGGTCTCCATCGGCTGGGGCATCCGCGGCAATTTCGGCCACGAATTCGGCGCGATGATGGCCGGCACGCTGGGCGGAATCGCCGTGTGCCTGTTCTCGGGCCGCCACGACTGGCAACGCCGCGTCCTGTTCTTTGCTCTGTTCGGCGCCATCGGGTGGGGTTTCGGCGGATCGATGTCTTACATGCAAGTGGTCAGCTATGCGCAGAGCGGCCACCTGCCCTCACAATTGTACGGCTACTTCGGCGTGTTTGTCCTTGGCTTTCTCTGGGCCGCCCTCGGCGGCGCCGGCACCGCGTATCCCGCCGTCGAAAGCCGGGAACGCCTCACGGCTTTCTTCAAGCCGATGATCGTGGTGTTCGTCCTATGGGGCGTTTTCTACTTTATCGAGGACCCCATGGACGTCTGGTACAAGAAACTCGTTCTCGGCGCCGACATCGGAGATGCCACGTGGTTCCGGCAGAAGAGTCCTTTTTACTGGCTCGACACCGACTGGATTCAGGCATTACTGGCGCTGGTCGGTGTTTGCATCTTCGATCTGTACAGCCGTTGGTTCGGCAGGAATGAACCGGTAGGGTCGAGCTCCCGCTCGACCGCGGTCGAGCAATATCGGGACCCTACCGGACCGAAGGGCGGAAACCGGCTCGTTGAGATTCTGGCGTTCCTGGCGCTGCCGGTCGCCGGCGCTTTGGTCGGTTGGTGGGTGCAGTGGTTGTTGGCCCGGAGCGGAGACTTGGACCGTATCCTGGCTTTCATCGTTATGCCGCAGGGCGATCCCAACGCGCCGATCATCGACAATGCCGGCAACCTCCTCAAGTTCGATCACCTGCTGACCGTTAACGACTTCGTTACGAACTGGCCGCAATTCTTTTTTGATATCGGCCCGTATCTCGGCTGCGTCTTTGGCGCCCTTGTTGGATTCATCGTCTACTTCCACATTTACGGACAATGGCGTTCCAGTTCGTCGCTCATCCTTTACATGGCCCTCGGTTGGTATATCGCGTTCCTCCTCATGCCCGTACTCCTGTCGCCGTTTTTTCCCGGAATCGGCGGGTTCCGCATGACTCCGCCCCGCAGCGACAATTGGGCGGGCCTGATCGGCGTGTGGGTCGGCCTGCTCATTTGGATGCGGCGCAACGGCCTCACCGCCGTGAGTTACACCTCCGCCATATGCGGACTGCTCGGCGGTTTGGGCTTCATGACCATCGAGTTCATCAAGCTCATGCTTTGCTCGTTCGGCAACAGGGGCGTCACCGACGATCCCGCGGTGCTCAAATACTGGGCCCACTGGCAGAGCGCAAACTGGCACAGCATCGTTATGGAACAGAGCGCGGGCCTCCTCTTCGGACTCAGCCTCGCGATCGCCATGGGGTTGCTGTCGACACGCACCCCGCAGTACCGCGACGTCTCCGACGTCGCAGCGCCCGTTCGCCGCTGGACCGAGGCGTTCAGCGTCTTCTTCCTGCTGAACGTGCTCCTTTACGTGAACTTCGTCAAGATGCTCCAGGATTGGATCGCCGAACGACCCGGCGGCTATCGCTCCGTTCCCCTCGACATGAAGATGCCCCTCATTCAGACCATCCACTTCAGCCCCTACGGCTGGTTCAACATCATGTTCCTATCGCTCGGCCTGTGCACCGTGGCGCTGCTCGTCATCCACCTGCGCCGTCCGCTCCTCGTCGTGCCCACCAACTCGAGCGGGAAAGGGATGATGGTTTACCTCGTCTTCCTCTGGGCCATAACCATCGCCAATTTCATGAAGGCATTGCCCGCATTCACCGAACAACGCCTCGCCACCGAAGGCGCCATCTTCGTGAACGCCGCCATCGCCACGTTTCTGATCCTCGGATTCGGGAGAGGCCCAAAACGGACAAGCGAACCGACAGTGCAACCACAGATGAACACAGATGAACACAGATATGGTTCTGCCTGGAAACCGCTGTGGCCAAGGTTTCTGTGGATATGCCTCGCAGCGCTTGTCGTGGGCGTATTCGCCTTCACAGGCATAACCCGCTACGTCTACCACGGCCACGCCGTGGGCGGCGACTCCCCCATGAACAATATGCGTTTCGGTCCGCGCGCGGACTGGTACGTCAAACCCATCCTGAAAAACAAGGAACACAGATGAGGGTAGAGGCTGAAGGCTGAAGGGGGATGGGGTGATGAATGGGGATAAGGGGGACAGCACTTAACCACGAAGGACACAGTGAATCGGGTTTAGGGTCTGGGGTTTCGGGTTTCGGGAGAACGCAATTGAACACGGAATCCGGCGCGGCTTCACTCTCCCCGGTTATCGCTGGCTATCGGAATTTGAAATGCCCCGCTCCTGTCCGAATCAATATTAACGCAGAGTCGCAGAGATCGCAAAGATACGCAAGGATCTATGTTGACATTTCTTACGATCTCTCCGTGTCTTAGCGCCTTTGTGTGAAGAAAGGACAAAGAGAGATGGGGGAATGAATGGGGTTTCGGGAGAACGCAATTGAACGCGGAACCCGGCGCGGCTCCACTGTTCCCGGTTATCGCCGGCTATCGGAATTTGAGATGCCCCGCTCCTGTCCGAATCAATATTAACGCAGAGTCGCAGAGACCGCAAAGATACGCAAGGATCTATGTTGACATTTCTTACGATCTCTCCGTGTCTTGGCGTCTTTGTGTGCAAACATGTTCAACTACAACAAGCCGCTCGCGAATTCCGAGTCAATTCTTTACCACGTCATATTGTCACGGAACACCGACAGCGGCAACCAACGCGAACTAAGTATGGTGTTCGCAGAATTAAAACGTTGCAGGCGGAGCTAACTTGTGTTATCCTTAGCATAGGTAGGCGAGCGCGGGGCAAATCGTAGGTCGTCCTTACGGACGGCAGCCGCTAGTCGGTGGGGTCCTACGGCCCGGGACCTACCTTTTCTTTTGCCTATCTCAAGCCTCCCAACCGGGCAAGACCTTACCGCCTCGTCGCTGTTCCTCCGCCTCTCTCGGCATGACCTTCACACCGTATCCCCATAGTTGTTTCTGATGTCGGTAGGCGCATGGCAAGAGCAGCTTGGCGTATCCGTCCTCGGTCATGCCATATGGTGACTGCTCCACGGCGTAGAAGTAGCTGCTCGCCACGGCATCCGCCACTTGCAGGCCCATCCGCCGACCGTGCATGTACGTCTCGATCTGATCTGAACAGACAATGCCGGCGGCTGCCTTGTAGTTCAGTGCGACACGGTTGTCTTCGAGGTGTTCGAGATAGCAGCGGAGCTTGTCGTAGTCCATTGAAGCACGATTCGAGAAGACCAACTCGACGGAACCGTCCCCAGCATCGTCTTTCCTCTTGTGGTCCCGGCAATACCACGAGACCCGCTCCACAAGCAGTCTAACCGCATAGAAATAAAGACGCGATCCCTGCGTAAAGTGCTCGGGCGAAGTCAGCGATGGCTTATGAACCAGGACACTGACCGTCCTGAGACTAGCCTTCGAGATCCGAAGAGCGTAGAACTTCCTCTGCTCGTGCCTGAGGTCCCGGAAGTGGAGGGCTTTCTTTGCGGGAATCTGCCGGTCCGCCTGGCGTTCCTGGTTAATTCGGTTTCGCACCTCGTCTACAAGCTTGACTTCTTCCAACTCCTGCTGACGCCGCAGCACAATTGCGGACAGGACGAACCAGTTGGAGCTTCCCTTACCGAACTGGAATCCCTCGTCTCCCGATTCGTCAACGTATGCTATAAAGGTAGCCTTCTTCTCCATCAGAAAACCTGACCAGCCTCGTGATTGTCAGACCGGGGTATGAACGCTCCCGGCCAGCCGCCACGCGTGCGAAGGCAATTCTCTCGTCCGTAAGGCCATAGAGTTCGTAAACAAGGTGGTTGATTTCGTCGTCCGTCGCCTCGATTTAGCATTCGCGGGTGCCGCATTTCCAGAACGACTATGCGGCCCACCCGCGCCAGTCCGATAGCCCACCACGCCCACGTAGGCAAGCATCAGTTAAGTATTGTGCCCCCGGAATTCCCCAACTCACCCTGGGCGACCCCAGCACTTACCTCCTAGCCTTCTGAATCGGGAATCTGCAAGGATGCCAAGTGTAAGCGACCGGAGTTGATCATTTTTGCGACAGTCTCGAGCAGAATCACCTGGATTATGTGGGTTTCGCCGTCCCTTCGCAGCAGATGTGTTGCGCCGGGGAATTCCCTCATGTCGAGATTAGCCTCCGTGATTTCTTCGATCTCAAAACCTTCGAATGATTCGTCCACAGTTGACCAGCATACACAGATGTCGATATGCGCAAAGGCCTTGCCACTGTCGTCAGAGGTGACGTCAGAAATCAGAGCATCAAGGTTGTTCTTGAATTCCAGGGTCAACTCCTTCGTTTCGAACTGGCTTTTCGCGCCGCATACGTAAGGAGAAACGCCGAGTGGATTCGTGTCCGAGGACCCGTAGCGCAGCCCATACCGGGACGATTCGCATTCGTACTTGACCAAGCAATCGTACGTGTGGTTCTGGCTTGTCGCAAAAACCTGAATCCCTGGAAACGTTCCAAGGGCAGAAAGCTGGTGGAACAGACCGACGACATCCTGTTCCGTTTGCGGTGTGCTCAAGTACGTGGTCGGCTTTATCTGGAGTGGTGAGTTCTGGGCGTGGTACTTAACATTGAATATCCAGTCCCCGTGGCTCTTTTCGACCTCCCTTTGACCGGGACTTGGCGATTCACCCGCGGGCTTTAGGAGCGGTCTTTGCATTGCGAGGTATTGAACCGCTCGATCTGCCGCTCTTCGTGCGAGACTTAGGATCTCCTCCTGGACGGTTTTCCTGCCTTGATCGGGCTTCGCGTCGTCAAAGTGTACTACCACGAGAACGTTTCGGCTGAATGTCTCGTAGCGCGTTGCCGAGATGTCAAATATATCGGCAAGTCTCTGGCGGTTGATTGCGATCATGAGGCCGGGATAGAGGTACTTCCGGTTCTTTGCGCCTGTGACACATCCATTTATCTCGCCCCACACGCTGCCTTGGTACGGGATGAATGCATAGAGCTGCGGAGAGTACCGGCCGATCTCTGACTTGTGTTGTTCAGCGTGGTCTTGTGACAGTTGTGCGGTGATCTTCGCGGTGTCCCAGAAGAGGTACAGGCCGTCTTGCCGCAGTATCTCGGCTGGGGGAGTTGCCACCTCTTTGTTTTTCTTGTAGTAATCCATCAGATCAAGGAATCGAAAAGGAGGCTTACGCGTGACAGAATGTGGGTATAGAAACTCTGGTTCTATATGGAAGCTGTGAACCGCCCCGTTGGCATCAACGACATCGAGATCTGCCTGGATCTCTACCAAGGGTTGCCCTGACAAAAGCAGTTGTCCAAGTGAAGTCCGGGTGCGCAGTATAACTTTCCATACTTCGGGATCAGAACAAAGTCGTGTGAGGCTCCTCGGTCTGGTGTTAGACGAAAACTGAACTTGGATGTAGGTTCCTCGCTCAAAGTTATCAAGAGGCGATGGGTCTTTGTCGCTTACAACTAAGGCTGGAGCGTCTGCTTCCGCGTAAGCCCAAGTTCGCCCATACTGCATCCTTGCCTTCCGATATTGCCCGTCCCTCTTCGAATGAAGTCTTACCTCGTCGGTAGCGTACCCCAGGAATGTCAACCCGACGCCCTTGTAGCCCCGGTATGCATTTGCCTTTCCTCTCTTGCGTAGTATCTCTTGGCGGTCCTTGAAGGAGACACTTGGAGCGAAAGCGCAAAGGACCTGCTGGGGGTCCATCCCCACTCCAGTGTCAAGCACCCCCACCCAATTGTCCTTAAGGTTCACAGTAACTATAAGACGGAAGGGGCCTCGGAGATCCGACAGTTTCGCGTCCTCAAGGGCGTCAACAGCGTTCTGCAGGGCCTCTGAAAGAAAGTCATAGTTGCCGTTGTAGCTTTCAAGGACGCCCTGTATCATGGATCGGCGGTATTGTTCCTTTTCCGCAATCGCATCAAGAGGGTTGTACTGAAAGCTGTCGTCGCTCAAGTCGGTGGTCATAAGACGCGTCTCCCGGACCTGCTGTGCTTTGCCGACTGGAATCGCTCCCGCAACAATCGACATTATCATACAACCTCGGTGGAAGTGCTGCAACCTTGCGAACTGAGGAAATGACGCAAGAGCAACGCCATAGGGGCAGCAAAGTGCGGATTGAGGATTGGGGGCTCAACGTTCGAAACTTAGGATCTGACGTGAGAGGGGAGAGGGGGACCAGAGGGTGCGGGAGCGCTTGAAAGGGGCTCAACATTCTCTGCGTGCCCTTCAAAGGTGGAGCTAAACAGGCGCCATTACGCTTGACACCACCACGGGTATGTGGGTCATTTCCCGGTTGGGGCGGCGAAGGCGAGATCTGTGTCGGGAATGTCGATTCTGTCCTTGCGTGTGACGCGATGACAGCGTGTGAAATGCGTGCAATCTCGCGTACTGCTGCCGACACCCCCGAGCGAGGAATGATCGAGATTGCTTCGCTTCGCTCGCAATGACAGTGTGGGAAGTGCGGGTTGTGTGAAGCCGAGGCTCCAAGGGGCGCCGAAGGGTTCTATGCGTAGGGGGAGAATTGAGGTGGTGGGGGCGGCGTCGGCGAAGATGCCTTGTTCGCGGGTTTTCTCTCGGGCTAGGACGGCGCAACGGGTGGCGCCTTGATGAGTTCCCAGCCACCATCGTTCCAAGAGAGACGCCACTCGGTGAACCCGCGGCATAACCACGTGTGCAGGATCGCCGGTCGCGGACACGTTTGTTGGCCGG
>Ga0315274_10001764_pt1 | contig 33103 bp, 31 predicted proteins | sample YL17G02_20_MG_FD_203700 | JGI IMG/M metagenome (GOLD analysis project Ga0315274, IMG submission 203700) | Sediment microbial communities from Yellowstone Lake, YNP, Wyoming, USA - YL17G02_20 | ecosystem: Environmental > Aquatic > Freshwater > Lake > Sediment | place: USA: Wyoming | collected...
CTGCTGGCACATATTCCAAAGTCACGACTGATACTTACGGCCGCGTGACTTCTGGCACTTCACTTACAGCTGCGGATATCCCGCCACTAAGTGCGGCCATCATCACTTCCGGCACTCTAGCAACTGCCACTGGCGGTACCGGAGTAAACTCGACTGCAACCTTCCCGACCTCGGGCGTAGTCGTCACTCGTGACTCGACGGATACTCTGACCAATAAAACTTTGACTGCCGCCACAATCAACGGCGCATCGAGTATTAATGGCTCCACCGCAATTAATACCACTGGTACCGTTAATTCAGGTGCCCAGACAGTCGCCGGTAACGTCACTATTCTTGGCAACAGCACGACAGCTAACAAACTTATGCTTAACGACAAAGGCTCGACTAACTCAGTCGCACTGAAAGCTCCTGATACTTTGGGGTCGTCTCTTACTTTAGAATTACCGGGCAGCAATGGCTCATCCGGGCAAGTGCTCTCCACCAACGGATCAGGTACTTTAAGCTGGGTCTCCACTGCAGTAGGCAGTGTCACCAATGTTACGGGTACAGCGCCAATCTCAGTAGCAACTGCTACCTCAACGCCAGTGATTTCGATGGCGCAAGCAAATGGCAGCACCAACGGCTATCTAAGCTCGGCCGACTGGACGACATTCAATAATAAACAGGCTGCCGGTAACTACATCACCGCTCTCACTGGCGACGTCACAGCCGCAGGGCCAGGATCTGCGGCAGCAACACTTGCTGCTGTCGCTATCGCAGGAACATCTACTAAAGTTACTTATGACGTAAAAGGCCGCGTGACTTCTGGCACGTCGCTGACAGCGTCAGATATCCCGCCAATAAGCGCAGCCCTCATCACATCCGGAACTCTTGCAGTAGCCAACGGTGGTACGGGACTATCAGCTGCGCCAACAAACGGTCAGATTCCCATTGGTAACGGGACAAATTTTAATTTAGCGACTTTAACCGCAGGGACTGGCATTAGCATTAATAATGCTGCCGGTGCCGTGACTGTTAGCACCACAGCTGATGCCTCGACCAAAGTGTCCAAGACCGGTGATACGATGACCGGATCTTTGACCTTGCCTTCGAACGGGTTGATCGCAGGTACAAATCAGCTTGTGCTCGCTAATGGTAATGTCGGGATAGGTACGACATTACCGTCAGGTAAGCTTGACGTTGACGGTTCTTTTGTTACGTCTCCAGGCGGAATCACTGTAAGGGCTCAAGATGCATCTGCAGAGGGAGGACAGATCAGCTTATCTCCAGGCGGTGCCCGAACAACTACGTGGCATATCGACAATTATGATGACAGATTTCGAATATTTTCCACGGCGGACCGTTTCACCGTTTTATCCAACGGGAATGTCGGGATAGGGACTACGTCGCCGGCAAATAGCCTGCAAGTTAATGGCACATTTAGTGTAGGCCTAGCACCAAACGGACAAACCACTGGTGGTGGCTCAATTTATACGACCGCTGGTACGCTTTATATACCAGGAGGCACTGCAGTTATCAAAGGTGGAGACGGCACTGCGACAGGAGTAACTTATCCGGGACAGGTTGGTGCACAAATAACGGTCTACGGCGGAGATTATAACGGCTACGGTGGCGGCAACGGTGGCAATATTGAGTTCAAGGCTGGACTAGATCCGACAGGCTCTTATGGGTCAGGTAAATTCAAATTCAATGATAGCTCCGGCAACACCAAAGTTTATTTTGATACCAAAACCGGCAACGTCGGGATCGGCACTACATCACCTGGATATCTTCTTGATGTTGCAGGCAGCACAGCACTGTCGTTCGCCTACGCAAACTCCTTTGCCGGCGGCCACATCTATCGGAAGCGCGGCGCCACCGGCGATGCAACGGCGGCGATCGCCAGTGGTACTGAGCTAGGATACTCATATTTTCAAGGATGGGATGGCTCGGGTTATGGCAACGGCGCTTTGATGATGACCACGGCGACTCAGGCCTTCACCCCGACGGCGCATGGCTCTGCAGTCGCCTTTTGGACGACACCCAATGGTTCGGCCAATGTGGTTGAGCGCATGCGCATTGATCACAGCGGCAACGTCGGGATTGGCACAACAGCACCGGGCCAAAAACTTACTGTGGTTGGGTCCATCGAATCCACGACAGGCGGTATCAAATTTCCGGATGGTACAACACAGACAACGGTCGCCGGAATTACGGGATGTCCGAGCGGCATGACCATGGTCTCAGCAGATCCTGCCAATGGATTCGTGGCCTTTTGTATTGACTCATCCAACAGCACTGCAGCTTATGCCAATGATGCACAAATCGCCTGTCAAAATGCTGCCAAACACATGTGTCGAGCTCAGGCACTCTACCGTGCCTCCGTAGCGATTGGGTTATCGTGTACCACTATCTTATGGAACGGGGACGGCCAAAATTTTTGGAATGGCGCAAGCAACTTTGCCAACTACACGTCTGGCGCATCCTGCACTTCTAACGGATACGCCAATATGGCTACCAACACCGCATATCGGTGCTGTCGCTGAGGGCTTCGTGGGGTCGGGCACTTACGGCAACTCATTGACACCATTAGAACATCACAAAACCTGACTACAAAAGATCTAGGGCTTTCGCTAGCTTAGCGCCAGTGCCCGACCCCCTAGCTACCCCTAGCTAACCAGGTTAAGCTTTGGATAACCATCTTAAAACTCGCCTTGGATCAACTAGTTGACGGCATGGACTACTTACATTATTATGTAAGTATAGGACGGAGTGAAATGCGTCGCGTTTACAATGCAAACCTATTTGTTAATGAACGGCGCATTACAAAAATTGTGATTGATCCTCATTATGAGGAGAAACATGCATCGCCGGTCTCCGACACTATCATCATGACGCTCGTTGATCGATTGGACGGGATACAATTTACCGCTAAGGCCGTGGACGGCGGTTTCGAATACTATGCGACCGAGCCTCATTTCTATGAAGGCAAACCCTACCGCCTCATCTGGCTGCTTCCAGAACAAGGAGACTATTTAGGGATCGTCAATTGCTATAGGAGACCTTATGTCAGGAAGTAAAATAAAAATGCCATCGAAAAAGACGATGCGCGCGATGGATAAGAAATTAAAGAAGGGCCAGGCATCCTTTCTCTTACCACCAGACGCTGATGCTGTGGCTCGAACCAAGTACGAGCTGTGCCGGCAGATCGTCATCTTCATACATGCGAAGGATATTTCACAACGGGATTTGGCTAAAAAGATTGGCATTCCGGAGACAAGGGTAAGCGAGATCGTTCACTATCGAATCGAAAAGTTTACCGTTGATCGTTTGTTGAGCTATTTGGAAAAATTGAATCCTAAGGTGGTCCTGAGGGTTGCTTAAAGACTCAACCTTAGCTAATCAGTTCTACATTGGTAACGGCGCTGGCGGTTTTCCCGTGGTAATAAATTCTAGCAACAACGTCGGGATTGGCACGACGAATCCGGCACAGAAGTTGGAAATTAGTGGAACGGCTCTCACAGACGGAATCAAGTTTCCGGATGGTAGCTTTCAGGTTACCGCCAACAAAACCTTGGCAACCACGTACTATGTCAACTCCACGCGCTCCGTCTTCACTGCCACTGTGTCGCCAAAAGATCTAGGGCTTCTTGGGGTCGGGCACTTACGGCAACTCATTGACACCATTAGAACATCACAAAACCTGACTACAAAAGATCTAGGGCTTTCGCTAGCTTAGCGCCAGTGCCCGACCCCCTAGCTAAAGGGCCACCATCAATCATACCGATAGCCTTACCGAGGGCTTTGATCGATGGGCGCAGTGGCTAACGACAACCGAGTGGAATTGACGGTAGACAGCGAAGTCTTCCATAAGGCGGTGCGTATCATCGTTGATCGCGACGAAATACTGTGGCTAGGTTTTGATCCATTCAGCCAAATTGGCATGTTTCAACAAGATGATGTCCCTGCTCTATTAGCTTTTTGCGCGGGCAACTCTGAATACCATATCGTGACGTACACTTCGAGCGACTGCTACGTTAACCGTTTTGTGCCAGGCCAGCAGATCTATATGCTGGCTAAAGGCGATAAAAATCCATATTTGGCACACAACCCGTGGATAAATCCAAAACATCACCTAATCGAGGAAGACGTCTTCAGTCAGCTTGGCCGCGAACCTGACCAGATCCGGAGACGTCGTAAGCCCAAGCCGTGATTTTTCAGCCTGGATGAATTTGATTGGGATTTTTTTGCGATGAAGATTCGCATACCTTAAAAATATTGCATAATCGGTGGAATGCTCACCAAGCCTCCGAATCTCACGCACTGTCAATCGTTCAAATATAACCCAAGCATCAAAGTGATCTTCAGAGCTGTAGTTCTCTATCTGCTGCTTTACTATCTCCCAGTCATCAGTCGTAAACGTGTTTATAACTTTGCCACTGCGGGCTGTGCCAATCTTCTGTGTTGGTATCTGCATCAAGGGTCCTCCACTCTACGCAACGAAAGACTCTTAACAGCAGATAATGGGGTCGGGCACTTGTGGCAACTCATTGACACCATTAGAACATCACAAGCCATGACAACAAAAGATCTAGGGCTTTCGTTAGCTTAGCGCCAGTGCCCGACCCCCTAGCTCTCAAGCCCGCAAGATATTTTCCGAATCTTGCGCGGCGGCAAGATCCATACGGATGCCGAGTTCGAAAATGGTCAGTAGCGCTACCGGATTCAGACCGCGAAGATGATCGTCGTGATTGCATTCGCCAACCCAAACAAGGTCCGTTGCATTACGACCTGGAGAAAATAATGAAGTGCACGAACTGCTCCTCGCCCATGAGCAAGACGATCACCAGGTATCACTACAAGGAGTGCGGGCTCCGCAACGTTCACCTGGACGGTGTAGCTCTCTGGAAATGCCACGAATGCGGCGAAGAGGAGCTTGATATCCATGAAATCGAGATGTTGCACCATATCATAGCCACGTTCTTAGCCGGAAAGACGACGCGCTTAAAGCCAGAGGAAATTCGCTTCATGCGTGTGCATCTTGGCTTTTCCGGGTCAGATTTTGCGCGGGCTATTTCAGTGAAGCCAGAGACCGTTTCGCGCTGGGAAAACGACCCAAAGCACGAAATGAACCTATCTAATGAAAAGCTACTTAGGCTCATGATTCTGGCCAAATTAGGCCCATTTACGGACTATCAGAAGTTGCGAGAATTTGGGAAAGATTCCAGCAAGACGAGCAAGCGCATGAGCTTTCAGACGACCACTTCCGGTTGGAAAAGTAGCGCCGCTTGATTGCCGAAATATACTCCCTCTTAAGTCCTCGGAGGCTTGGGTGGTCCAGCAACTGGCCGCCCCGGCGCATCAGACTTTACAATCGCCATCAGTGAGTTAGCTACCACATCGAAGTGACGCAAATCCTGTTTAGCATCGCTATATAAACGTTTGTAGTAGAAGTAGTTGCGCAAGACCAGCTTCACGTAGCCACGCGTCTCTTTGTAGGGAATGCGCTCAACAAACACCAGAGGATCTTTGGTCGGCAGCGTGGTGATCCATCGTTGCGTTGCTGCTGGGCTTGCATTGTATGCCGATAGCACATAAATCGGGCTCAGATACTTCTCGAGGAGCGAGCGCACATGATGCACTCCAATTTGTAGATTAGTGTCGGCAGTAAGGAGCCCCAGTGGCGATGAAATGCGCCGGACAACTTCGCGACGTAAATCTGGTGGCATGTATCCGGAACCAATCCGTCGCATTTCTAATTCTGCAGTCTGGGGCATAATCTGCATGAGTCCCATAGCGCCCACGGGTGACCGAGCTAAGGGGTTAAATACGCTTTCCTGGCGAATAATCGCGAATACAAAATCTGGATCCACACCAGCCTTAGCCGCTAAAGATCTGACTTCCTGTGCATAACTTTGTGGATAAAGAATGCGCTCAAAACCGGATGGTAAACTGCCGCGGTAAGACCTTGGCAGCAAATCATATATTTTCACCGCATCCAGCCAGCGCCCTGATGCATGCATAACAAGGGCTTTGATCACCAGCTTTTCCGGTTTTCCGTCGGCGATGTCGACTTCTTCCATCTCACAAATAGCATCTTGGTGCATGCCAATGCGCATCAGTGCATCAACGCGCCGTACCTTTTGTTGATCTTCGGACGAAAAGGGTTCAAGTAGCATTTCCGGTCGAAATGCTGGTGTTCTTGCTGGCTGCAACGCTAGATGCTGGCCGATAGCTTTCTCTAGCATGTAGTGCCCGAGCGCACCGTAGTAAGTCGAGTAATATTCCGATGCGACACGACGCCACATTTCACTGGCTTCGCTCAATTTATTTAGCTCTAAATACGCCCGCCCCGACCAAAAGAGAGCGAAAGACAATACTGAAGCGGAGCGTTCGTCGACAGGAACGTCTGTTTGACTGTCAATCAGCCCTTTGAGCGGCACGAGTACCTTGCTCCATTCGCCGCGACTAGCACGAATTACGCCGAGTGCCATCAATGCCTCGTCGTAATTTTCCTGTTTAGCGTAGCGAGTTAAATAATCTTGATATAGGTTTGCAGCAAGCTCTTGATCGCCTTCATTTTCTGCGATCCGTGCCAACGAATACAAAGCCCTCGCTTCATACTTCGTAAACTTGCCACTCGCCTTCTCCGCTACTTCTTTAAAAGCGGCTCTGGCGTCATCGAATTTGTTGTGGGACCAATCGATGAAACCAAGCCGAAGTCGAGCTTCGGCCCATCCGTCGAAGCCATAGGTGTCATTCATTGCCTTGGTAATGTTGCGCCAGAATTCTGCCCGCAATTGAGTGTCACTTGCGCGAAAGCAGCCATCGATCACTTTGCCAGTATTGGTCGCATCCGTCAGCGACCCTAAGCCCTTGGTCAGGCGCAAGCCCTCAAGCATCGAGTCTTTAGCCTTAGCGCACAGCTTCTTTCCGGCAAACTGCCGCGCCTTATTGAAGCTCAATTCGGGCTCGTGATTATCAATAGCCTTACCAGTCTGCTCGGCGAGTTTACTCAGCCAAGGAGTCGACTTTATCAATGCGGGATAAGGCTGCGCCATCGCCAGCAGCTGTTCACCGATAGCCTTCTGGCTCTGGTCTGCAATATTGGCCACAATCCGACGCACCACAACCTGCTTGAAGCTCCGCGAACGATAACGATCCACACGTAATAGCAGCGCTTTAAGATCGTCGTCACTCAGATGCGATAAGTTATCCCTATTAACTTCAGTCAATAAACTCTGCTTACTGGCACAGGTGCCAGCGGCGGTCTTCGCAAATCGCTGCGCCACGTCGGCCCTAGCATTCGGCTCCAACTCCGGCGATTTCAACATATTTAGATAGAGAAAGGGCAAGAGCGGATGATTCTGCGTTGATAACTGGCCGCTCGCAGCATCAGCTTTAAGTTGAGTGAGCGCTGCGTCAATGATGCTGCGAGGCGTTTCCTTAGGCTTTGCCGACATCGCCGCGGACTTTGGCGGGCCAACCAGTTCGGTCGGGTCATCGGCGTCTTCGTCTTCCACTTCAGATGCATTCAGCCGCGCTAGCTTCAAAAAGGCAGCGGTAACTTGGTCCTGTTTGGCGACAAATTCGGTAAATTTGTCCTCGGGTAGCTCCATTGGAGACGGCTTAATCTCGTGCTCCGCCAGCCACGCATCAAGCGCCGGATCGACTGGAGTCGGGCCTGAAGTAGCCCGGTTTAGAGGGTAACTATCAGGTAAAGCTGAGGCATGCAGAGTCGGCGCCCCAACGCCCACACATATCGCACCAGAAATGAAAACTAGGCGAACGCTCATACGACTTGGCCCATTCATCGCAATGTGTACCTATGGTACCTTAGGTCGGAAGAAAGCTACCAACCTTGAGCTTAAGGCAGAATAATTCTCTCAAGCCATCATAGCTGGCGATGGCCAGGCCTGCCTAGAGCAGTAACGGTGTGTACTGCTAATCTCTTGTAACGAAGTGCTTTACAGGCACTAAATTGTCAGTAATGTTAGAAGTGTCAAATACTTGGGGTACCTTATGAAAGAACGCAACCTAGCTGCTAGAGAATTCGACCAAATTCAAGTACTTCTGGAGCGTTTAAGCACCAATGTCTTGGATCAGCTAAAGTCGCTAGAGGAAGCGTCGACGCAAGACGACACAGCCCGCCTAAGGCTGATTGTCGAACGCGACCGCGAGATTGACACCCTGGAATTGACGATTGACCGTCTGGCTCGCAGCTTTATGGAGCTCAGGGCGCCACTCGGGCCTGATTTTCGCTATATGATGATGGTGCTGGAAATCGCCGGCAATCTTGAACGCATAGGTGACTGCGTTGAATATGTGGCGCGGCATGTCAGCGCCAGTCTCCAGCTTAAGACCTTACTGCCGCAGGGCTGGCAGCTCCTTTCCACGATGATGTACAAATGCCGCGAACTACTCGAGCTGGCACACTCCGCATGGCAACGCACCGATGTCCGCCTGGCGGAGCGCCTACCCCATCAAGATGACGAAGTCGACACGCTGCAAAAGCAGGCGCGGGCTCTCATGATTGAGCAGGTACGCGCCAACACCATCGACGTAGAACTAGGCCTAGAAATCGTGCTGATAGCCAACAAATTAGAGAGCATTGCCGACATCAGCTCCCACATCGCCGAAAGCGTTGTGTTCGTAGCCCAAGCTCGCCAGATCCGCCATGAGAAGCGCAAAGGCCAAGTAGTTGAGCAAGACTGATCTCGCCAATACCAGTAAAGATCAACTAAAGCCTTTATTTTGGCTATATTTTTCCAGTGCCAACCATAGCCAGACCGGATTCCGCTTGGATTAATAGCCGGTGCTGCAGGCCTTCGGCCTCGCTCGATAAATCCTGTAGCAGAGGTTCCAAGCGATTGAGCAATAGACGGGCGCAGGCTTTCCAGTCGGAGTTAGCCCGGGCCAAAGTCACCTGCATCAAGACCCGGCGCATCAGACCAGCAATACCCTGGATGGCCGCCATCTCGGGATAACTGGAGTCGATTAACCCGCTAATATGCTCGAGCAGTTCGCAGATCAAATTTAAATCTTGGTTGATTGAATCCAGCTCTTTTGGTCGCTGAGTGCCTCGCGCCTGCCAACAGGAGACCGCTAGCGTCTTTAGACCAGCACTGATCGCACTAGCCAGATTGCGCATGGCATCGAGCGTCTGCGCCGTCAATTCGGCCGGTGAATCGATCTGAAACTCTAACTTTGTCGCCTCTGACAGTTCCGCTTTGCCGCTCGCCCCAAGATTAGCGTGATCATTCACCAACGCTTCGTTTAGCTCTACACGCGTGATCATGTGACCAGCCGGCACGAGGGTAGACTCTACCCACACAATGGCTTCACGCAGGGTCCGGACTGGAACCGGAACCGGTACTTTTTTATTGTTGATGATGATCTTTTTCAGCATATCAGGCGTTTAGCGTACCTGCTACGGGGTCAGCCAGACGCGCAATTTGCTGCGACAATGCCTGTGCCCGCTCATTATATGGATCGATGGAAACAATGCGATCGACTAAGTTCTTCGCCGACTGATGGTCCCCGACTTTGAATTTAATCACAGCCAAGGTGTAGAGCATGTTGTGATCGTGTGGATGCAAGCCAATGTACGTTGCTAAAGCCTGCTGAACCTCGTTGAATTTGCCACGCTCGCTAGCAATTTGCACCAAGGTGAAAAGTGCTGCGGTGTTCTCTGGGTTGCATTCCAATGATTTCACCACCCAACGGCTGGCTTCATTAAGCTCACTCATGCCTTGAAAGCCGAGGCCCAAGCCAAGGTTGGCCATTTCGTCGTCAGGCGCTAGGCTAACAGCTTTTTGGAAGTGCAGTACCGCTGTGTCATAGGTGCCGCGAGTCAAACTGATGGTACCGAGTCCAACAAATGCCTTGGATGAATATGCATCGAACTCAATTGCCTGCATATAGGCCTGTTTACCGCCGTCACCATCGCCCAACTTAGTGAAACAGTCGCCAATCAAACGATACAGATTTGCTTTGTGGTGAATCGGAATATCTTTAATCTGGAAGATAGACTCAATCACGTCAATCGCCGCCAGGTACTGCTTCGAGTGTACCTGCGTCTCCACTTCAAGAACTTGATGATCGAGCGCATTCACATCGATCGTCGGTGTCTGACGATTCACTGCGGCAAACACGTCCGTCATGTTGCGACTGACTTTCGCCTTGGCGTTTTTTAGCAGCTGCAAATTCTTAGCCGCGATGTCGATACGGAGACTTTGAGTAGTAGCCGCTTTGCGGATAGCCTTAGCTAAAGACTCCGGTGACCCCTGGCAAAAATCAATGCGATGTTTGCCTACCATCTCTTCAACGATGGGACCTCGCGCCGCAATAACCGGGACACCGTTGGCTGTCGCTACAGCGAGTCGGTATGGGTCACCATCGACGCGGTCACGCGCTGGGTTTGGTGAGTAGAACAGAAGATCAGCGGCAGTCAAAACCTCTTGGAACGCATCTCTACTCGGTGCCACATAGACAGCCTGACGATCGAGACCTAGGGTAACCAAGCGGTCACGGATCTCCGCTGAGAAACTACCGATACCACAGAAGACGATCTTCATGCGGGCAGCTAACGATTTATCCGAATACTCAAGTAGCTTCATCGCATGCACTAAATCCAGCAGCGACTCTTCCCACTCGATCTGACCAAAGTGCACGACGACGAAATCGGTATCGGCTAAACCTAACTTAGCTACAGCCTTGCCCCGAGCCTTGGCTTGCCTTTGAATGCGGGGCTCAACATAAGGCGGGAATGAAACGATGCGCTGAGCCTCGACACCCTCGATCACCAGCGCTTGGCGTGCCGCTTCCGTCTGAACCAAGAAGGCGTCCGCTGCGTTCATGACTTCGCTACGAATCGTCCGCATGTGGGTGATATCTTCGCCCGGCATTGGCGTTAAGTTGTCGATCCATACGATGAGACGGAAGCGATTGCGCCACTTCGCCTTGACGGCTTGGAATGCATACATTCCTAGGCGTTCCTTGACGATCACGATGTCAAATCCAGTCAAAGCCTTTTCCAGCCCAGGAAGATACGTCGTATTTTCACTGTGGTCGGGTAAGGCTATGCAGGTCAGCTGATCGAACCTACTCGTCTGCGTCAAGTAACCCACGATCGACTCGGAGGTAATTACTGTGACCTCGTACTCGGATGCAGTCAGAAGAAATTGATCAATTTCCTCGACCGACGGCAACGTGCCGTACACAAGTGCGAGTTTTTTTTGAGCTCCGCTGTTGGACACCATGAGAACCTCCTTGAGGCCGTGGAAAAGCGCCTTGATTAGGCCGACTGCTCAAAACGTGGAAGTTCCGGCTCGCCGGAACGATAGCAGGTGATTTTCTGACGCGCGATTTGCAGCTTTTTGACTAGTTCAGCAGTGTTGGCATGCGCAGCGGTGACTGCTGCGGCTATTCGCTCATCAATCTTGCGGATGTCTTGCCAGATGGCTGATACTTCCGCGTCTTCACTGAGTTCGATGAGCGAGCCCGACGGTAGATGTGTTTCTGCCACCCTAAGATTATGAAACGCTGCAGTACGCCGTTTAAGCCAGGTATTGCCCTCGTCAATCCGACCGGCTTCGAGGCTGGCTAACGCCGCCGCGCCGCGATCGCGATAGACGCGCAAAATACACCTAACTTGATGGGCGAAATCCGCCATAGAGGTACGCCGTGTGATGATGAGATTTTATGATCTATATAATATTCTAGGGCATGGAGGTGAGTGAAGTCAAAATTCGCCCGGAGCGGGCTTCAAAGAGGTACGGATTTCCGGCTGCCCATAGTTACTAGGCAGACGGTAAAAGACTTTAGAAAGTGGTCACTGCCGGCTCGTCTAGTGACCCACGAACCTGCATGGTCAGCCTACCCTCACTGGTGGCACTACCCGTCATAGCATCGATCAAAAAGCCGAATTTCTCTTTTAAACCCGCATTTAGCCTAAAAATAATTTTCATATCTAGTTGTGAGGCCCCTGGCTGAGACCGCAGCATGACTTTGCCATCCGCTAATAATTCGAGTTCCTCCGCAATAAATCCAGAGCTACGATCGATGACCACACTCCCATTCTCAACTTTTGCCTTAATCAAAGCCTTTTTAAATACTTGATCCGGCAAACCCAAAGACGGATGGCTTAGCTTTAAAACAGCGTTAGTCAGATGCAAATCCGCATTTCCGGTCGATTGAATTGGATTTTTTGCATCCAATTTGAAATCAGCACTACCGTTAAGCAGTGCTGATAGGCCAACCGCGGAAAGCAGAGGTGCCACCATGGGATTGGCTGTGGGTGACGACGCCGCTAGGTTCAGCGCAAACGACACCAAACCATCGAGAGGGAAGTTTTTTGCTTCGATATTCAGCCGTTTTGGGGCCGGATTACCGCCCACCAAATCAAAAATACTAAAGTTTACGGAGACGCTTAGATCACCCTTACCCGCAGAGGCATCCAGTGATAGCCCGAGTTGGCCAGCAAACAAGCCAAGCACACTAACTCGCGCCTTCAGTCCCTTGATTTCAAGACTGGCTGATCCGTTTGGCGAATCCACCCGAATATCTTCTGCCTTCACGCCCAAGGGCAATGCCGCTGACATATCACCGATTTGTACGTTATAGCCGGTGGCCTTTGAAATCTGTGCAGCTACTGCCTCTTTCAGCACTTCGTAGGGGAAGGTCAAAAAAAGGAACAGCATAAAGCTAAGCCCAAACAGCAAGCTCATTAGGGTAATTTGCAGCGTCCTGCGCGTTCGCATGTTCATGAGACTCCCTTTGCGCAGCACTATCTTTCACCTGCTGCCGAAAATCAGTGCAGTATCTCAACGATCTCAGCGGTCGCTATCGTATCCGCGCACTTTTGCCTGACTGTCAAAATACAGCTTCGTGCCGTAACGGGCACGGATCTGCAAATCCTGGACTCGCAGGTACTTATTCGACTTTTCCACTTCGACCAAAAAGCTCAGCAAGCGCGGTATCGAAATATTGGGCATCCGCATCTCGACGCGCACTTCTTGGAAGCGTTCGGCGAGTGGATTATCCGCAGGGAGCGGCGACTTGCTATCGCTTAATCCTTCGATAATGACACCCTGCTCGTTGGCAATCTTCTCAAAAAATGGTTTCAAACTGACTTGCTTGGTCTTGCGCTCGACCATATCCACTAACTTTTCAAAGTTACGATTTTCTTGTTCATACATCGCTTTTTTGGACTGCAGCTCGTGCAGCGCGGCAAAGCTAGAGGACAGATCATTTTTTAGGTGGGATACCAGGGAAAAATAAAGCCCGAAGACCATGACGACCAATAAAAACACGACACCTATGCTACCAGCCAGCGCTGCCGTACGCTGATTCGACGACAGCTTGTAAAAGCTGTCCATGAGAAAATCTAGCTTTTCATTATTCACGCCGAATAGGCGTTTTTGTGCCACCTTCAGGTTAACCTGAATTTGGTCTTTTAATCTGTCGGCAAATGTCGCAACGACACTCATGATATCTCCGCGCCCGATGACTTAGGCTTTGGCACCGGCGGCCGGATCCCCGGCATAGTCCGCATTAATAGTAAATTCAATAACCTTGTTATCCGTGCCTGGTTTAGGGCTAGACTGCTTATTCTCTACAGTTTTGAGTAGTGTAGATTTTTTCACCGAGTCTAGGATCTTGTCTACTGACGCGTAGCTGTCGGTTTCACCGCGCATGACCAACTTACCACCACCCGTAGCCAGGGTATTGTACTGATATAGAGTCACGTCCAGCTTAACATCTTTCGGAATGACCTCGCTCAGCGATTTCAGCAAAGTAAGGGCTGGACTTGCTGCGTTTTCCTCGATGAATGTGGCGACGGCCGAGTGCTTGAGAGTGATCTCTTTTTGCAGCTTCTGCACGGAGTCGTTGCGTAGCTTGTCAAAGGTGAACTTACCCGCAACATACTGACTCTTTGCCGAAGGAAAGATTTGCACGTATTCCTTCAAATACTGCACCCGCAAGGCATCAATTTGGCGCTTATAAAACCAGTATTTCACACCATAGCTAACGCACATCAAGACGATGGCTGCCGCCACCACCCGAAAGGCTACGGCCGAACTCTTCAGTATTGATTCATAGTTTTGGACAAAGGCAAATTCACCCTGACGAAGGTTAATCTGCGAGTGCCTCTTAGCCGACCCAACCGCCCGCATACCTATGGCTATACTCTGAGGCATGATTGCCATGTGCTTGGCTAGGTCGGGGTTAATCTGCAAATCTGTTTTATCAATCCGATTGGGCTCAGCCGGAATCTCAAGCTGCTCTTGAAGATAGATGTCAAAGTTCTTAATTCGGCTCGTGCCACCAGATACGTAAAGACGCGATAACGGCGTTTTTTCCCAAGTTTTGAACGCATAAAATGTTCGGCCGAGCTCTTTAACTATGGCATTCGCTGCCAAAGTCATCCGCTCAGCCACCATTTTATCGTCACCACTCAGGTCAGAGCCAGAGTCTTGGTCGCACAGTACTCGCGAGACGCGGTGCTTTACTCTTTGCGCCTCTGAGAAATTAGTTTCAAGATCGCGTGCTAAAAACTCAGTCAAATACCGGCCACCAAGATTGATGGACCTAAACATCCGTAAGACGCCGTCTTGGACTATACAAAGCGACGTCTTCTCATGGCCAACATCGATCAAAGCACAACACTCACCTGGTGCCGCCTCGATATAAGGAGCCAGGTTATAAAACGCTAAGCTATCTACATCAACCAGCTTTGGATCGATATTTATCCGCTGCAAATGCTCAAGAAAACTGCGAAGAAAGTTCTTTCTTGTGAGTACGGCCAAGGCCACAGTCATACCATTCATGGTACCAAGGACCTGGTGGTCGATGATCATGTCGTCCATGTTGAACGGTACGGCATCCTCTAACTCGGACATGATCGCAGCTTCGATCTTCCGTGGGTCAGCAAAATTAAATGACATCACACGGCTGGAAATATACTGACCAGGCATCGCCGTGATAATCCGGTCTGCCTTCAGATTATTTTCCTGAAACAGCTGCTCCATACACGCGGGAATCACGACGTCAGGGCCGAGTTCATCCACATGTGGAATGATATTTTCGTAAAAATTGGCAATCTCATACGATTTGAACGTATTGACAATTTCGACCGCTTTGATCGAATAACTGCCTATATCGAGTCCGATGATGCGTTGCATCCGAGACTATCTCCCTGATTTTCTCATATGTTACATTTTCTCATCAGATCACCTTCCAGTAAAGGATACGGTAAGCAAAGGGTTCGTTTTTCTGCGGATTCGGCATCACCCGCTCAATCACAGCAGTCAGTCGCTTGCTACTGCCACCCACCGTGCCATCGACCTCAATACGGTAGGTCATGCTGTACTGCTTAAACCAACCGCCACGATTGGTTGCTTCGCCGGTGTTCCCATTATTATCACCACCGGCGTAACACAAAAGGTTCCTTAGGGTATCTGCGATCTTTTCGCCCGGTTGACTAATGTTGCTACCTTCCTCATCACGCTTTTTTAAAGCCAGGGCGACTTTCTCCGCGCAGTCCCCCCTAGTCTCCGGGAATAAACACTGGAGCAGTCCGCGCTGAGAGGTATTGATGTTCATCTGAAACGAACTCGCATCCGTCGATCCATGCTGCAGAGGAAAGCCCGTAATGTACGGTCCAAACACCGCCTGTAGTTCGGCGTCCCAGCCTTCGACCATGCGTAATTCTTCCACAGAATCGATCGGAGCGGACTTAGCCATCTGTTTAGGGACACGCCTCTGATAGGGCTCGTTCTTGTCGTTAAAGCCCGATTGCTCATCAGCTTTTGGATCTTTTTTGATGTAATCTTTAATGCGGTAAGCAAGCTCCCGCGGGTTCAACTTCTTTTGCTCAAGGAACTGTTTTTCTGCCGGACAGGAAAAGAGCGCCTCCAGCATCAGCATGACCTGACTGCACTTACCGCTAAAACAGTTATTGACGTTGATACGCTGGGATTCGTCGGTCACGTTAATCGTGAAGAAACCGTCGAATTCTTTTAGCTTGGCGAGCACGTCATCATCCATGACGGCGTTCAGATTAAACTCTTTTTGAAACTGGGACATCATCTCAGCTGTCTCACCGCCCAGCGGCAACCCGTTCATGACAGTCCAAATATCACCTAGTCCCGTACTCAACTGTGCCTTTGGGTCTTGTTGGGCCTGATAAAGTTTATAGGCTAAATCTGACGAGAGCAGCAAAGTCGCAATATTCATGCCCGACTTGACCATGTACTCAGCTTTGACGTTGTCCTTAACCTGCGTCGCTAAGGTTACATTCACACGTGAAGACAGAATTAGATCGCCCGTAAACAGCATCATGATGGAAGTGATCATGATCGCTATCAACAGGGCAATGCCCCTTTGCCCAGGTTTCTGGGAACTGAGAGAGGCGCCATCCGAGGAATTTTCGTCGACATCATCGGCTACCGGAAAGCCAAAATAAACCTTCGGAAAGCGCCGCCGCACCTTATGCGAGGCTGACTCAGCCGAAGAGTTTAATTTGTCATTCTTATCAGTCACAAGGCTCCCCAGCGGATATTTTTATCGCGCTCTTTGAGCTCTGCAAAGTCGATCGAACGAGTCAGATAAATCACCGTATTAATTTTTTCGGTCGCTATGTCAGCAACGGCCGGATCCTGACTATCCCCATCAAAGCGGTCCATCACGTATGCTTCGACTGTAACGCGTACAAGCCGGGGGATTAAATTGCGAGTCTCGCTGCGACTAGTGTCCCAGCCGTCTTTTGACCAGCGATCGCCATTCCAACACTCAACGGTAAAGGACTTCACACCAGAAGCTAATACCCGAGGTGCCGGATCTTCTTTAATGTCTAGCGGAATCACCGGAGTCTCTGCCCGATAAAGATCTTGCCGGCCAGGCGCTGTCTTGGAGTCCTTCAGTTGATAGACAACCATCGTCAGGTCTGACTCGTAGGCATTCGCCAACATCGGTTGATGGGTCATGGTGGTCAGCCCCAACTTATCGCCATTAACTCCGGACTTTTCCACTTTGAACAGCGTTTTCACGGTGCGATCGATACCGTTGCGGTCACCGTCACGCGGCGACACATAAAAGGTATGCTGCAGGTCGTTGCCTATCTTTTCCATGCTCACAGTCAAACGATGCATTACTCGAGCTTTATCTGACAATCCCTGCCGAACATCGAAGCCGTTGCGCATCATCATGGCTACGGCCACAGTCAACGTCATCAGAATCGCAATCGTGATCACCACTTCGATCAGCGAAAAGCCGGAATCTGACTTCATTTGATTTTGACTGAACCTTGCTGCCAAACTACTGCTCCAATCTAGCTGCACTTTAGGCGACTCTGTCGCCGATCGAAATCCACCCTGCCCCAACCCTATTCTGCCTGCGGCGGTGGTGGCGGCTGACCCGAATTATCATAATCTGAATTCTGTGGCGGTGGCGGAGGTACCGGTTGCCCAGGTACGACTGCTTTTGGCGGTGGCTTTGTCAATCGATCATAAACCGACTTCATGCTGCCGATCGCCTCATCCAGCTTGAGCTGATTCGTGAGTAAATAGGTCATCGACGTGGAATTCCGCTGAGCCCCTTCTGGCCAGGAGACCTCAACCTTAGCGATCAAGAAAATCGGCTCGTCCGCAAAGATCTGCTTTACCACCTGCTCAACCATGCCACTCATGCCACTAGTGTCGACCTCGCTGACCCGACTCTCGTAAGAGTCTTTTTCCTTTTTTTTCTTCCCGCCACCCGTGAGGGCCGTCTCGAGCAGCTTAACAAACGGGAACTTCCACTCACTGATTTCAAGCGCATAACTATATTCGTCAAAATCCTCAAACTTTTGAGCTGTTTGATTGACTATCAAGTCTTTAAACGGCTTGGTATGCCAATGATAATCCACCTGTGACATGACACGCCGGGCGAGGTAAGTGGCCTGTGCGATGTTGCGGCTGTAGTCCGAAAATATAATCGCATTGCCTTGAACGACCGCAACTTCAACAATAAGAAATGCAATGATCGCCAAAGCAATCACCGTCTCAATCAACGTAAAGCTTCCCTCACGCTGACGCTTAGTCGTCTCTGTCTTGGTGAACATCAATGTCGCGGTATCCTGGCAGCACTTCGGCGGTGCCCTCAAAAGGGTTGGTGACGATAGTGTATGGCTCTTGAGATTCGTCTATGACCATATCGCTTTTCTTAAAGGCGACATGAATCACTGCGCGTTCAACATAGCCTTTGGGGAAAAAATAAAGCATAGCATGAGCATCTGCTCCTAATTCACCAAGATCGAGTTTATGACCGTGATGCTCGCACTGCATATCCTTGATCATCAAATAAGGCCCAATGCTCCGCGACCCCCATTCAGTGCCTTCGACCCGAGACCAAGAAGGTAGCCGCAACCGAGACTTAGCAGAAAGCAAAGGGGATGCCGGTGGTATTTCTTTATCTCCCTTCGGATCAGCAACGGACGGGCCAGCAAGCTCGGTGAACTGCTGGAACCTAGAATCAAACGTCGTATGCTCGTCTTTTTCCTCGGACTCACTCATCTCGCGATCGATCTTATCTGCGGGTAGCTGGAAATCAACTCGATCGCTTTCTTCCAGCCAATAATCACCCGAATTAAATTTAAAGACGATTCGGTAGGCTTTGCCAGTGAGCACCGCCATGTCATAGGCACCCCTCACATCGCCGGCCAACTGCGACATCTTGGTTGACACCTCAGCACCGGTGCGGAGATTGAACTGAGGGATCGCCACGGAGTAGACGAACGCAATCAGGGCAATCACGACGATCACTTCGATCAAACTGAAGCCGCTCTGGCCCTTACGTTCCTTCGCAGCTTTGATCATGACGCCCTTTTGGTGAAGTTCCCGCCTACCTGAAATTACATCAGCAGTATGGCTTAGGTCCCACTCGGCTTATCTTCAGCCGGGTAACTGATATCATCTTCATTGCCAGCCGTGCCGTCGGGACCAGGTGAGATGATCTTATAATTGCGACCATCTGACTCGTAGTGGAAGTCGTTGCCCCACGGATCTTTCAACTTATTCGACTCGATGTAGGGCCCGCGCCAGTTCTTCGCGTCACCTGGGTTTGTCAGCATTCCCTTCAAGTCCCCAGGGTACTTGTTGTTATGAATCCGGTACATCTGCAGGCTCTGGGAGATGACCCCTTGCGCCAGTTTGGTTTCATCTTTCTTCGCTTCTTCCGACTGACCGATCAAGTTGGACACCATATAAGCCATGAGCGTACCGAGCAGCGCCACGACGATGATGATCTCAATCAGCGACATCCCACGCTCACCCTGAGCGATGAACTGCGGGTGCAAGACACTATCTAAACGAGCTTTAATTTTTTTTACGGCACGAATCACGACTACCATTCCACTCTCCTTGAGAATAACCGGTCAGAAGGAAACAGAGTTAGTTACTTCTCTGGCCAAACTCTACAGTCAGTTTAAGCACTGCGCCATTAGTAATAGATTAACGGATTTGATTCATGATCGAAAGCATCGGAACCATGATCGACCCAATGATGCCACCCGCAGATACGGCCATCATGACAATCATCAACGGCTCGATCAAAGAGATCATGCCCTCAATCTTCCTCTGAACTTCCGCATCGTAGGCAACGGCGACATGGGCAAGCATCTCTTCTAGCTGTCCCGTTCGTTCACCGGTCATGATCATATGGCACACAAGTGGCGGAAATTGATTACTTTTTTCGATAGTTTGACCTAAACTCCGACCTTCTTGCACGGAGATTTTCGCGGCCTCTAGCACTTCCGCTATGACCACATTGGTGATGACGTTTTTCGTGATCTCCAACGCTTTAATGATCGGCACACCAGACGCGAGCAGCGTTGACAGCGTCTCGGTAAAGCGTGACACCTGCATCCGCATAATCAGGGGACCAAAGATTGGCAAATTTAACGACATCTGGTCAAACTTGCGGCGCCCCGCTTCAGAAGTGAGCCAACGCTTAGTAAAAGTGTAGACAACAAAGCCAATCAGCGGCAGCAGAAACCAATAATTCTGCAACCACTCGGAAATGCCAATAGTCAGCTTGGTGTACCAGGGTAGCGGCGCCTTAAGGCTTGCAAAGATTTTTTGCAGCTTAGGCACGAGACTAACTAAGAGATAACCAATCAATGACAACTGCGCCAAGATCATCACCGATGGATACATCATCGCGCTAATGACCTGGCCCTTGGCCTTCTCCTGCTTTTCCATGTAAACCGCGAGTCGATCTAGGACTAAACCCAAGGTCCCTGAGCTTTCGCCGGCCCGCACCATGTTCACATAAAGCCGGTTAAATACGGCTGGAAACTGCGAGACCGAATCACCCAGACTCTTACCTTCAGATACCTGTTCGCGCACAGCCGACAAAGTACCCTGGAGAACATCACTCTCGACCTGAGCGGTCAAGGCCTTCAGAGACTCATCAAGTGGGATGTGGGCGTTCGCTAACGTCGCAAACTGGCGCGTCATGATAGCGATGTCCATCGCTTTGACACTCTGGGCGAAGAGTGACCTCTTCGCTCGGATTCTGTCGATTGAGACCTCTTCTTTGATCTCAGAGACGATGATCTTATCTTTTTGCCGTAGGCGCGTCTTAGCATTTTTTGGTGTATCGGACTCGATCTTGCCCTTACGGACAGCACCGGTCTTCGCGTCGTAGCCTTTGTATAAATAAATTGCCAACGCTCACCTACTCCGCGCTGGATTAGCGCAAATCATCTGTCTGTGTGTTTGCCAGCGCCTCTTCTAGCGAGGTCAGACCGCCAAGCACCTTGAGAATCGCCGAATCACGAAGCGTCTTCATCCCCTTCTCAATAGCCTTCTTCTTGATCTTGTTAGAGTCCTGAGACAGGAGCAACACGTCCCGAATATCGTCGTCCAGAATCATTAATTCATGGACACCCATTCGTCCGATATACCCCTGACCACCACACTCCTCACAACCATCCCCCGCTCGGTAGATCTTGCGGCCAGCTAGCTCTTCTCGCGTGAGCCCCATTAGAGTCAGCTCACCATCGAGAGGTTCGTAAGCGTCCCGGCAATTCTGACACAACTTACGAATCAGTCGCGTCGCCATAATACCGAGTACTGTCGACGATACCTGGAAGGGCTGTATGCCTAAATCTAGGAATCGAGTAACCGTCGTCGCGGTATCGTTGGTGTGAAGGGTAGAGAACACCAAGTGACCAGTCATCGATGACTGAATAGCGATACCAGCGGTCTCACCGTCGCGAATCTCACCAATCATGATGACGTCCGGATCCTGGCGAAGAATCGACCTGAGACCTTCCATAAAGGTCAGACCGATCTTTTCTTTCACCTCAACCTGACCCACGCCAGCAAGCTGGTATTCGACCGGATCCTCAATCGTCACGATATTGATATCTGAGGTATTGATATGCATAAGTGATGCATAAAGCATGGTCGTCTTACCGGAACCCGTCGGACCCGTTACCAAAATAATGCCGTGGCTCTGCTCGATAAGGTGAATCCATCTCTTAAAAATCTCGGGATCCAGGCCCATATCTTCCAGACGCTTAGCACCGGTAGATTTATCAAGTAGACGCATCACGATGCGCTCACCATGTGCCGTCGGCAGTACAGAAAGTCGAACGTCGATATCTTTACCAGCAACGCGAAAGGCAATACGACCGTCCTGCGGCACCCTCTTTTCGGCAATATTCAATTTGCCGATGATCTTGATTCGAGTAGCTAGCGTAGAGGCATGGCGCCGCGGTATTTGCATTTTATCTTGCAAGGCACCATCGATCCGAAACCGGACCATGATCTCGTTTTCATACGGCTCAATGTGAATATCAGAGGCTCGTTCTTTCGCTGCGCGGGCGAGTAGACCATTCACTAAGCGGATAATCGGCTTCTCGTCATCCGTAGATTCGAGTAAGTCCCGCGTCTCTTCCAGGTCATCGTCGGCACCAACATCTGGTGCATTTAAATCGTCGAGTACCTTCTGCGATGCATCATTAGAACGCTCGTAAACCCGGTTGATGCTGTTCTCAATCACCGCCGGAGGACTAACGATCATGTTGATATTAGTCGATAGAATCAGGCGCAAATCATCGAGAGGAAAAATATTGAGCGGATCAGCTACGGCCACAGTGACATTGAAATCGTCTTTGGCAATGGGCAGAATCTTATGATCACGGCAAAACTGAATCGGGATACTATCGACAAGACTCGGATCGATATCATTAGTCGGTAGACGGGCGTAGTAAGGCAAATCTAACTGATAGGCCAGTGCTTTGAGGACGTCCTCTTCGGTCAGCAGATCTTCCTCGACCAATATTTCGCCTATCTTGGCCGAAGACTGTGCTTGCTTTTTCAGAGCCAGCTCGAGTTGCTCCTCAGTGAGAGCGGCAGATTCCACCAAGATCTGGCCGAGCGTTTTACGCTGCAGCTTACGGAACGACACCGTGGGTAGATTGCTCCACTTCGGGTTCACCCCGCCTTCGACCTTTTCCTGATCCGCTTCACTGGGGTCGTAATTTTTATCACTCATGCGCTAGGTCCTGCTGTTGTCGACCGATGAGAAACATAAGACTAGTCTTACTCACCGCCACCCTCTGGTGGAGGAGGTGGTGGTGGTGGTGCCTCGGCGGGTGCTGAATCCCCGCCGCCGACATCACTGCCGCCCCCGTCGCCATCTGCCGACATCGGTACATAGGTCGGACTGTCATCAGGCTTGGCGTTATTCTGAGGCTCTTTTTCACGATCTTTTTCGTCATCTTTTTTCTGGTAGTTCGGCTGCTCGGCGTCAGCGGCAATATCCCGCAGCATTTCCTCGCGGCGCTTTTTCTCATCTTTATCAGACTCATCAGGAACGTACTGTCCGTCCTCTTTGGTCGGCAGCAGCGCATAGAAATCGTCTTTGACGTGCCCGGATCCAAAGATCGATTGCAAGAACTCGTCGCGCTCGTCCAATTTCTTTTTATAAATCGCTGCTAGATCGTCCGCTCCGTGAATAATATGCGGGGTCAGGAAGATCATCAGGTTGTTACGCTGTTTGCGCGACGTGGTATTGCGGAATAAAAATCCGATCAACGGGATGTCACCAAGTAGCGGTATTTTTTGATAACTTTGAATCTCAGTCGTCTGCACAAGTCCCGACACCACCACCGTCTGCATATTCTTGACCGTCACAATTTGTTTGCTCTTACGCTTATTGAGCAATGGCAAGCCCGTGGTCGGATCCACACTTTGGATCGAGTTAGACTCGATGGTGACCTGAAGCGTGACGTAATCAGATTGGCTGATGTTCGGCTTGACGGCTAAGGTCAGATCGACATCAACTTTTTCTGGTCTGTTCGCGATCGCCCCGGTCGATGGGGTAATCTCTCTGCTGGTGAAGTAAAGCGTCTGACCGACCACGATCTGTGCTTCTTCATTATTAGACGTCAGGATGTTAGGAGTTGATAAGACCCGCGCATTTGCGTCTTGCTTCATCATCTTAATGAGAGCGCCCGGACTAAAGGTACCAAGACCGGGGATGCTCACCTGTTTGCCAGACAAAATACCGATAGTCATTTCGTCGGCGAACGGTGCCGCGGCTTGTGTCACAGTCTGCGTGGATACAGTGGAGGCTCCCGGAACGTTTGCCGCCGCCTGAGCTGCGATAAGCGGAGCCAATTGACCCGCCTGCCAACCTGTCGCGATCGAGGTATTGCTTGGGCCACCCCGTCCCGCAAATACTGAAGAGCCAAAGCGGAAGTTGTTGTCCATGTTGATGTCAAGGATATCGGACTCAACAAACACCTGTGAGCGCCGTAAGTCTAATTTACGGATCAGTGAATTGATCGTCTGGTAGGCAGCTCGGCTACCCGTAATCAGTAGAGAGTTGGTAGCATCGTCCGGAGCAATTTTGACGTCGTCACTCAGTGCCGCAACGCTGATGGGCTGACCTACGTTACCACCTGCGCCGCCTGGCATATTCACTGGTGGCCTAGCCATAAATTCAGCGCCAGGTTGCTTCTTACCGGTAGCAAGTGCCTGCAAGGTAGAAGCCAACTTCTTAGCATCAGCATAATCGAGCGGACGCACGTGAATCGTCGTCATCCGCGACGGGTCATCAAGCTGCACATCAAATTTTCGCACCAGCGCCTTCACATCGGCAATGGTCCTGGGTGGGCCAAAAATAATGACTGAATTAGTGCGATCATCCGTCATAATCTTATAGCTACGGTAGCCACCAGATCCTGCCGCACCCTTTTTGGCCTCGGCACTACTCTTGAAAATCTCCGACACTTTTTCCGTGATGCTCTTGGCCTCGGCAAACCGAATCGGCACAATCGCTACCTGCGCCTGCTGTCCTTGGACGTCGAGCAGTTCGAGAATATCGAGGACCCGGCGCACTTTATAACCTGAATCGCTGATGATTAACGTGTTAGTCGGCTGGTAGGCGATCATGGAGTTAGAGGAGACAATCCGCGACAGCGTCGACTGAATCTCTTTGGCATCGATGTATTTGAGTGGCACGATTTGGGTGATGATTTCATCAGTCATCATGGTCCAGCTAGAACCAAGAAAGGTCTTTAAGTTACCTTTCACAGCTGTCCTTACTGGCATGATCTTAATCACTTTACCGGTCTCAACCGTGGTTAAGCCGAGTAAGTTAAGCGCCGACAAAAAGGCCTGGTAGGCCTCTTCCTTGGTCACTTTGCGCGGCGAGATAATCTGAACCTTGCCATTGACGTTACGATCGAGGATCACGTTTTTGCCCGTCCACAGGGCGACCGCCTTAATGATGTCCTTAATCTCTGTAGGCTCGGGAAAGTCGATGTTGACTAGCTCTTGACCAGCCGCCACTGCCGCAGCGCCGCGACGCGACGGCACCTTTACTAAAGCTGCACCAGTCTTAGCGTTGCCGCCCTTAAGCGCCCTCGCCTCGTCGACATCGGTGACTTCATTGTTACCGGCTGGCAAGTCGCCTTCCTCTGCCGGTAATTCAGGACTGCCGGCGGGCGCTGCAGAAGCAGCGGTACCAGCAGGGTCAGCCGATTTCGCTGCAGCAGCGCGTGGCGCACTACTCGCAGCCTTCGTGCTAACCGATCTTGAAGACGCTGCGGCCCCAGTCGGTGGCGCCGCAGATGCCGACTCAGCTGCAATCAGCAGACCACATGCGATCACGGGCACGAACAAGCGCGCTGCAATCCAACTGCTGGCAATTTCCCAAGGGGCAAACATTCAGTACTCCTCTTCCCTATTCGTACTCGAGTCACAAAATCTTCTTGCGGTTCTGCTCTATCACTTAATGCGGCACGTCAGAGTCATGGGCGTCGTACCATTGCGTAGAATATGGATCCTTACTTCCTTCTCATCTTGAAACGATTGCAGGAGCGCAAATCCCTGCTCCGGTAACTTCAAACTCGTTTCATTCACTTGGGTGATGATGTCACCATCCTGGAGTCCGGTCTTACCGTATAGACTACTACGGTCTATGGCGAAGATCTTAAAGCCGTTCATTTGATTATCGACTGTATTGGGGACGAGGCGGGCCTTCTGGATGATTGTACCAAAGCCTGGCCCAAGTTCGTCATGAACATATTTTTCATCGAGTACACATTCGTTCACGACCTGCCCCTGTGGTGGTGGACTAGCACCGCCCTGAGCATCGGGAAAGCCACTACCAGAATCGCGACGCTTGACCTCAGACGCAAGTTCGAGACATTCCTTAACGCCTTTATTATTAAGGATGACGCGATTTCTTTCGATTTTGACTACCGTCGCCTGCTCGGATCCGACGATGAGATCCCCCTCCCTATATGCATCCGACTCGCTGTAGCCTTTTTCTTGGACAGTGGCGACTGAGTCCTTGCTACCTAGGTAAATTGTGCCTACCAGCTCGATATCCAGGCTAGGCTTGTTGCACTGGGCATTAATGTCAAAAGTGTTGGTTGGCTTTTGATCACCACCACCGCCGCCGCCGGGGTTCTTTTCGTCGGGAAAGGCGCCAGCAGAATTGAAGAGATTGCGATCTTCAATTATGTGCTCAATATCGCGATAGTTGATCGTGTTGGATACGTTAATAGACGCAGTCGCCACCTTTTTCATGCTCATGCTGTTGAAGATAGTCACTGCCGAAGTGAGCATACTGCTCATCAAATATGCCGAGATAAAGCTCGCCGCAACGTAAGCCACGCCCATGACGATCGCCGCCCGACCAAGCCAACGCGTAGCCAACGTCAGCCGCTCAGGCGTGATGTTGATGCGATCTAGCACTTGTTCTAGGCGTGGGTTAATACGGAGCTCCGTTGATCATTTAACGTTCAAATTGAATTTAAGCGGGCTGCCACCGCGCACGATGCGAATTTCGATCTCACTCTCGCCCCGCAAAGACTGCAGCAAACGAATCGACTGCGCTGTGTCTGTAAGCGGTACTCCATTAACTTCGGTCACAATATCGTCATTTTGTAGGCCGGCCTTTTCGTAGATAGAATCCTTCCGGATCCGAGTCATAACAAAACCTTTCAGCTCTCCATCGACCATATTTGGACTGGCTTTGGCATCTTGTAAGACTTTGGTGAAATCCGCCGTCAAGAGCTTACTACGGTATGACTGCGACATAGTCATGTCACGGTCTTTACGCTCAAAGCCTTCTTCTTTAAAGGATGGCGGTGGCGGCTCTGTGGCGATCGGAGCCACGCTGTCGCTAGTCGATGCAACAGCTTGCTTTTTTTGCCTACGACTACGACTTAACTTTTCCTGCACTAATTCAACGAATTCGGTACGACCGTTGTTATCAATAATTATTTTTTGTTTATGAATTTCTTTAAGAGTTACATCTTTAAGTAGCGAATCCCCTACCATAAAGCTGTTTATGGTCTTTTTAGTCGTGTTTTCGACGAGAGCAATCCCGGACAAAGGATCACCACCATAAATCGTCCCAGTCAAAGAAATCGGCAAGTCGGATTTTACAATCGTCACCTGCTTCTCACCCGGGAGCTGGCCATCGACTTTGGCACCGGCCCCGTCTTGAGCCTTACCTTCAGAGCTAAAAATATTCCGATTAACGATCGTATCGATCGCTTTTTGATTTAGCGTGGCTGTTGGTTCTGGCACGCTGATAGCACTAGGTCCGCTACTCGAACGGCTGATCGAGGATTTAGACAGAGTTGGAGTCACGACGTAGCCAACCACCGTCGATACGGCAGTGGCTGCAAGAAAGCTGGCACCGACCACTGTAAGGCCAGCCCGCCACGGACCTTCCGCGACTTTCCCCATAGCTTTCGAGACGTCGAACATGATTCCCTTCACGCTACGCGGCCATCCATGACCGCGCTGCGAGCTCAGGCTCGCGTTTTAAAGGATGTGCCACCGATCATAAGGTCTGGATTCTGTGGATAGATTAAGGACACCAGAGTGGATTAATGTCGCCCGGACCAGATGCGCCGTCGACTGAGGGGTGGAGAAGCGGTCAGTGACCGTGACGTGAGCTTGCCGGTAACGCCCGGCGCGGTTGCCGATTAGGGCGTTGATACGCTCGGTCAGAAGTTTCAACCTAGTCTCGAGGTCTTTGTGGGTAAGGACATCGGCCAGCAAAGGACGACCGGCCAGCTCAGTTTCATTGGCAAGCAGGCGCCGTCCAATCTCTTCCGCCGGTGTACTGAGCCAAACCGTAGTCCCCAGCTCGAGGAGCATGGCCCAGTTTTCGTCGTCCATCACAGCACCGCCACCTGTGGCCACGACATGACTGCGCATGCCGTGAAGGCGCTTGATCATTTGGCTCTCAAGCTCGCGAAAGTGCTCTTCGCCGTGAGTTGCAAAGATCTCCGCCACAGATTGCTTAGCCCGCACCTCGACTTCATGGTCTAAATCGATACAGCCATAGCCCAAAAGGCGCGCCAGCTCGACACCAACAGCCGATTTACCCGCACCTGAGGCACCAATCAGGATAATATTTGACCCACTTTTGTCGGGGTGAGTCCCCACAAAAGGTTCATGATGTGCTTGAGTGTCCGTCTCTAAAACCACGATATATTCCTAACTTTGTACCAAAAGTCGCATGAGAGCGGGCGTTTGGCCCTGGATGATAGCTGGGGGATGCAAAGGAATAAGGGTGTGTCTCCTCATTTTAACCCAGGTTGGGGCAAAATAGCACACCCCACCTCAACCCTTTGAGCCTATCCGCCAACTCGCCTACTCCTGCGCTTGAATTTCAGACTAGCCTGAAGGATAACGCAGGCCTATTTTGGGTGCATTACAAAATTCGCCCTTTAAAGGCAGGTGAGTAAATGAGTTACATCAGCATCGAAAACCAGAAAAACCATCAGATTTGGCGGATTCATCGGCCGGAGCGCGGCAATGCCCTAGGCCCGACGATCGCCAAGGACCTCCTTCAATCCGCTCATAATTTGCGCGACAGCGTCCACAAGCCACGCGCTCTAGTCATCACCGCTACTCCCCTCGTCAAGGAGCAGCAGTGCACCTGGATCGCTGGCGGGGATCTCAAAGAACTAGCCGACCTGCACACCGCCGATGAGGCCAGAACCTACGTGGCCCTCCTGAGCGATGCCCTGCAGACTTTGGACGAGCTACCGCTGCCAGTGATCATTGCCATTGATGGCGCCGCCATCGGCGGCGGTGCCGAAATAGCTCTAGCCGGCGATCTGCGCTTAGCCACGGCACGCTCCGAGCTCGAATTCCGTCAACTCAAGGCCGGCTTGGCCACTGGTTACGGCACGTCGCGACGCCTCGTCGAGCTCATCGGCCTAAGCCGCACCCAGGGACTGCTCTACCGCACCTCAACCATTAGCGCAGCTCAAGCAGCAGAGTATGGCTTGATCCATCAAGTGGTCGCCGACGCTGCAGCTCTGGAGGCGACTGTGAGCCAATTATGTGCTGACCTAGCGGAGTTAGATCCTGCAGCACTGGCGGCGCAAAAGCGCATGCTCTGGCACGCCGTGCGCAGCCACCCCAGCAGTGCCCGTAGCGCTGAACTCGAACTATTCGCAACCTTGTGGCGCAACCCTGGGCACAGCGCCTTTCTCGACCAATTTAAAGCGCGCAGTAGTGAGGCTAAAAGTTGAGTTCTGTCAGCAGCGAATCAAGTAAGTATTTGTGGCTAAAAAGGGGCGCCATAGACACGCCAACCGATGCAGAGATAGGTTTATCTCTTGGTATCGCCTACGCTGGTCATGGAGTTACCGCGCGAGAGTCAGATCTCTGGCCAACACTCACTATCACGTGCGACCGCGATTTGATGCTGTCGCCGCATTGTCACGGATTAACTACCGAGGCCGTTGAGACAGACGAAATCCTCGCGGCTGGCTGCCGCCGATTTATTTTAAACAATATAAATTTAGACATCATTGCGATAGCAAGACAGTGGAATGATCCCATGCCTTGGACCACCTGGTTAAGGCCTGGGCGACGGACTATGGTCTTGAGTCTGCTCGGGTTTATTGACGAACAATGGTTTGATGGACCCCTGGCACACGTTGATCAGGGCGGATTACTGGCAAGTTTTCTTCCTGCTGGTGGCAACGGTGGCTTGCTCATACCCATGGCTGTCGCCTCCAACCATACGGGATTACCGCTAAGCGCCACGTATGAATTAGATGCCATGGGAGATCAACGTACGCATCGCTGCCTACTCGCGGCTATGCGTGTTAAATATGTGGCACAGCAGAAAGAGGCAATTTTTCGGCTCAGCGAATTAAATAAACATGCGGCAGTGATTCTAGTCTTAGCGCGGCAAGCACTACCTTCGGCTCAGCTACAGGTAGTCCTAGAAGAAAAATCAACGCCGCAATGGCGCCGGCTGCTGCAGAATCTGAATGTGACGATTAGTAAGGACCCAGAAGGCGCAGCTATCGACTTAATGGACGCCCAGACCTTAGTGCCTTTGGCTTACACCGATCAGTTATTCAGATCCCTAAATACCATCAGTGATGTGATACCTAGGACATTAGCATAAGCTGCGGATCCGTAATGCTTAGAGTCCTGTAGGCCAACATTTAATATCGGAGAAAGTGCCGCCACAATTAAGGCGCGCCCAGTAGTCGTTGTATCCATACGCCTGGCCACACATCAAATTTTGGCCGTTCTGCGTCGACGTTCCGTAGCAGCTCCACAAGTACCACTGAGCATTCGGCGGGTTCATGATCGGTGGTAGTTCAGCATAGCTAACGCCAGCACATATAACGAAAGAAACCGGAGCTAACAAAAGTCGGCGCAAAAATATCGGCATGAACGTCCTCATCATTGAAGTTCTGCCGACATTTGAACTGATTCAGGCTAGCAATGCGAGCATAATCTCAACGCTCTTTCACTTCGCTTTCAACTCATGATAGCCAATATTGGATACCGACTGAAGGGTTTCTCCCGTCGACGTCTTTGCCGTCACGGTGACTTTATTGAGCGTCACTGGATTTGAGGACCCGACCAGAACGAATGGCTCAGTGATCCAGTAGTAGCGATTCGCTACGTCCTGACGAGGTTCGAAGCGTTCGATCCGCAGTGGACTGATGCCCGATGGATTTTCCAAAGTAGCAGAAGCATCTGCGGCCTTCATAATAACTGGGATAGTGCCTAGAGTCGCCGCTGCTTTTACAAGTTCTTCAGCATTGGCGGTAACGCGTACTAACTTAGCATCACCGGTGACCTGCTCAAGGTAACCGCGTGGGTTAGATGCCATACCAGCGTTATAGCCGACAAAGAGAGCAAATAAATTCACACCAGGGATTGACCGTAATCTTTGTGCTGCTGCTAGGCCTGACTGACGCGGATCACCTAAACCAGTTGTTGGGGATCCATCTGAGATTAAGTACACCACTTTATCGCCGGAAATACTTGCAATCTGTTCAGCGGCGCTGCTGAAGGCGGCATAATAATTCGTTAGTCCTGCTGCACCAGCTTCTGAGCCGCAGAAAACATCTGCATTTAAGTTAGCCGCAACAGTATCGATACCAGCGACTGGTAAGCGGACTGAAGCTTGTGTTCCAAAGCGGATCACGCCAGCTCGCACGTTAGTACCGACCATGGTCTGGTATTTTTTTACTAGGAGCTCAGAGGCCCGAAGGCGCCCACAGCTACCATTAGTGGTTTTGTCATTCGGACCTTCAGTAATCACACCTTCCATCGAGCCAGAGCGATCAATAAGGAACAACACCGTAACGTCGCTGCTGACTTTAGCCTTGGGACAAAATTCTCCAGCGACTCGCACTCTCGAGCCTAATTTTGCATAAAAATCGGCAGGAAACTGCCCTGCATCTTCGCCGTCAGCACGACAAGGTAACCAAAGGACACCAGCAGAATCCGTTAAGATGTTGCCGCCGCCAGCGGAGGCATCTGTACGTCCGGGAGTGTTTGTGCCACCAATTCGGGGAATACCACCGAGGCCCGGTATGCTGCCGATGCCGGGTATACTGCCATTACCGAATCTGCCATCAGTGCGGGCTGTATTGGGGGCACCCGAACCGCCGGGTATACTGCCATTACCGGGAGTTCCGGGGCCACCAGGAGCTGAAGGATCAGTGGATACGGGAACTTCGCCAGTCTTAAACAATCCATCGACGGAATTTTTGATCTCGGTACCGACCCAGCCTGGTTGCTCTACTGCCGGAGAAATTGGCGTACCAAAGGGCAGAGGCTGACCATTTTGATCATACTGAACAGCCGGAGTGCCACTACCATTCTGAGTGCTGTTTGGATCTACCGCCCTGTATTGCTGGCCGCCAAATTGAGCGCGGTTACAGCCACTAAACACAAGGCCAATAAATACAATTGCGCTTAAACTGCTCTGTATTCTCTGTGGGAGAATTCCATTTACTAACGCCATAATCACCTCTGTGCAACAGGACCCACGCAGGACCTGTTGCACAAAGCGTGCTCAGAGATGAGATCTTGTCGAATTAGAGGCTTAGCGCCGGAATGATAGCAAAATTTCGACTAAAAGTTAGGCACAACATAGTAATCGAAACAGCTCACTCCTCTAAAGTCCGGAGACATCACACACAGTGAGACCGTATCCCCTTGAGCTGGGCGGGTCGGTCACCACCGGCTGGGTCGTTCAGGAATGGGATCTTTTTTGAACGCTAGGACTGAAATGCTAGCGCTAGGATTTGGTTCTATACCGAGGACTCTTGCCGCCAGAAACTTTTATTGCAAAGTACACCTTTTGGGTGTACTATTCGAAAGCTTGTCGCAGGAGGTCATGTGGCCATTCGTTACGTTGAGCTGTCTCGCAACGCTCAAAAGCAGATTCGAAGACTACCTGTCCACATCACCGAGAAGCTTCAGGCATGGGTTCACGCAGTCAGTTTATACTCGTTAGAAGAGGTTAGAAAGACGCCTGGATATCACGACGAGGCATTAAAAGGTCAGAGATCGGGGCAACGATCAATTCGTTTATCAAGAGGTTATCGTGCCATCTATATCATCAAAAAAAACGATTCGATCGAGTTCGTCAGCGTCGAAGAGGTCAACCTCCACGATTACTAGCAGAGCCAAAGAACGTGGATCAGATGCGCAGCAGTTTCTAAACCAACTTGCGGGCAAGCTCACGTTTGCCAAAGTCATTAGATCGACTCGTTTATCCGATGAGCTTAGCCAACAAGATTTCGCCGCAAAACTTGGTATATCTAAACAACACCTCTGCGATATTGAAAAAGGGCGCAAGACTGTCAGTCCAGCTAGGGCCTGGGCATGGGCTAAAAAACTTGGCTACCATCCGCAGCAATGGGCTGAGTTGGCTCTCCAGGATTTGATAGATAAGGAGGGTCTGAAGGGTGTTACGGTGCGCCTCGACGTGGCCTGAGCTATATACCTTTTTTGCGCATTTTTTTGCCTAGCGAGTGAAGCACCCTTGTCCCTCAAAGTCCCCAAAGTAGTAAGCGATTTAAAGAGTCTCAGCGTGGCGGTATTCCGTGCAACGCGGCTCTTACCCAAACACATGCGACCGAAGGTAGGCGGAAGGATTGAGGAGCATTGCCTTGACGCGTGGCTGCTCGGGCGTCAGTTTGCCCTGACGGCGAAAGATGAAAAGCCTGCGAGTCGCCAGCTGCTGCTTAAGGCACTCAGCCACCTAGACAGCATGAGCTGCCTTTTTGAGCTATGCCTTGAGCTAAGAGCCATCAGTGATG
>Ga0315274_10001765_pt1 | contig 33097 bp, 29 predicted proteins | sample YL17G02_20_MG_FD_203700 | JGI IMG/M metagenome (GOLD analysis project Ga0315274, IMG submission 203700) | Sediment microbial communities from Yellowstone Lake, YNP, Wyoming, USA - YL17G02_20 | ecosystem: Environmental > Aquatic > Freshwater > Lake > Sediment | place: USA: Wyoming | collected...
CCCAACCTCAACTTCTTCCTGTGCGATTCGATTTACGTCGGGAATCTCGACGCGGGAGCGGCGATTGATCTGTCGGCCTATCCGCGCACGCTGTACGGCGTTCCCGAAGGCGTTTTCATGGTCGGCTGCTTCGCCGATCGCGACGACGCCATCAACGAGTTGGACGAGACCAACAACTTCCAGTTCGTGGACGGGCAGGTGTTCAACCGCGCATCGCTCGTGGCGCGCGAGGCCGCTTTGGCCAGCGGCGCCGATATTGTGATCCGGAGCGCGGATGTCTCGCCGGCGTCGCCCGCCGAGTTGGCGCCGGGCAGCACGATCACGCTGACGGTCGAGGTGGCTAACATAGGCACGGGCGACACGGGTCCCTTCTGGCTGGAGTATTGGGGCTCGCGCACCGGCGGAGTGACGTTGAGCGACTTCCTCGCCGATTCGACGCACTTTGCCAATCTCGCGCCCGGACAGACGGTGCGGCTCTCGACCGTCAAGCGGCTCTATGGCGTGCCTGACGGGCCTTACTCGGTCGTCATCTTCGCCGACCGGCCGGGCGACGTTTCGGAAACCAACGAGGCCAACAACCGTCTGACCGTCGCTGGCAAGCGGCTGCTCGTCATCCGGTCGCCGACGGGCGCCAACCTGACGCTCAGCGGGTTCGGATGCGTCCCCCTATTCGCCAACGTTGCATTGAGCGGGATCGTGCGCAACGCGGGCACAGGGGACTCCGGGCCGTTCTGGGTGGAGTTCTGGGCTTGCCCGGATGATCCCGACTATCCGCGGCTCGACCGTTTTCTGTGCGATTCGATTCGCGTGAGCAATCTGGCGCCGGCGGAAGAAGTGGATCTCTCCACATTGGTTCGCCTGATCTACCCGACGGTGCCGCAAGGGCGGTATGCGGTGATCGGTTTTGTGGATCGCCTCGACCAGGTGGCCGAAACGGACGAGACGGACAACTACGCTGTCGTGCGGGACGTGAACGTGCAACCGCACTGAGAGGAATGCGGAGTGCGGAATGCGGAGTGAAGAAGTGGCGCAGGCTGTTAGCCTGTGAAGGAGCACGGCTGACCGCTGGCGCCACTTTTGCTTTCTGCGATTCCGTCTGTCGTCGAAAGTCGAGAGTCGAGAGTCGCGTGTCGAATGTCGAAGGTCCGCCTTTATCAGTTCGTCCCCGCCAGCGCGTTGCGGAAGACATACTTGTCCACGGTCAGCCAGTCGCCGCCGGTGTTGGCGACGCGGATTTGGTGGCGGCCGCGCGCGACGGGAACACTGAAGGTCCTGGCGATCTCGTGCGCCGAAGCGTCGTTGCGGCGGTCCTTGTCGGCGATCGTTTCGCGCAAGGCCGTCCTGCCGTCCACGGCGATTTCCAGCACGGCGCCCAGAGTCGCCACCGAGTTGACGACGATGCCGAACTCGCCGTCGTTTGCGTACTCGACGACGAACGTTGGCGTGTCGCGAAGCTGCGAATGCAGGTTGCCCTGAAGATATGAGTTGACCCAGACGGCGTCTTTCACAAGCCCCGTCGGGCCGATCTCGAACCGCGTCGCAGGCGATGACCCCCAGAACGGCCGCGGGGCAATCGCAACGTCGCGGTCGGCACGGGCCGCGGCAATCTCGGCCATCCGGTCGTAGGTCAGCACAAGAAGGTCATAATATTCGAGCGACGGCACGCGCGCGACGACCTTTCCCGCTTTGTGCTCATAGGCAACCGCCTTCTCGCCCTCGAAATCCGGCGACACAACAACCACTGACTTCGGCGCATCGGGCGATGGGACGACGACTTCGAGATCGCCGATCGCCTCGACGCGATGGCCGCGGAAGCGATGGTTGACGAGATGGACCAAGCGGCATTTCGCCCGCGGTTGCTCGACAAACGAAACGGCCACGTCGCCACTTCCCGCTTTCACGACCGCCGGATCGAGCGCCACGCGGTCGCCAAGGCGAACCATGTCTGCGTGCTTCCGAAAGAACGTCGCCTCGCGGATGATCTCCGGCAAGGTCCCGTCCTTCTCCGAATCGCAGCCGAACGGTCCGTGAACCGGGAATGCGAAGAACACGCCGCCGGCGTACAGTTCGGGCGCATAGACGCGCAGCCACAGATTGCGGTCGGCGACCGGCAGATTTTGCCAGGGCATCTCGAATCCCCAGTCGTGAAACACCACAATCGGAACATCGCGCCCCAGCAGCGTGCGGCTGCGCAGGACAAGTTCGCGACCCCACCCCATGAGCGAGCGGCTCGCGTCCAGACGCTTTTCCTTGTCGAGGAAGAGCTGATTGTCCCAGAGGTTCTGAATCTGATGGTCCACGTAACGATTGAGGCCGTTGGCGGCGATCCAGACGCGGCGGCCTTTCTTCGCGGCGTAGGCGCGGAGACGCTCGCAGACCTCGCGCCAGACGCGGTCGTCGCGCTCGACCTTGAAGCGCGACCAAAGCCCCGCGAGCGCGTTTTGGCTGCCCCACGGCTGTTCGGTCAGGCGGTGATGCTGCAAATAGGCGCGATAGTCAAAGCCGCGCATCGAGCCGTCCGGGCAGACCTTCTTGTCGCCCAGCGGGACGCGCAATTGCTTCTCCCAGCGCGGATCGGTCAGGCCCCAGTCTTTGTGAAGCGCGAGCAGCCAATCGCGGAACTCGCGGACGGCATAGTCGTCATAGCCTTCGCGCTGGCCCTGGGCGGCGTCCACTTCATCCATGAACAGGTGGTCAACGCCGGCGTCTATTTGCTGGAAGGCCCACTTGAGGCAGTAGTCCACGTAGCGCGGATTCGAGAGCGTGCCGTGATAGTAGTTGCCGCGGCCAAAGGCGGGATAGAGTTGGCCGTTGGGGTCGCGCGTGGCGAAGTCGAGAAAAGTCGCCTCGTCCATTCCGTTCTCGCCGCGATAGAGGGCCGACATCGTCACGCCGCCGCCGAAGAGCTGGCCGTTGGCGTGGACGGCGCGCCGCAGCGGCTCGTCCTTGGCAAGGTCGCGAAACTTGGCCCACTTGAACCATCCGCGAACCAGAAGTTGCGACGGCACACGCGCGGCCAGCTCGACGCCGGCAGGCGACAGTATGTACTCATTCACCGACCAGACAATGATGTCTTCGGGTGATTGGACCTGAGAGGGCGCGGCGTGGCCCATGGACGAGGCCAACGCCGACAGTAGGATGGTCGTCAAGAATCGCATGGAGAGTTTTTGCCGATAAAGGTTCGGCGGGCGCAAGCGAAAACTCCTCAGTACATGTTCAGTGCTCGTTCTGAGGGATCGAAATGCGACCCCTTTCCGCGAACGGACGCTTGACGTTGTTGTCTCGATTCGTTCATCTTCTGCGCGGAGGGACCGGACTTCTTCGGCCAGGCGAGTGTGCATCGTGCACAGAGCGTGCTTTTGATCTCACACGGAGGCACAGAGCGCACAGAGAAGGAGTTCTATGACATTCGCTGCCGGAGGGTCTTTTCTCTGTGCGCTCTGTGCCTCCGTGTGAGATTCATTCCTGTCACGAACAGAATCCTCGGATCGGTAGGGCAAGAATCTAAGGGCGTGTGTGAAAAGCGAATGGAGCGGCTGACCGGAATGTTCGTAGTTCCCACTTTAGTGGGGCATTGCTTTGAAGAAGAGCCCCACTAAAGTGGGAACTACGTACTTCTCCCACACGCTCTAAGGGCGACAGTCGAAAGTCGAAAGTCCAAAGTCGAAGGTCAAGGAGCGAGCGATGCGTTTCCTGGGAGTTCGAGCGTGGGTGTGGGGCGTTTGCGGAGTCGCGGCGTTGATCTCGGTTGGCGTGGTTCTCAAGCACCGACGTGCGGCGCGGCGCGCATTCGCCACGCCCCCCGCCTTCCTGGTTCGGGCGCCGTCGTTCAGCTCGCAGATTCGTGTGGCGCCGAAGGGTGGGAAGAAAGCCGGGGTCACGTCTGCGACGCGCGAGACCAGCTCGTCGGGCCACGTCGCCGAGCTCTCGCCGGAGGCGGAAGCCGCCTTGCTGGCCTCCGGCCTCCCCACGGTTCGCGAGCTCCAGCTGGCTTTGCTCGACCGATCCGCGTCGCCCAGTCTTCAGACTTTGCTGGCGCGGTTGAAGGAGGCCGGCAACGAGGCGCTGCCGATTCTCGGGCAGGCCCTCAAGAGCGACTCGCGCGATCTTCGTCTGAGGGCGGCCACGACCCTCAGCGATATCGGAACGTCCGAAGCCGCCCGCCTGTTGATCGGGGCCATCGGCGAAGAGACCGAGTCGGCGGTCCGGCAACGTTTCGAATCCGTTCTGGCCGCGTGGTCCGATCCCCGCGGCGCCGAGGCCCTGGTGGATGGGCTGCAAAACTGCGACGACCCGCGCCTGCGCGACGCCATCGCCTCGGCCCTGGCGCCGATGTTGAACGCCGAGAACACGGGCGCGCTCCTGCAGCAATTCAATCGGCCCAACGCCGACGCCAATTTCCGGCGCGGAGTGGCGGCGACCCTCGCCCGCGCCCGCTCCGAGGCCGTCGGTCTGGCGCTGGCGACCTATTTGGACTCCGTGGCCGACGACACGGCCATTCGCTATTTGGGCGAGACCGCCGCCGAGATTGGCGACCATGCCGTCGTCGCGGCCCTCCTCAACGCCTATCGCCGCGTCGGCACGGATGAGAACTTCGACTATTTTCTCAACGCCCTCGGCAACGTTACGAACCCGGCGGCGGTCTCGGCGTTCGCCGAAGCCCTGGGACGGCCCGACGATCAGACCGACACCTGGAGGATCGCCGCGGTCGGCCTGTCGGGCATGGGTACGCCCGAAGCCGTGGACGTGCTCGTGAAGGAAGCGCGCAATGCCCAGGAGGACAGCGAGCGCCGCAAGGCTCTCGTGGGCGAACTGTCGCGCATTCGGAATCCCGATTCGCTCGACCGTCTCGTCAACGACTACGTCGCCGTTCAAACCGACACGGCTATTGCGCGCGCGCTCGCGCAAGCCATTCTCAACATCGGCGAAGAGGCGATCCTCAAACAGTATGGCGAGACGCGCGGCCAGGAGTACATCAACAAGCTCAAGCAGTCGCTCGAACCGGAGAAGTAGGATAGCACGGAAGCCGAGGTGAAAGTTGTGCATGAAAAACCTGCCCGCCCCATCAACCCCGTCCATTTCGTCCATTTGCCCCCCCAAAGGAGGCCCCTCATGAAACGGATTCAGGTCGCTCTCGCAGCTTGTCTGTCTTTGGTCATGGTCGGCGCGCCGGTTCTCGCCCAGCCGGCCGGAGTCGAAGCGGCGCCCAACCGCGCCGAAGAAGTGTACAAGAAGACCCCGCAGGGCGACCTCAAAATCTACATCCATTTTCCCAACGACTGGAAGAAAACCGACAAGCGGCCCGGCATGATCTTCTTCTTCGGCGGCGCGTGGGTCAAAGGCTCGCCCGACCAGTTCATTCCCCAGGCGGCCTACTTCGCCCGACGCGGCCTGGTGACGGCGCGCGCCGACTATCGGCTGGGTCTGGGACCGGTTGTTTGCGTCGAGGACGCCAAGAGCGCCGTGCGATGGTTTCGCGCCCACGCCGCCGATCTCGGCCTTGATCCCGACCGCATCGTCGGTTCGGGCGGCTCGGCGGGCGGCCATCTGGCGGCCTGCGCCACGATGACCGACACGCAAAACGTGAAGGGCGAGGACCTGGCCGTCTCCTCGAAGCCCAACGTCATGGTTCTCTTCAATCCCGTCGTGGACCTCGAAGGGATCGCCGGCGACAAGGCAAAGGCGTCACCCGCCGGGGAGATCAAACAGGTCTCGCCGATCCTTCACATGGCCAAGGGCACGCCGCCCGCGATTCTGTTTTACGGCACGAACGACAGGTTTCTCGCGCAAGGCCGCGCCTTCCTGAAGAAATCGAAAGAACTCGGCAACCGCGTCGAGGTCTATAGCGCCGCCGACCAGCCCCACGGCTTCTTCAACCGCTCGCCCTGGACCGAAGCGACCATGGAGAAGGCCGACGAGTTTCTGATCTCGCTGGGCTACCTCAAAGGCGAGCCGGCGGTCGGACTGCCCGCCGGAGCGAAGCCGTCGCTGAAGAAAGAGGAATGACCGCGGCGTGGGAGGCCGTGCCGTCAATCGCGGCGGAACTGGTTGAGGACGTTCCCCTCGTTGTCGCGGACAGTGCTAACGGCGCTGGGCCTTCCGGCGCGAGGCAAGATCAACCAGTGGACGCTTCGACGCCGCCTCTCGCTTCTTGAGGTCCGCGTAAATCGCATCGAGGTCGTGTCCGTACTTTGCGACGTAACGGTCGCGTACCCGCCTCACTTCAGCCATGATTTCGTCAGTCATTTTCTGTCTCTCCCATCAGTTCTTCCGGAGTGCAGATTTCGGGGCATGTGTAGCCATGAATCGCGCATACGCTGCGGAGCAAAGGCTTGATCTCGGCGTTGGCAAGGTGTGTGCAGTTCCATGTCAGAAGGTACGTCAAACCGTGTACCGCAGCAATGGCCACGTGAAGGGCATCTGCCGCCGCTTTTTCGGGCAGAGCGCCTTCCGTGAGGAAGGCGCGCGCCAACGCCCTTGCCTCTTCCGTGACAGGAACAACTTCCGCCTGACCCAGATACTGAAGTCTGCGGTCCGCAGCTTCGGGATCGCCATCCGACGCTTCGGTGTACACCAACTCGGATACATACAAATCGAACTCTGCCCGGCGGGCATCCCACCAGTCCCAGGTCATCCTTTGCCTGGCCGCCGCAACCAGATTCTTGCTTGGCCGTGCGGCCAAGTAGCTGATGACTGAGCTCTCAATGTAGGCGTCGCGCTTCATCCCCATCGTCCAACTTGATCATCGTCGCACGGATTCCCCCTGTCAAGTCTGGTGGGATGCAAAACACGCAGAAAGGGCGCAGGAGACTGCGCCCTTTCTTCGTTGGTGGCTGTGAGAGAATCTCGAGCGAGAGGCCTGTGTCGCGATCATTCAGTCGCGGCGGAACTGTTGCTTGATGTTCCCCTCATTGTCGCGGATCGTGACGATCAGCGGCATCTGGCCGGGCAGCGTGTGGGTGGCGCAGCCGAAGCACGGGTCATAGAGCCGGAACGCCATCTCGACCATGTTCAGGATCGCGTCGGTGACCTTCGTGCCCTTCTTGATCAGGCCTTGCGCCGCCTTCTTCACCGACATCGCGATCGGCGCATAATTGTTGGTCGTTCCGACGATCAGGTTCACTTTGGTCAGGATGCCCTTCTCATCGGTGCAGTAGTGATGGGTCAGCGTGCCGCGCGGGGCCTCGACGATACCGATTCCCTCGTCGGGCTTGGCCGTCGGGATCGTGCGAATCTTGTCACTGGTGATTTCGGGATCCTGGGCCAGTTCGAGCGAGTGTTCGGCGGCGTAAGCGAGTTCGATGACCCGCGCCCAGTGAGTGGCCAGCCGCGCGTGGATCGGCTTCTTGCCCGATTTGTCGCCCGTCAATGTCTCGAACATTCTTTCATATTCGGCCTGTGCGAGCGGCGTCGCCATGCCGTCGGCGGCGTTGAGCCGCGACTGGGGCGTGGCGCAATAGACGCCGCTGTCCTTGCCGTCCACAAAGCCTTTCCAGCCGACCTTTTTGAGATAGGGAAACTTAAGATAAGTCCACGGCTCGACGCGTTCGGCGATGAAGTTGCGATATTCGTTGGGCGAATACTTGCAGTGCTCGGCGCCGTCGGGGTCCACGACGCGCACTTTGCCGTCGTAAAAGTTCACTTTGTTGTTCGCGTCCACGAGGCCCATGTAATATGTCTTATGATTATACACGTCGCCGAGGATCAAATCCACATAAGCCTTGTTTTTGAGAACAATGTCTTCGAGCACCTTCAGTGTAAACTTGGCAAATTCGACGTTCGCTTTGGCGATCTCGATGGCGCGCGCCTGCTCCTCGGGTTTGAGGCCGACCGAGACGCCGCCGGGCAGCGAAGTCACCTGATGAATCTTCTTGCCGCCCAGCTTCTCGATCATTTCCTGGCAGCGGGCGCGACACGCGATGACCTGCTTTCCGGCGTCAAGACCGACTTTGGCGACGACGCCGAGAATGTTGCGTTCGGCCGCCGGCGCGTCGGGGCCGCACACAAAGTCCGGCCCGCCCAGGGCGTAGAAGTGGACCGTGTGGTCGGCGATGTAGAAGTAGCTGTAGAGCAATTCGCGGAGCTTCTTGGCCGCCGACGGTATCTCGACGTGATAGACGGCGTCGCAGGCCTTGGCTGCCGCCATGTGGTGGGCTTCGGGGCAAACGCCGCACAGGCGCGTTGTGATGCGCGGCATCTCCTCGACGGGCCGTCCGACGCAGAACTGCTCGAAGCCGCGCAGCTCGGGGATTTGCATGTAGGCGTTGGCCACCTCGCCGTCGTCGTTGACGAAGATTTCGATCTTGCCATGGCCTTCCAGCCGGGTCACGGGGTCAATCGTGTATCGTTTCACTGCGAAGTCCTCCACTCAGAATAGGACTCATAGGGCCTATTGGACTTATCCGTCCTATCTTCTCATATCATCCTGCGCTCGGAACAGAATCGAGCTCGCCAGGTTGAATCGGTACATCGTTCCCACCGGATCGGCGATCTGGCCGATGATCCGGTCAATCTCCTCCGGTTCCTCCGAATCAATCACCGAGCTGAGGGCGCTGATCATCTTCATGCCCATATCTTTCGAGCCGGGCGGCACGCCATAGCAGCCGCGGCACGGCACGCCCACCTTGACGCACTTGGCGCCGCAGCCGTCGCGCGTCGCCGGTCCCATGCACAGGATGCCCTGGTCGAGCAGGCACGTTTCGGGATCGGGGATGATTTCGTGCGGCCGGTGGAACGTCTTGATCTTCTTCTCTTTGCGGATGCGCGGACATTCGTCGCAGCAGGTCTTGTGGCCCGCGCCCAGGACCGTCCCCTTCTCGGGCAGCGGATTGCCCTGGATCAGATACTCGAGCACGCCCCAGATCTGGTTCGACTGCGGCGGGCAACCCGGAATGTAGTAGTCCACGTCCACAATGTGATCGAGCGGATGAACGCTCCTGTAGAATTCGGGCAGTTCGAGCACGCCCTCGGGCATCTCGCATTTCGTAAGCGGCACGACGCCGTTGGGATTGTCCGTCGAGGCCGTGTCGCGATAGACCGTCTTGAAGATCGCCTCTTTGGTCGTCAGATTGGCCAGACCGGGGATGCACCCTTCGTGGGCGCACGAGCCGAACGCCACGAGGACTTTTGACTTGCGCCGCATCAGCTTGGCCATGTGCTCGTGCTCGGAGTTGCGGATCGCGCCGTTGAACAGCGTGATCAGGATGCCGCCGTCCTCGATGGCCTCGACGTCCTTGACCTTGAAGTCCATGATGCACGGCCAGAACACGATGTCGAACGCCGCGGCCACGTCGAGGATATGGGCCTCGATGTCAACCACCGCGATCTCGCAGCCGCCGCAGCTGGCCGCCCAGTACAGTGCCACCTTTGGTTTAGCCATCGCTTTCACCTCAGAAGGATGAAAAATGAAGGATGAACGATGAACGATGAATGATGAATGAAAGACTCGGGATACAAGAATCGTTTCCGCGTCGGTTCATCCTGTTGCGCTCCGCGTTCATCGTTCTGCATTCATCGTTCATCATTTGCGTTGCTCTCAGTCTTTCAATTGCAGCGGGCCCAGTTTCCGCACCGTTTCGGTGATCTCCTTGGTCACTTTGGCCCAGAGTTCCCCCTCCGCCGCCGAAACCCAGGCCAGCTTCAGGCGGTCGGGGTGAATGCCGAACTGCGCGAGGACCCTCTTGAGCAAATGGATGCGCCGCAGCGCCTTGTAGTTGCCCTCGTAGTAGTGGCAATCGCCTGGATGGCAGCCGCTTACCAGAACCCCGTCGGCGCCCTGTCTGAACGCCTTGACAATGAACGTCGGGTCAATGCGCCCCGAGCACATCACCCGGATCGGGCGAACGTTGGGCGGCCACTTGATGCGCGACACGCCGGCCAGGTCGGCGCCCGTGTAGGAGCACCAGTTGCAGAGAAAGCCTACGATTTTGGGTTCGAATGTCATTCTCCTACTCCTGATAGCGAAGGGATGAGGGATGAAGGATGAGGGATGAATAAGAACATCGTCTCATTCCACGTTCGTCATTTTCGCAGTTTATTTTCCGTTCTCTTCTTAACGCTCTTGGTTCAGGAGACAAATATTGCAGTCAAGTCATTGGCCTCCTGCTGCAAGAGCGACAACTTCGCCTCTGCCATAATCCGCGATTCGACCAGAAGCTCTAGCCAGTACAGACTTTCATCCAACTCCTGAAGCGCACCTTCCATCTTGCTCACAAATTCCGCGTCCGAACGACTCCGACATGCTTCCCGATAATGCGCACCCGGCGAGGTACCCGCTCTCAGTAGCTGCTTGCCGATCACCTGAGCGATTACGGTCTTTGGCAGGGCTGCATAAAGTCGGATGATCCTCAATGCAAACTGACTGGTCCTTTCTCTCAAATCCTGCCGCTCCCGATCTTCACTCATCCTTCATCCCTCATCCTTCATCCTTCATCCTTACGCTTTGCTCCCGGCGTCGGCCAGAATGCCTTCGATTTCCGCAAAGATTTGCTCGTCGGTGAAGCCGCTGCCGGTGATCGCACCCGCCGGACACGCCGCCACGCACGTCCCGCAGCCCTTGCACAATGTCTCGTTGACCACCGACACCTTCTTAACGTCGTCGAACGTGATGGCCGTATAGGGGCAAAGGTTGTTGCAGACTTTGCAGCCGCCGCACAGCGTCTCGTCAATGCTGGCGCGGATCGGATCGAGGAAGACCTCGCCCTTGGAGATCAGCGCCAGAATGCGCGCCGCCGCGCCCGCCGACTGCGCCACCGTGTCGGGGATGTCCTTCGGCCCCTGGCAGCAGCCGGCGATATACACGCCGTCGGTCACCGTTCCCATCGGGTCGAGCTTCGGATGGCGCTCGAGATAGAACCCGTCGGGGCTGCGCTGGAGCGAAAAGATATTGGCGGTCTTGTCGGCGTCGGCATTGGGCTCGAGCGCCGCGCACAGGACGACCATGTCCACCGGGATTTCGCGGAACTTGCCGATCAGCGTGTCTTCGCACCGCACGAGCAAGTGGCCCTCGCGGTCGTTGCCCCAGGTGGCCTCGACGATTTCGGCGGCCTTGCCTCGGATCACGTTGACGCCCTCGTCGAGAACTCGCGAATAGAACTCCTCGTAGCCTTTCCCGAACGCGCGCATGTCAATGTAGAACTGGTAAACCTCGGCCGCGGCGCGGTCCTTGACCAGGTGGGCGAACTTGAGCGCGTACATGCAGCAGACGCGCGAGCAATACTTGTGGTGGCGAGCGTCGCGCGACCCGACGCAGTGGAGGATCGCGATCGCGCGCGGTTCCTTGCCGTTTTTCGTCAGAACGCGGCCGCCCGTGGGGCCCATCGAGTTGAGCATCTTCTCAAACTCGAGCGACGACAGAACGTTGTCCAACTTGCCGTAGCCGTACTGCGCCATCTGGCCGGCGTCGAAAACCTGGTAGCCCGTGGTGATGAGGATTTGGCCGACGTCCAGTTCCACGACCTCGTCCTTCATGTCATAGTTGATCGCCAGAGGCTCGCAGACCTGGGCGCAGGTGCCGCAGCCGCCCGTTTGCATCTTGATGCACGATTCGGGATCAATATAGGGAACCTTGGGCACCGCCTGCTGGAATGGAATCGAAATTGCCGTCGTCGGTCCCAGAAAGAACTCCGGCACCTCGCCTTTGCGCTTCGAGAGGTCTTCGATGGTGACCGCGGCGGTCGGGCAGACGTGAGCGCACGCGCCGCAGGCGATGCACACGTCGGTGGCCATCTCCTTTTCGAGCGGCGTGACGACTTTTCGATCCACGCCCGAATAGGCAAAGCTCAGAACGTTGGCCTTGACGATTTCGCTGCACATGCGCACGCACAAACCGCACAGAATGCACTTTTCCTTGGGGTCATAGCCGAAGCGCGATTTCTCCACGCCGTATTTCGCCGCCATCTCCTTGATGACCGGCACCTCGGAACAGCGGGCCAGGAGCAGCTCCAGGACCATCCGGCGCGTGCGGCGCACGCGCTCGTTGTCCGTGAAGATCTCGATGCCCTCGCTGACCGGATAGTTGCAGGCCGTGACCAGGCGGCGGCGCCGCCCGCGCACCATTTCCACGCTACAAACGCGACAGGCCGCGTAGGCTTCGATCCCCTCGTAGAAGCAAAGTGTCGGAATCTCGATCCCCACTTTTTGGGCGACCTTGAGAACCGCAGTCCCCGCCTCGGCTTGCGTTTCGATCCCGTCAATCTTGAGTTTAATCATTGTCCATCATCCTTTATTGATCCGGCCGCCCCGCAGAGCGACCCCGATGCTCATTGACGTAGAACGGCTTCCGGCTTGCACACATCATAGCAAGCGCCGCACTTGATACATTTTTCCTGAATGATCCGATGCGGTTGCTTGGGTTCGCCGACGACTGCTTCGGTCGGACAGGGCTTGACGCACGCGTGGCAGCCGGTGCACTTCGCCGGATCAATCGTGAACGTAATCAGGGCGCGACAGACGCCCGCCGGGCACTTCTTGTCGCGGATGTGCGTCTCATATTCATCGCGGAAATACCGAAGCGACGTGAGCACGGGATTCGGCGCGCTCCCGCCCAGGGCGCAGAGCGAGGCATCGGCAATGGTCGTCGTGAGTTCTTCGAGGGTCGCGAGGTCCTCCGCTGTGCCCTGCCCGTCGCAAATCCGCGTCAGGGTGTTAAGCATCGCCTTGTTTCCCTCGCGACAGGGCGCGCATTTTCCGCACGACTCGGTGGTCAGAAAATCCACGAAGTAGCGCGCGACGTCCACCATGCACGAGGTCTCGTCCATGATGACCATTCCGCCCGACCCCATCATCGAGCCGGCCTCGTACAACTTCTCGTAGTCCACGGGCAGATCAAGCAGACTTTCGGGAATGAACCCGCCCGACGGGCCGCCCGTCTGCACGGCCTTGAACTTGCCGTTGTCCGCAATCCCGCCCCCGATGTCGAAAATCAACTCGCGCAGCGTGATACCCATCGGAACCTCGACCAGGCCCGTGTTGTTGACGCGACCCGCGAGAGAGAACACCTTGGTTCCTTTGCTGTGGTCGGTGCCGATGGACGCAAACCACTTGGCCCCACGCTCGATAATAACCGGGACATTCGCCCAGGTTTCGACGTTGTTGAGGACGGTGGGCTTATTATGCAAGCCGACCTCAACCGTGTGGATGTACTTGGCTCGCGGCTCGCCCGCCCGTCCCTCGATCGAAGCCATCAGGGCGGTTGACTCGCCACACACGAACGCGCCCGCGCCGCGATGAACCTCGACATCGAAGTCAAAACCGGTTCCCAAAATGTCCTTGCCCAGCAGGCCGTATTTCCGCGCCTGGCTGAGCGCGCGGAGAAATCGCCTCAGGGCCAACGGATACTCGTGCCGGACATAGATGTAACCTTGATGGGACCCAATGGCAAACGCCCCGATGACCATTCCCTCGATGACCGAGTGAGGATCACCCTCAACGATGCTGCGGTCCATGAAGGCCCCCGGGTCGCCCTCGTCGGCGTTACACACGATATAACGCACCCCGTCGGACGAATGGGCTTTGGTGGCAGTCTCCCACTTAATGCCGGTGGGAAAACCGCCGCCGCCTCGGCCTCGCAGGCCCGACGCCTTGATCTCTTCGATCACCTCACTGGGTGTCATCGAGGTCAGGACCTTGGCCAGGGATTGATAGCCGCCACGGGCGATGTATTCCTCGATGTTCTCCGGGTCAATCATCCCGCGGTTGCGCAGCGCGATGAGCATCTGCTTGCCGAAGAACGGAATGTCGCGCATCTTGGGAACCGGTTCCTTGGCTTCCGGGGGCGTGAACATGAGCTTCTTAACCGGCCGCCCTTTGAGGAGGTGTTCCTCAACAAACAATGGAACATCTTTGGCGGTCACCTGCGCATAGAAGATGCCGTCGGGCAACACCAGCATAATCGGCCCCACTCCGCAAAAACCATTGCAGCCCGTGGTGAGGACCTCGATCTCCTTGTCCAATTCACGGTTGGCAATCTCCGCCGCCAGGGCGTCGCGTAACTCCAGTGAGTGGTTGCTCACACAACCGGTTCCGGCGCACACCATCAAATGAAGTCGGTAAGGCATTGTCGTGTTCTCTCTACTTTGTGACGTCTATGGTTGCGTATCCCAAATCAAAAGTGTGATATTACTCACTCGTCGGGCTCTTTACATCACACCTCAGACATCGTCTCGATTCCTTTGCGGCCAGTTCTTCGGTGAGCCCCAGTTCCACCTTCCCAAAATTGTCCCGCCTCTGCCCAACGGGCGCGCAAGGCATCGGACTCCTTCCTGCCGCCGTCATTTCTTCCAGTTCCTCATCGCTCAGCACGACAGGTTCAACATGCGGCGATGGTTCAACCACTCGATACTCCGGCTTCAGGCTCTCGCCGCGCAAGAACCGGTGAATGCTTCGGGCAGCCAGCTTGCCTTGGGCCATGGAATCCGAGATCGTCGAAGGCCCGGTGACGACGTCGCCGCAAGCAAGAACCCCGTCCATGGTCGTGGCAAGCGTTTCGGGATCAACGCGAACAAGTCCTCTTTCCGAAACTTTCACGGCATTTTCCCCGCGCAAGAAGCTCACGTTCGAACGCTCGCCAACCGCCACGATCAGATTGTCCACGTCAATCGTGAACTCGGAGTCCTTGACAGGCACCGGTCGCGGCCGACCGGTCTCATCCACTTCGCCCAATTCCATGCGAATGCACTCGACCTTTTGAACGCGACCCTGATCGCCCAGAATACGCACGGGAGCTGCCAGGAACTCGAAAACGATCCCTTCTTCGAGGGCCGCGGTCACTTCGGTTTTCATCGCGGGCACCTCGCGGGCCGTGCGGCGGTAGAGAATCGTCACATCCGATCCAAACCGCCACGCCGTGCGCGCCGCGTCAATGGCGGCATTTCCGCCGCCCACAACCGCGACCCGCCGGCCCAGTTTTGCCCTGTCTCCGGCATTGGTTGCTTTCAAGAAATCCAAACCATCAATCACACCGGCGAGATTGTCGCCCGGAATGTTCAACCGTCGCGACTCATGCGCCCCGGTGGCCAGGCATACCGCTTTGTACCCCTGAGTAAACAGCTCGCGGAGCGATACGTCCTTCCCCAACGCCGTGTTCATTCGGACCTCGACGCCCAATTTGACTATGTTTTGGATTTCCATATCGAGAATGTCAGCCGGCAGACGATAGCGAGGGATGGCGGCCGCAATCATTCCCCCCAAAAACGGCGCCGCCTCGAAAACCGTCACTCCATAGCCCATGTGGAGGAGCTCCCAGGCGGCGGTCAGTCCGCCCGGGCCTCCACCCACCACCGCCACCTTCTCGGGGAAGCGTTGGCGCGGGCGTGGCCAGGGGGCGATTCCCTTTTTCAGCTGACGGTCGCAGACATACCTCTTGAGGGCCTTAATCGAGATGGACTCGTCAAACTCTCCAGCACGACATCGCTCATCGCATGGGTGGTGGCATACATAACTGGTGACGACGGGGAAGGGATTATTCTTTCGGATGACCTCAAACGCTTCACTAGATTGGCCTTTCACTACCAAGCCGATGAAAGTCGGAATATCCGTATTCAAAGGGCAGCTATACTTGCAGGGCGTAAAGACGATCTTCGCGCAGACAGCGGCGGGACACTTCTTATACTTGATGTGCGCTTCATATTCGCTGCGAAACTCTCGAATCGTGCTGAGGACCGGGTTGGGCGCTGCCCCCCCCAGGGCACAAAGCGAGCCGTCTCTCATCGTTTGGCTCAGTTCCTCGAGCAATTCGATGTCGCCTTCCTTGCCTCGTCCCTCCGTGATATCGGTCAGAATCTGATACATGTTGCGAAGGCCTTCCCGACAGACCGTGCACTTTCCGCAGGATTCATCCTTGAGAAAACCCGTGAAATAACGGGCGAGATCTACCATGCAGGTGGTGTCATCCATGACGATCATTCCACCCGAGCCCATCATCGAGCCGGCTTCCTCCAGGGTATCGAAATCCACGCGTAGATCGAGCATTCTTTCGGGCAGGCAACCCCCGGAGGGGCCACCTGTTTGCACGGCTTTGAACTTGCGGCCGCGGGCAATGCCGCCGCCGATGTCGAAGATAATCTCGCGCAGTGTGATGCCCATGGGGACCTCGACGAGACCCGCGTTGTTGATGCGGCCGGTCAGCGAGAACACCTTGGTCCCCTTGCTGTGCTCCGTGCCGATCGAGGCGAACCACGGAGCGCCACGTTCGATAATCACCGGCACGTTGACCCAGGTCTCGACGTTGTTGAGAACGGTGGGTCTGTCATACAAGCCGACCTCGACCGTGTGGACATACTTGGCGCGCGGCTCACCCACCCGCCCCTCGAGCGAGGCCATCAGGGCCGTGGACTCGCCGCAGATAAATGCGCCGGCGCCGCGATGAACCTCGATATCAAAATCAAATCCCGTGCCCAGAATATCTTTGCCCAACAGCCCGTATTCGCGCGCTTGCTTGAGCGCGGACATAAACTGCTTGAGCGCCAGGGGATATTCGTGACGGACATAGATGTAACCCTGGTGCGCCCCGACGGCGTAGGCGCCGATGACTAGGCCTTCGATCACCGAATGCGGGTCGCTTTCGGCAATGCTGCGGTCCATGAAGGCGCCCGGGTCTCCCTCGTCGCAGTTGCAAATGACGTAGCGCACACCGTCAGGCGAATGGGCCTTGAGGCAGGTTTCCCACTTGATGCCGGTGGGGAACCCGCCGCCGCCTCGGCCTCGCAACCCTGACGCCTTGATCTCTTCGATGAGCTGCACGGGCGACATCGCCGTCAGCGCCTTGGCCATCGCCTTGTAGCCGTCGCGCGCAATATATTCCTCGATCTTCTCCGGATCAATCACGCCTCGGTTGCGAAGCGCGATCAACATCTGCTTGCCGAAGAACGGAATGTCACGCATCTTCGGAATCGCTTCTTTACCCTCCGGGGGCGTGAACATGAGATTCTTGACCGGTCGCCCTTTGAGCAGGTGTTGCTCAACCAGAAAGGGCACATCCTTGGCGGTCACCTGCTGATAAAATATGTTGTCGGGTTGCACCAACATGATCGGTCCCTTCCCGCAGTAGCCATAGCAGCCGGTGCTGATGACCTCGATCTCGTTGGTCAATCCCTGCTTGGCGATCTCGGCGACCAATGCGTCGCGCATTTCCAGAGAACGATTGTCCGTGCAGACCATTCCGGCGCACATCATCAGATGAAGTCGGTAAGGCATTGTTGCTTTCTCCCTTACATCGAAAATCTTGGCTCTTCCATCGGCCGAGGTGAAGCCGCCGGGTGATGTCTCCCATAGATTAGGCGAGACGTTCGCTGCCTATCGCCAAGGCACAGTCCTTGACGATCTTCCCGTTCAGGGCGTGCTCGTGGAGAATGCGCACGATTTTCTCTTCGTTCAATAGCACGTATTTCACCGGCGCTTGTTGCGACAACTGGACCGTCGCCATCGGTTCGCGGCTGCACATCCCCGCGCAGCCCGACGTGCTGACCGCCACGTCCTTAATGTTCTGTTTCTCGATCTCGGCGAGCAGCGCCGACATCACTTTGCGCGCACCGGCCGAAATGCCACAGGTTCCCATGTGCACGGTAATTTGCGCGCGTGCTTTCCCCTCGCGCACCGTGCGCTCGACCTGTAATTTCTCCCGCAGTTTCTCCAGCTCACTGATGGTTAGCTTTGCCATGGCTCTCTCGCTCCGTTCCTTTATATGGTTTGAGTATGCGAGGGATCTTGGTCGAGGTTAGGTGTCCGTGAACGTCGTCGTTGACCGTCATCACGGCGGCCAGCCCGCAGCAACCCAGGCACCGGACCGTCTCCAGCGTAAACTGTCCGTCCTTGGTGGTCTCGCCGACGCCCACGCCCAACTCGCGCGAGCAAGCGTCCACCAGCCGCGGCGCTCCTTTGACGTGGCACGCCGTTCCGGTGCACACGCTCACGACGTGCTCCCCGCGCGGCTTGAGGCTGAAGCGCTTGAAAAAGGTCGCCAGGTGATACACCTGTCCGACCGGCACGCTCACCTCTTTCGCGATCGTCTCAATCGCCGCTTGGGGAATGAAGCGATACTCCGTCTGAACGTCCTGAAGCATCTCGACGAGGAAGCCCTCGCGCTTGCCCCACGTCTTGACGATCTCGCGCACCTTCTCCGCACTCACGGTTTTGACGGCCATTCCCTATTCCTCCAGTATCTTTCGGATCATCCGGATTCCTTCGGTCCAGTGGATCGCCCGTCCCCCAAGCGACCGCTTCATTTCCCGCGTATCGAGCCGTTTCTCCCCTTGGCGGCTGCGGTGGACAAACCGGAACTCCACGTCCGGGTTTCCGACGATCAGCATCTTCAGAGTCTCGATCATATCGCCCAGCGGCTGGCGGTCAATGTGGCTGTGTTGAAACGTCGCCACAATCTCCGTTCCTTCTCCCGCCGTCGCGTGGATCGCCACGTCGCCGCCAGCTCGTTGGGCGGCCGCGGCCAACAACGGCAACCCCAGTCCCACCCGTTTGGATTGTTTGGTGGTGAAGAATGGATCGAGAGCCTGTCGCTGCGTCTCTTCGTCCATTCCCGCTCCATCGTCGCGGATCGTGATGGCCAACCGATCCTTCTTCACGTCCTCCTCGATGTGGATTTCAATGTTTTTCGCTCCCGCTCGGATCGAGTTCTCGGCAATGTCGAGAATGTGGAGCGAAAGCTCCTCCACATTAGGCCTCCAGCGCCCTCTGCGCCATGAGGAGCATGGGCAGCGGCTTGAGCTCCCGTCGAATCGGATCCAGGATCATGCCCAGAGATTCGAGGGTCGTCGCTCCCAGCAGAAACACGCCTTCGTCGCCAAACACGACCGGCGCGGCGCCGACCTTGCCCTGGTATTCGAAATAGGCATTTCCAACCGACCTCTTCACCATCTCTCCGTTGGCCAGAATGAACTCCTGAAAATGGGTCGGCTTGATCGCAAGCCGCTTCAGGATACTCTGTGGGGCGACGGAATACATTGCTCCCGAATCCACCAGGAACGCCAGCGTCTGCGACTTCTTTCTCGGCCGCTCCGGGTTCGTGATTTTGAGTTTCAGAAACGTCACGCCCATGAATTGTTTCTCCGCTATGGCTTCCGCCGTTCATGCGTTCCGTGCACCCGGTGTCTCTACCACGCGCCGGCCTTCGCTTCCCTGCAGGGCCAACCGGACTTCCTGCGCCGTCGGCGCCGCCAGCTCGAACACCGTCACGGCCTGGCCGATTTCGTCCAGTCGGTGGGCGTCGGACGATCGGATGATTCCATATTCCTCGCCCAACCCAAACTTCTCCCGCGCCTCCTCGACCGTCATCCGGGCCGAGACCTCCAGGCCGTCGAGCGCCACGTCGGGCACGAAGCCCAGATGGCCGATCAGCCCGAACCCCTCGCGGTCTATGTGCGATGCGATGCAGCATCCGTGATTCGATTCGATCAACCCGACCACCTCGTCGAGCGCCAGATCGCAGGCCCCGATCAGGAGCCTCGGGTTTTCGCCCACCATCGCACCGTCCTCGCCGATCACCGCCTGTCGCCCAAACACCTCGGGCCTGTTCTCGCCGTCCAGATAGGCATACACGTGTTCCTGGACGCCCTCCAAATCGCTGGGCCGATCAAACAGCCCCAGAATATGCACCTCTTCGCGCGTCGTCACCTCGATGCCCAGGATCACCGCCAACCCTTCGCGTCGTCCCGCCCTCGCAACCGCCTCGGCGTTTTCGGCCGCGTTGTGATCGCAGATGGCGATCAGGTCGAGGCCCGCCTCGCGCGCCCGCGCGACAATCGCCCGCGGCGTCATTTCCGGCTCCGCGCAGGGCGACAGGCACGTGTGGATATGGAGGTCGGCCCTCCAGAGGCGCATGGTCGCCTTCTCCCGAAGGAGGAAGGAGGAAGGAGGAAGGATGAATAAGGCCCCGTCTCGTCACCGTTTGTTCTCTGCCGTCCACGTTCCGCCTTCCGCCTTCATCCTTCCGCATTCCGCATTCATCGTTCCGCATTCCGCATTGCGAAAAGCCGGCCCGCCAACTCGAACGCGCTCCGCCGGCTGGTTGCCAGTGTCACGCCTTGTTCCTCGGCCTTCTTGATCGTCTCCTCCTGGAACCGGCGTCCGTTGGCCAGAACGACCGCCGCCAGTTCCTTGAGCACCGCCACCGCCACGATGTTCGGATGGACCTGGATCGTTATCCACACCTGGCCGGCCTGGCTGTTGGCCATCACATCGCTCAAGAGGTCGCTCGCGTACCCCCCCGTCACTTCCACTTCGCCCCGCTCGGGGTGCGTGCGAACCTCCAGACCCAGCCGCTCGATCACCTCACACAGCTTCATGGTCGCTTCCTCCAACCGAACAAGCGCGGATGCGGGAAGTGGGATGCGAGATATTCGGACAAGTCGGGGAGGGTTTTGTCTTCCAACTTCCAACCTCCCACCTCCAACTTCCCATTTCTCACCTCTCACTTCCAGAGACGACTTTTCGCGCCGAGACATCCAGAACTCGGGTCTGTTCGGCGCGCAATTGCTGCAGGGCGAGCAACACACAGTCGCTCAATCGTGCTTCCTCGCGCACCACGTCGTCGGCAAAGGCCGAACACGACGGCGCGCCGCAAGCTCCGCAGTTGATCGTTGGCAGCGACTGGCGAATTTCCTCATACTGGCGAATCTTGGCGATCGCGCGGCCCACGTCCGAATCCAGCGGTTCCTGCGATTGCACCGACAGTTTGCGGTCCACAAGATAGTCGGCTTTTTCCAGGAACTCGGCCAGCTCGCGATCGGTGCGCCGCGGCTGTTCGCCCAGCCGTCCCAGGATTTCGAGAACCCGCGCCCGCGCCACGTAGGGGTTTTCCACCAGAAGCGATCCGCTGACACAGCCGTCGGGACACGTGTGCAGCTCGACATACTCCACGTCGCGCAACTTGCCCATCTCGATATCCATTAACGTTCGAACCACATTGCGCATGCCCGCCACCGCCAGCCGGCTCTCGGGCTTGAGGAACGCCATCTGTCCGCCCAGGGTGGCCCAGCTCATTCCCACGCCCGACATCGCCGCCCGGATGGCGCCCTCGCGCTTGCCCGAAATCGGCAGCAGCGAAAGAACGGTCCGGTAGATGTCCAGAGCCGCAATCGCTCCGTCTATGGCGGACTTTTCGCGGCCCGGATGTCCAATGACATCGAGCATCTCGGCCGGACATGGTGTGAGATACAGGATGCCGATTCGATCGTCGGCTAACCCCAACTCGCGCGCCTTGGCCTTTCGCACCTCGCGCGCCAGAATCTCTTTGGGCGATTCGATCGGCAGCACTTGCGCGATCAAATCGGGATAGCGCACCTGGATCAGCCGCAGCACCGTCGGGCAGAAGCACGAAATCAGCGGTCGCGGTCCGCGATGGCGCGACACAAACCGCTCGATCGCCGCGCTCACCGCTTCACAGGCCATCGTCAGGTCGCACGCGCAATCGAAGCCCGCCTTCTCCAGAGCCGCCAGAATCCGTTCGGGCGCGACGCCCGGCCCAAACTGGCCGTAAAACACCGGCGACGCGATCGCGACCTTGTAGTCGAACCGCGACAGCTCGGCGAACGAGTTCGTCACCGGGCTGATTGCGTGGGTCTGGCAGACCCGGACACATTCGCCGCAGTCTATGCATCGCGACTCCAGAATGAGCGCTTTGCCGCTGCGTACGCGGATGGCCTCAGTCGGGCAAACCCGCATGCAGGCCATGTCGCCCACGCAACGCGCCGCGTCCACTCGAATTGAGCCGCCGTATCGTGCCATTGCCACTCTTGCCTTGCCAAAGGGACCTACGCGACCCAAACCACGCTCTTACCTCTGGGTCCTTCTCGTCCTTCTGGTCCCTTTCGTCCCTGAAGTCCTTTCGGTCCCTTTCGCCCTTCAGACCCTCACTTCGATTTCCAATTCGGTTCCGACGCCCACCTCGGATCGAATGACGAACCGATCCGAATTCCTCTGAATGTTGGGCAATCCCATGCCCGCGCCGAACCCCATTTCCCGCATTTCTTCCGTGGCGGTCGAATAGCCCTCCTGCATTGCCAACTCGATACTCTCGATCCCCGGCCCTTCATCCCGCACGTTGAGATGAATGCGGTCGGGCGTCACTTCCAGTTTCACTCGGCCGTGGCGGGCATACATGACCACGTTCATCTCCGCTTCGTAGGCCGTGATGGCCGCCCGCCTCACCGTCGGCGCGTTGATGCCGATTTGCCGCAGGATCGCTTTGATCTCGGTCGAGACACGGCCCGCGTTGTAGAAATCGCCTCCCGTGACTTCGAACTCGCGGCAGAATGCTCCTTCTTCAGCCATTCGCCATCCGCCGTCGGTGCTCACTTTCCCCGACAACCCGGAAGTCCCTGAGCGTAAAGGCGACCGCACGCCTCGTAGAGAAGCAGATCGGTCACCAGCACCGGCAATCCCGTCTCGCGGGCCAGCGCGACCGTCTCCGGGTCCGGTCGCTTGCCTCGCACGAACACGATCGCCCGAACATCGGCCACTTGCGCCGTTCGAATCGCCTGCCGGTTGACCAGGCCGGTCAGCAGCAGCGCGTCGGCTTTGACGAAAGCCAACACGTCGCTCATCATGTCGCAGCCGCAGCCCGCCTTGACCTCCGTATCGAGACGATCCTCGCCCGTGATCACTTCGGCGCCGAGAACTCGTTTCACCTCTTCCAACGTCATCGTCCGACCTGTCCGATTCATCCGTCGCGTCCGACCTGTCGGACCCGTCGGACCTGTCCGACCTGTCCGACCCATCGGATCTGTCCGACCCTACTTGGCGACCTCCACCGGTTCCGGCGCCGCCTCGATGTCTATCACCTTCGCGCCATAGTGCGCCTTCGAATCGCTTCGGTTGATGACCAAATCCTGCAACCGAATCTCCCGCTTTGTCGGAATGCGCGTGGCCGGGCAGTGCGACCAGCACTGGCCGCAACCCGTGCACTTTACCGTGTCCACGTAACGCGCCTTCTTGAGCACCTCGATTTTGAAATTGCCGATGAAGCCCGACACTTTCTGCACCTGGCTGTAGCTGAGCAGCTTGATGTTGGGCCGATGGCCGACCGACACCATCTTGGGCGTCAGGATGCAGGCTGCGCAGTCGAGCGTCGGGAACGTCTTGTCGAACATGGTCATCTTGCCGCCGATCGAAGGCTCGCGCTCGACCAGGTAAACCGGGTGGCCCGTCTCGGCCAGTTCCAGCGCTGCCTGAATGCCTGCAATGCCCGCTCCCACGACCAGCGTCGCGGGGTGGATCGCCGCCCGCAGCGGGTGGAGCGGCTTCTGGCGGCTGACGCGCTCGATCGCCGCGTTGACCAGCATCAGCGCCTTCCCGGTGGCCGCCTTCCGGTCGTCGTGGACCCACGAGCAGTGTTCGCGGATGTTGCTCATCTGAAAGAGATAGCGGTTCAGCCCCGCGCCCTCGCACGCATTGCGAAACGTCAACTCGTGCATCAGCGGCGAACAGGCGGCCACGACCACGCGCGTCAGGCCGAGGTTCTTGATGTCGTTTTGGATGAGTTCCTGGCCCGTGTTCGAGCACATGAACTTGTAGGTGCGCGCCGACGCCACGTCTTTGCGCTGCGCGACGCTGTCGCGAATCCCCTCGACGTCCACGATCTGCGCGATGTTCACGCCGCAGTGACAGAGATACACGCCGATCTTTTCCATCGTTTCCTTACCCCTTCCTGTCCGACCCGTCCGACCCGTCTGACCCGTCGGACCTGTCGGACCTGTCGGACCCGTCCGACCGTCGGACCCGTCCTACGCCACCAGTGCCATGATCTTATCGCTGATCGGCTCGAGGTGACGGTCCAACCCGAGCGTCTTTTCATCCAACCCCAGGGCGATGCCCAGCAATTCGGTGAACCACAGCACCGGAATGTGCAAATCCTCGCCGAATCGCGCCGTCAGCCGGTCCTGATAGGCGGCCAGGTTCATCTGGCACAGCGGACACGTGGTCACGATGCAGTCGGCGCCGTTGCCCTGCGCGCACGCAATCAGATCGTGGCACAGCTTCATCGCGACGTCGTTCGAGGTCGTCATCAACATGCCGCCGCAGCAGCGCACCTTCATCGGATAGTACACGTTCTGCGCCCCCATCGCCCGGAACAGCTTGTCCAGCGTCTGGGGAAACTCCTGATCGTCGAATCCGCGCTCCGGTCGAACGATTTGGCAGCCGTAGTACTCGGCGATCTTCAGGCCGTCGAGGCTCCGCTTCGTCTTCTTCGCGATCGCCTCGATGCCCAGATCGTTAATCAGCACCTCGAGCGGATGGCGGACCCGCACCGTTCCCTTGTAGCTCAGGCCGGCCACCGACAGCGCGTCGTTGACCTTCTCGTTGAGCTCGGGCAGTTCGCGCAGGAAGCGATTGGTCTTGTTCAGCACCAGGTAGCACGCGCTGCACGGCGCCACCACGTCGCGTCCCAGCTTCTCGGCCATCGCCAGGTTGCGCGAACTGATCGCAAACGACACCGTCTCCTTGACCGACATATAGACGGTCGCCCCGCAGCAGTTCCAATCTTCCAGCTCATGCAAGCCCAGTCCCAGGCTCTTAAACACCGCCCGCGTCGAACGATCGTACGGCTTCGAGGTGTGAGTCAGACTGCATCCCGGATAGTAGGTATAGTCCATCGAACGCTCTCCGCCTCTCTCAACTCTGGATGGCTTCATAGCCAACTTCATCGGTCACGGGCCGCGCCGGCGCCCGCTCCTGGGGCCGCTCGATTTCTTCGGCCCGCTCGATGATCTTGCGCAAATCCCTCAACCCCCGAATCCGTTCGGGGAAAATCCCCATACGACCCGCGCGCAACATTTTCAGCCCCAACGGGGCCATCTTCACCAAGTCCATCCATTTCATCGAACGCAGGAAAAACTCCGCCAGCAGGCCCGCCTCAAAGTTCCGGCCAAACCACTTCACGCTCCGCACGAACGCCTCCGACAGCGCATAGACGGGGAACTGCTTGGGCCGGATCTTCTTGTCCATCGCCACCCGCTTGAGGGCGTACAGCAGGTCGGTGATGCGAATCTCGACCGGGCAGCGCACCGTGCAGGCGTAGCAGGAAGCGCAAATCCAGATCGTCCGGCTGCGCAAGATGGTCTCGATGTCGCCGGCGCGAAAGCGCGCAATCACCTCGCGCGGCGAAAGGTCCATGGCGTAACTGACCGGACACGATCCCGTGCAGGTGCCGCACTGGATGCACTTTCGCAACCGCTCGCCGCCGGGGATGACGTCCACCTGGGTGAGGAAGGCCTGCCTCAGTTCTCCCTCTCGGACCGGGAGAGCTCCGGGTGTCTCCAACTGTGCCATGATCGCCTTATCCTTTCTCTTGCTGTTGCGGCCTGAGTCTCAATCTCCAGCTCCAACGGTCTCCTCGTCTTCCAGGAGCCGAGCGATCGTTTGGGCCGAGGGCTCAATGGCGGCGGCTACGGCGGGTGTGCACCCTTCGGCCACCGTCATGACGTCTTCGGCCTCAATCACGAACACGTCTATCTTCTCGGGCACCTCGGCGCCCAACTGGCGAGCCAGCTCAAGCGCCGTGGCGAAATTCATCGTGTGGAAGGAACCCAGCCGCAAGCCGTTCGAGAAGTCCTCCGGGCGGTGGCGCGTCAAGGCGCCGGGAGCGCGCCGTCCCGTGCAACACGCGTCAATCACAACGGCGCGCCGGTAGCCGAGGATTTTCTCGACAATCTCCATGCCGCCGACCGAGAGTTCGAGGACCCTGAAGGAATCGGGATCGAGGATTTCGCAAAGGCGTCGTCCAACGTACAGCCCAACGCCGTCGTCGCGAAGGAGATCGTTGCCCAGACCCACAACAACGGTCGAGGGCAAGCGACAGTGGGTGGTTACGCCATCTTTCCCGTCAGTGGCTTCGATCCAGCGCGCTGGCTCTGTGACTGCTTTCACAAACTCATCCTATTAAAATGAGGCCCGCGACCGACCTCCAACGCCCAACCCACAACAGCATCTGCCGTGCTTTCGTGTTTTCCGTCAACAAAAAAGCAGCAAAAAAACCAATGTTTCTTGATCTTGTTTGGATAACGTAAACTCACAGGCTTGATGCCTGTATAATAAAAACATACAGCCTATCAAGCCAATTCATATCAGTCGTTTGCTTCTCGCTCCTGCTTACCCTCGCACACCCGCTTCCGCTTTCCCCCGGTCCGAAAGCGAAGAATCTCCAGATCAAACGTGTGGCTTGGATGTCACGCCTGTCGGCGTGGCGAGAATGTCACGTCGCATGTCTTTGCGACGCCCTGACCTCCCGCTCGCAATGTGTTGTTGAGCACAGGCGAATACAGTAAAGGGACCAAAATGACGAAGGGGACGAAAGGGACAAAAGAGAAGCCGGAGCGGTCAATCAATTTGGTCGGCCAATTACGTTCTGCTGAACTAAGAGCCTATCCGAAAGCCAGGTCCGTGTTTGTCCGTGTCCGTCTGTGCCAGTCCGTGTCCCAGGTTTTCGGATAGGCTCTAAGACCCGTCTATCGCGATTTCCGCGTCGCTGAAATCCCTCGAAAACTGCTTGACGATGCCCGTCTGCGACACAAGTATCTCATCCCGCCTGTGGAACGGGAAATCGCTCGCAGCGTGAGTTCAGAGTTTTCTTCTCGTGGCAGATTGAGGCGGGGGCGTGTAGCTCAGCCAGGCAGAGCAGCGGCCTTTTAAGCCGTTGGTCGAAGGTTCGAATCCTTCCACGCTCACCAGTGCAAAGCAACACGGCGCGGGAGACCGGTTTGCGATTCCGCGCCCTTGCGCGGCGACCCCATCGTCTAGAGGCCTAGGACAACGGCCTTTCACGCCGTCAACACGGGTTCGACTCCCGTTGGGGTCGCCATTTTTCTCTACGATTCATTCCTTCGCGGCGGAGGCGGGTTGGCAACGGCCCATTCGCCGAGGGCCGGCCGGATGGCCGCGAGGAACTCTCTCCACACCGTCTCGTCGAGAAGCAGCGTCGCAAGTCGTGTGCGGCCCTTCTCGCGGCCGTGGGTTTCATACCAGGAGAGAACCGCCTCGATGATCGCCGGGATTCTCTCGTCGGGGACAAATCGCGCGATCACCTGGCCCGTCACCGGGTGGCGGCCATGCTTGCCGCCGCACCGCACGATCCAGCCGGTGGCTGCGGCCTGCCACGACCCGGTCGGGCAAGCCCGAATGCAATCCCCGCAATGCACGCACCGGGTGGGATTGTAGCGTGGCAGACCCGAGTCCGGATCGCACTCGATCGCCCCTTCGATGCAGGCCCGCTCGCAGATTCGGCACCCGGTGCAAGAAGCCAAGTCCAGTTCGGGCCGAACCGCGCCCTGGAACCCCAGATCGCTGTCGTTGGTCCGCACGCAATCGTTCGGGCAGCCCGAAAACGTGATCTTGAATTTGTGCGGCAGCGCTCGCTTGCCGAAGAAACGCTCGCACACCTCGGCGGCCATCTTCTGCGTGGCCGTCAGCCCCTTGGCATTGTACTCGCACCCCGCGCAGGCCGTCGGCACGCGCACACGCGCTCCCGCCGAGGCGATCTCCTGGCCCACCTTGGCCAGTTCCGCGCGCACGCGTTCGACGTTCTCGAAATCTACATAGGGCAGCTCGATGGACTGGCGCACCGACACGTGGACGTAGTCGCCGGCGTATTTCCTGGCGACCTCCACGATCTTCGCCAGCCGCTCGAGCGGAACGCGCCCGCCCGGACATTTCAGCCGCACCGTGAACTGGTGCTTCTGGCGCTGTTGAATGATCCCGCGCGCTTTCAGCGCGGCGACGTCGAGCGGGGCGGCTTGGTCTTCGACGACAACGTCCGCCGGCCTTTGGGCGGCTTGTTCTTCTGCGACACGGTCGGTTGCCATTGACTTTTCTTCTCCTGCGGTTTGCGGCGGCCTTTCCGGCGACTCAGTAGTAGCGCCAGTTTCTTCCCGCGGTCGGAGGCGGAGCGAGCTCCAGCGTCACCGGAACGGGAAAGACCTCGCCGGTGCTGCACGTGACCGCCAGCTCGACCATGCAACCGGTTCCCGGCAACGCGTTCGGGCTGACATCAAAAGTAAACGTTGCCGAGGCGCTCTGTCCGGGGCCAAGGCTGCTCGGCGTCAACGTCGTGCTTGTCGGTCGAACGTTCAAGGTGAACGTCGGCGAGCTGAGAACCACGTTCGCTCGAAGCGCGCTCAGCGGAGCGAGCGGCGCGTTGGCCGCCGTGTAGTTGGTGAACGTGAAGACGATCCGGTTGGCGGTGGACCCCGCATAAACGAGGTTTCCCAGATTGCCCTGTTTGGCGGGAGGCGCGAAGGAACCGGGGCTTTGCTTGGGAAAGATCTTCTTCATCTTGTCCAATTGACCTTGGGTCAGGATGTCTTTGTTGGTGCACTTCAGCGAAGCATTGCGGGGGTGGGCGGTGCCAATGTTGTCTGCCGGCAGGGCTTTGCCCCCCTCCGTATGGTCACCCGCGTTCAAATCCCAATAATGGGTGTTCTCGTGGGCCAGTGTCTTGTCGTGGGGCTTGGGGGGTGTTTGCCCGGGCGGAGCTTTCACGCCTTGGTTGATGACCACGCCCCCACCCGGAATGTGTTCGCCAAGCGAGTTGTCGGACATGCCCGGGACGATAAAGACGTTTTCGACGGAAGCGGCGCAATTCCGTAGCAAGTTCTTCTCCTCCTCCGTTGGCTTGGCAGGGTCTTTGAATTCCTCCAAAAGTCCGTTGCCGTCCTTGTCCACTTTCGAGAAGTCGTATTCATTAACGGCATAGGTGATATAGATGTTCGGGCCACCGAGCATCGGACTTTTCACACCATAGACGATCCGTTTTCCCGAAATCCAGCCTGCAATCAGGTTGGTGACGTCCGCCCCTTTCGGCTTCCAGATTTTGATATGATGATTCTGATAGGGCGCCACGGTCAGGAGCCCGGGGACCGAGGGAGAAGGCGCAGGGCTTCCCGGAAACACGATGGTTCGTGTGTTGCTCGTTCCGCTGACGGTATCCAGCGCCCTGACGTTGGCAACCCCAGCAGTGGCGCTATACACCCATGCCGTCCATTCATTCGCGGCAGTTGCGGTGGACACGATGGTTCCAAAATCCGTGGTAAATCGAACATTCGCGAGAGGCGGTCCGACTGCGTTCTCGAAGGAATCCAGTGCCAGTGCAAAAACAAGCGCGTAGTCCACAGGTTGAGTGCCGCCGGGGCCGTCCATGGCATAGATATCCACCCGCCTTGCCCGTCCGGCGATAAATATCGGCGAGGAAGTGCTTCGGTTTTTCGCATTGGTATCTCGATCCCACGCCGTGAGAGTGAGATTGTCGGCGAGGGTCGAAGTGGTCCGCCCGGTATAGAGCCCGCCGCCGCTTTCTATAGTGGAGAACACCTGTTTGTGGTCTTCAGCGCCACGGGTTCCCAGTAGAATCCGGGCGCCGGTGACGGTGGCGCCTTGATAATCGCGGGCGCGAACCGTGACGGTGCTCACGTCAATTCCGTTGGCGGTGCGAGAGGTCGTGTCCACGCGGGTGAACTGCAACGAGGCCGTCGCCCCCGGGGTCAACGCGCGCACCCAATCTATCGTGTAGTAGGTGTACGGCTCCGTGATCGCCAGACGATAGACTCCGTTCTTGTTGCCCAGCACCAGACTTGCGGAGGTGTAGCCCGCCGTGTTCGTATAGACCGTGATCGAAGTTCCATTGCCGGGCGTCAGCCTCTGACCGGTGGCGCCGGTCGGAGCGGCGACCACGCGGAAGTTGACGGGCACTCGGACAATCTGCCCCTGTGAATTCCGCAAGACGTTCCCGTTCTGGTCGGTCACGCGCACCCGAATCGGCGTTGCGATGGTCGTGTTGGGCAACCCGTACAACGTCGCGCTGGTGACCAGTCGCAACCAGGGCTTGACCCAGCCGCTGCCGCCGGCCGAGATGATCTGCCCCGGCGCGGCCGCGCGGGCCTGTCTCGCCGCTACCGGCAAGAAGAAAACGAGAATCACCCCGGCTGTCTTTCCGAGTCGAAACATGGCTCTTGCCTCCCGACATTGCGCCACGGGTCAGAGCCACTCCATACGCTCTCGCTCGGGGGGGCGCTGCGGCGCGATGTCTCGCTGTTTCGTCACGACCAATACATTCTCTATTGAGCCTTTTGCAGAACTCCTGTGGCGCAGGCTGTCAGCCTGTGAAAAGGGCTCGCAATTCAGGATTCCTGGCCAGTTTACGACTCTTCGCGGGCTGACAGCCCACGCCACTCTGAGTTCTGCAAAAGGCTCAATTGTCAGTTCTTTTGCTTCTGTCGGTTTACCGTGGCATCTTTCGTTTCCGGCCCCGGAATTTCCGCGAAATTTCAAGCCTTGCCCCCGCCGGCTGCTTCCGGTTTTGCCGAGCTCTCGACGCTCTGCAATTCCTTTTGCTCCAGAAGAAATTGCCGCCGCTTCCTGAGATGTTGTTTGAGCAGATCCACGTCGCGGGCCAATTTTTGCTGGCTGGCCTCCGGGCTTTCGCCGCGCAGTTTTGCCCGAAGCGCGGTATCATCCTTCAGGCGCGCCGCCATCTCGTCGATCAATCGGAAGTAAGTCTCTTGCGTATAAATCCTGTCGAGGATGTCCCGGGTACGCTCGAGGAACATCTTGCGGAATTGGGGATTGGCCAGCAACGGGCGGGAGAAGTATCCGCCTTCCCGCCACCAGATCGCGCCGCCCCAGCCGCGACCCCTGCCCGAACCGGCGTTCTCCTGGGCTTGCGGCGGTCGGTCGCCGGCCATGCCGAACGTCAGGGGCATATTGAAGAAGACCTGATCGTCCGGCAAGCCGTCGTAATAGCCCCACGTCTTGTCCTGATCCCACGGGTACATCTGCCACTTGTTCCGCTCGACGTCGTGGTACGTGAAGTAGTTGTTGAAGAACCCATCCCAGTGCGAAAGCACCATGTTCACGGCGAAGTACGTCGCGACCTGCTCCACATCGAAGTTTTCCTGGATCACCTTCCAGCGCTCATCCGGATTGCCTTCGGCTTTGTCCAGCTTGTCGAGCACCGCCAGAAGGTCCTCGTGGCCCGTCTGCTCGTTGGTCCTTTTCTCATGCCGATCGACCGGATTGCGGCCCGTCCAGACCGCCTTGTACAGGTTTCCCGCGTCGTCAATTTTGTTGCGGCGCAGGAACGAGCGGTTCGGCCGCTCGACCATCAAGTGGTGTCCGGACAGTTTGCCGTCCACCCAAACCCGGACAAATTCGCTCAACGGAGCGGGGCTTCCCGCCCGGTGATAAACGTCGTAGGACAGCGCCTCGGCCAGGAGCGACCATTCGCTTCCTTCAAAGACGAGATTGACCGCGCCCATATTGTCGAGCGCGTGATCTTTGTGGAAGAAGACCTTGAAGCCCCGGCTGTTGTTTCGAGGAACCGCGCTGATATGGTCAAAGACCGTTGTCTTACCCGTCTCGTGATCAACGAAGATGAACGTCGACGCTCCGCGAGGCGGCCGCGGTGGCTCCTCCCGGCGGCCGAAGCCGGCGAGATTTGGACGCGGCCCTCTGCCGCTCATGGGGTAATTGCCAAACGCCGGAGGCTGGTTCTGCGCCGGGGGCGTCGAGATCTTGTCAGGCCCGCCCAGCAGAAGCAGTCCGTAGGGGATGGCACTTGCTTCCCATTTTTCATGGACATATGCCGAGAAAGTTGGCCGAAGGTCGTGCTCGGCGGGGCAAAAACGCGTGCTCCCGTCCTCTCCGACGGCCTTTACGCGGTACCGCACCAGCGACCCCGCCTTTTGACCGGGAATGCCGGCGACAAATCGCCCATCGGTCTTTGCCATGGGAAGCGCGGTGTCCTGGCTTTCGGAACCGTTGGCGAGGACGCGATAGAGCAGAACGAGCTCGCGGACGTTCCCCTTGGCCGTGGCCTGCACACGCAACGGCTGCTCCGGCGCCACGTCCGACGGCATGTCGCCCATCGTGACGACAGGCGGCAGCGTGGCCGAGAAGCAGGCGTTCGGGCGGCCGGGCGAGCCGGCAGGCTTCGGCGTCGGAGGCAGGGGCGAGCCGGCCCAGTTCTCCTCCGATTCGCCGCCGGCCGAAGGACAGATGCGCTCGATTGACGCGGAATACCCGTCGGCACTGATCGGCCAGGGCGATTCGTCCTTGTATCGCACCTCATCCATCAACTTTCCCTGAGCGTCCTTGAGCCGAAGCCTCTCGCTGCCCCGTTTCAGCGGCCGCTTCAGCGGGCCGATCGCCTGACCGCCGTAGATTTGGGTAAATCGCTCCGGGTTCAGCGCCACGACGAGGAATCCCTTGGCCGCCACCGTGGTTTGTGCCGGAAATGTGTATACCTTGCCATCATCGAGCGTCCAGCCGCGGATGTCGGCCGGTTGGTCCGACGTGTTGTAAAATTCGATCCATTGCACATCATCCATGTCATCGGGCGCATTGTATAGAATCTCGTTCACAACAACGCTCGCCGGCGAAATGCTCGGCGCGATCACCAGGAACGTGCATGCCAGTAGAACTTTTCCCAAACGCCACACTGCCATTCGATACTCCTCCGGATTCCTGTTATTCTGAACATGCTCAGCAAGACAGTTTTTCCTTACGAAGCGCTGCCTTGGATTCACGGCTCCACCCGCTCATGCCCTAAAAGCCGCCACAGGCAGGGAACGACTTGCCGCTCCACTCGCTTTCATCAGCCGTTGTCGTCACCGGGTAAGTAGTCTGGTGAACGAGAGCGATGCTAACTTCCAGCTACCGTTTTCCTTCACATACACTTCGGTGACCATAAAGGGATTGGTGACTTCGTTGCCGCCGACAACGGCTAATAGAGTAATTCTGTTCAGAAGGATGGCAGTTGTGCCGATAATATTCACCGAAACTTCATGGATATCCGCCTTTTTATAGTGAATTCCTCCGGTTTTGATGACATTGAGTTCTTGGTCCCTGGACATGGCTCCTCCCATATGAACAAACACAGCCTTTTCATGGAAGAGAGCAGCCAGGGAATCTACTTTACGCTCTGACATCCAGATCCACTTCTCCTTGGAGAGATTCATTATTCCTTGTTCGGCATTCGTGATACTCTTAGTAGGAGAAGTTACTTCTTGTTGAGATGCAAATGACCATTGCACACTCACGATTAGATAGCACAGTCCGAGAATTGATACGTTCTTCATAGGTATTTCCTCCTATTTTAGTT
>Ga0315274_10001767_pt1 | contig 33091 bp, 28 predicted proteins | sample YL17G02_20_MG_FD_203700 | JGI IMG/M metagenome (GOLD analysis project Ga0315274, IMG submission 203700) | Sediment microbial communities from Yellowstone Lake, YNP, Wyoming, USA - YL17G02_20 | ecosystem: Environmental > Aquatic > Freshwater > Lake > Sediment | place: USA: Wyoming | collected...
TCCACTGCCCGATGCACGGCCCGCACGCGTTGGCGAGTACGGTGCCGCCCACCCGCTCAAAGACGTCGAGCAGGCCGTCGCGCTCGATGGTGGCGCGAATCTGTTCCGAGCCGGGCGTGATCGTAAAAGGCACCTTGGCCTTGATGCCCGCGGCCAGCGCCTGGCGCGCGACCGACGCCGCGCGCTGCATGTCTTCGTAGGAGGAATTGGTGCACGACCCGATGAGGCCGGCTTTGAGCTCGGCGGGCCAGCCGTTGGCGCGGACGGCCGAGCCGAACTGGGACAGAGGGTTGGCCAGGTCGGGCGTGAACGGGCCGTTGACCTGCGGCTCCAGGGTCGAGAGGTCGATCTCGATGACGGAATCGTAGACGGCGCCGGGGTCGGCCTTGAGGTTGTCCGAGAACGCTTCCGCGAGCTTCGCCGCCGGCTCGCGCCCCGTCGCGGCGAGGTAGTCGTACATCCGCTTGTTGAACGGGAACATGGACGTCGTCGCCCCGATCTCCGCCCCCATGTTGCAGATGGTGCCCATGCCGGTGCACGAGATGGCGTCGACGCCCGGGCCAAAGTACTCGACGATCGCGCCCGTCCCGCCCTTGACCGTGAGAATGCCCGCCACCTTGCAGATGACGTCCTTAGGCGACGTCCACCCGTGCATCTTGCCGGTGAGCTTGACGCCGATGACCTTGGGGGCTTTGAGTTCCCAGGGGAGGCCCGCCATCACGTCGACCGCGTCCGCGCCCCCCACCCCCACCGCGCACATGCCCAGCCCGCCCGCGTTGGGCGTGTGGGAGTCGGTGCCGATCATCATGCCGCCGGGGAAGGCGTAGTTTTCCAGGACGATCTGGTGGATGATGCCCGACCCCGGTTTCCAGAAACCGATGCCGTACTTGGCGCCGGCGGACGCCAGGAAGTCGTACACCTCGCGGTTGGTGTCGCAGGCGAGTTTGAGGTCGGCCTTGCCGCCAAACTTGTTGTCGCTGAGAGAGGGAGGAGAGGAGACGAGGGCGTCGGCCGCGCGCTTCCCCACCCTCCTCCTTCCCTCCCTCGACCATCCTTCCCGTACCGATCCGCTTGGGGCGCGGTCGTGCCCTCGATCAAGTGGTCGCAGTGGATGGTCGACGGGACCGCGGTCGTGGGCAGGCCCGACGAAATAAATTGGAGGACAGCCATTTGCGCCGTCGCGTCCTGCATCGCGACCCGGTCGGGGCGCAGGCGCAGGTAGGAGGACCCGCGCACGATCTCCTGGCCGGTGGGGTCGTCCAGGTGGCCGTACACGACCTGCAGGGGAGAGGAGGAGAAAGGGAGGGGTAGGGGCATGTGGGCGCTTGCGCGGTGGGAGGGGTTGGGGGCGCCGGCCGGCCCTCGGCTCGGCCCCTTTCGGGTCCGGGGATGGCCAGCCGTCGATGGAGGGTGGCGGCTGGCGCGGGAAATCGCCAACCGCCCCCCTGGCTGGCGTAGGGCGCGCGCCGCGGCCGCCCACCGCCCCAAACGGTCGCCTCCCCCGCCCGCGCGGTCGACCCACCTTTTCGGCCAGCGTCAGCGGCTTGTTGATGCGCTTGCGCACGATCTGGGGGGGAGGAGGGAGGGCGGCGGCGTCGGCGCGGGCGGTGCCACGGGCGCGGCGGCGATGCCGCGCCGCCCTGGCCACCGCGGGCGGCGCAGGGACGGAGCGTGTCCTCAGCCCCGCCCGGCACGGCCAAAGCAGGTGTGCACTTCCTCCGCGCGCGAGAACGCGGGCCGCGGCGCCCCCCAACCCCCGCCCCCCACTCTTCGCACCGAGATGCGGTCCTCCATGGCGGCGTAGCGGTCGTTGATGAATTCGCCTTCCTCCACGCGCGACATGGGCGCCTGAGGATGGTGTGGGTGAGGGTTGGTCGCGCGCCGGCCTCGCCCTCGCCTCCCCGGCGGCCGCCACCATGCGGCCCCCCTCCCCCCCTCCCCACCTTCTCGGCGCCCGCGATGCTGGACGCGGCCCGGCCGTCGCCGGCTATGATGCGGCGCTTGGCCTGGTGGTGGGGAGGGGGGAGGGAAGGGTGTCGGGGCCGCGGGAGGGGGCGGAAAGGGCGGCCGCCATCCAGCCCCCCTCCATCCCCCTACCTGGGCGAACGCCACGCGGGCCGCCCGAGACGTGTGCATGGCGTGCGAGTGGGGTGGGCGGGCGCCGGTCGGTGGCGTGGTGGGGGGGCCGCTCGGGCAGCGGGGAGTGAAGAGGGGGGCGCGAGCACGGCGCCACTCTCGCTGGCCGCGGTCGCGCGCGCCCCCCTTTCTTCCCGCCCGCGCCTCAATGTCAGCGCGCGCCCTGGCCCGGGCGGCGGCCGCGGCGGCCGGGCGAGGTGCGTGCCGGCGCGCGCGAGGGCGGCGGGCGGAAGGGCGGCAATCAGGGGGCGCGCGCCCGCGAGCCGCGCCAGGGTTGTGCGGCCGCCGCGCCGCGGCGCGCCTGGCGCGGGCGCCGCCGCCGCGCGGCGTGCGCGCGCTCAGGCCGCCGCGCATCGCCGCCCCGGCCCTGCCCGCCGCCGCCCGCCGCCCGCGCCGGCGGCAGCGACGGCGCGCTACCCCACGCCAACGCCCCACCCCCCAACCGCCAGCGTCGGCCGCCCCCGCGCGGTCCGCGTCCGACCTCGCGCCCGTGCCCGTCCTGCGCTCCTCGCTCGGCCTCGTCGGCGGGCCGGGAGGCCGCAACTCGGTATGCTGGGGGCGGTGGAGGGGCGGGACGGAGGAGGGAGGCGTCGCGGGAGCGTCCTTCACCCCACCGCGCCTCCCTCCCCAGTCGTCTGGCGTCACGGCGACCGTCTTTGGCGGTACCGGCTTCCTCGGCCGGTACGTGATCAACGCGCTGGCGAGGGACGGGCACCGCGTCGTCGTGCCGTACCGGTGCGACGAGTTGGACGTCCAGCATTTGCGGCAGATGGGCGACCTCGGCCAAATCGTGCAAGTCCCCGGCTTTGACGTGCGCGACCCCGCGAAGGTCAGGGGCGCGATCGACGGGTCGGCTGTCGTCTTCAACCTCATTGGCGCGACGCGCGGCACGCGCAACTTTTCGCTCGACGCCGCCAACCGCGCCGCGCCCGCCGCGCTGGCCAAGGCGGCGGCCGACGCGGGCGTGGAGCGGTTCGTGCACGTCACCTGCGTGGGCGCGGCGCCGGGCGCGCCCTCGGAGCGGCTGCGGTCGAAGGCCGCGGGCGACGCGGCGGTGCGCGCCGCGCTGCCGGCGTCGACCCTGCTCCGCTGCGGGCCGCTGGTGGGAGTCGAAGACACCTTCCTGAACGCCGTCGCCGCCGCCGCCAAGGCGCTGCCCGCGGTGCCGCTCATTGGAGGGGGCAAGGCAAAGAGGGTGCCGACCTTCGTCGCGGACGTCGCGCGCGCGCTCGCCGCCACCCTGCGCGCGCCCGCCGCCCCCGGGCGCACGTACGAACTCGTCGGGCCGGAAGTGTTGACCGACAAAGAGATCGCGTTAGCGGTCTTGGACCTGATCCGCGAGCCGCGCGCGACGCTCTCGATCCCGCCCGCGCTCGCCCGCCTCCTGTCCCGCGCCCCTCTGGCCCCCGCCTGGCTCTCGACCGCCGCCGTCGACGAGGCGACCACCGACCTGCTGCCGGTCGGCGGCCCCGGCGTGGGCACGTTCGCAGACTTGGGCGTCGACGCGCCCGACTCGATCCTAGCCGGCGGCGCCATGGTCGACCACCTCCGCTGGCTGCGCACGGGCGGGTACGACGTGGGCACGACGAGCGGGCGGGAGTCGACGGGGGGGGCGGGCTTTGGCGCGAGCGTCTCGTGAGGGAGGCTCGAGGACGGGGGACGGGCGCGCGTGTCGCAACCTCTCGCCACGCGCCCTCAAACCAAAACCGCGCGCGTCCTTCCCCTGTCACGCCTTTCTGCCGCCGCCGCCCTTGGTCTTTCTCTTTTTGAGCGCGGGCCCGCGCGGGCGCGCCGCGGGCGGCGTGCGCACCGCCGCGGGCGGCACCGGGCCGCCCACCGCGTGCGCCAGGTTGGCCTTGAGCGCCCACTGGACCCGCTTGCGCGTTGGGGGAGGGGCGGGGGTGGCGGCGGCCGCCGTGGGCTTGGGCGCGGGCGCCGGCGGCTTGGCCGTCGGCGGCGTCCCGGGCGCGGCCGCGGCCGCAGCCGCGGCGGCGTCGCGCTCCGCGCGGCGCTTGGCCTTTTTGGACTTGCGCGGAGGAGGAGGGTCGGCGGCCGCGGCGGGCTCGGGGGCCACCGCGGCCGCTTTCGCCGGCGCGGCCGCCGGCACGCTCCCGCCCGCCTCCTTGGCCGCCTGCTCCATCGCATCGGCCACCTCGTTCAAATGACCGCGGTTGCGCGCGCGCGTGGCGGGCGACGCGGCGGCGGCCAGGGCGTCGGCGGCGACCGCGGACGCAAGCGCGGCGGGGCCGGCCGCCGCCCACGAGCCCGAGGCGCCGAGCGCGAGCGACGCGGCCAGGGGCGCGAAAAAGGCGGTTGTCAGCCGGGCCGCGAGCTCGGGGCGGGGGGTGGCGGCGAGGGCGGCGACAAAGGGCGCGACCGCGCGGCGCGCGCCGGCGGCGCCGCACCGCACGGTCGCCGCCGCCGCCTCGAGCTCCGACCCCGCCGCGTCCGCGATCTGCAGCGCCAGCCCCGAACCGACAAATGAGTCGGCGGGCGGCACAAGGGCGGCCGCGACGGGCGCGAGCAGGCGCGCGGTCGCGCTCGCCGCAAAACCGGTGCCCGCCGCCGCGTGAAACCCCGCGCCCAGGAAGCGCCGCACCAGGCCCATGAACTTGTCCAGGCGCAGGCGGTCGATGCCCGACCACTCGCGCGCCATGGCGGCGTAGAAGCCGGCGACGAACGAGGCGGCGGTCTACAGGAGAACAGGGGGGGGGCGTCGGCGCTGGCCGCACGCGCAGCGCCCATTTCCCGCTTGCCCCATCCCCATTCCTCCCCGATGTACTCACCTTGGGCGGCAGCGCGCCCACAATGTCGGCCATGCGCTTGGCGAGCTCGTTCTGAGGGGGGAAATGGGGCCGCCGCGTGGGCTGGCGCGAGTCTCGCGGCGCTAGCCGCCCTCTCCCGCCCGCCTCCCACCACCATCTTTCTAACCTGCACGGGCGCAAGGTCCGAGTGCCAGTAGGCGTAAAACAGCCCCGCCCAGAGCTTGGCAATGTCGCTGTCCGGCACGCCGCCGTCCGGGCGCGCCGCCAGCCAGGCCGCCGCCCCGGTCAGGGCACGGGTGCGGGTGGCGGGGTCGGGCGACGCCAGCGCGCGCGCAAAGGCGGTGTCGGCGCGCGGCGCCGCGGGGTCGAGCATCGCCAGCAGCGGCTTGGCCGCGCGCGCGGGGGGGGGGGGGGGGGGGGGGCGGCCGGCGCCGGCCGGCGCCATGGTCTCTGGGCCGGGGAGGAGGGGGAGGGGGGGAGTGGCGGCTGCATGGGGCCCCGGCGGCCGCTGAGAGCGCGCCTGTCGCTGCCCCCTCGACTAGACCCCGGCCCCCTCGACGCGAGTGCTCCCAGCCCCGTCAGTGTTGCACGACCGAGCACTTTCGGCGTGATGCCATCACGCCCCTCCACCGGCGGCAAACCCGCGCGCGAGCGCGCGCGGCGGCGCGACGGCCACCACGACCGCTTCCTCTCCATCCAGCCGCCGCTCCCGGCGCAGCACCTCGGCCAGCGCCCACGCCTTGCGCTTGGACAGCGGCCTGCATGATTCGATGCGGACGACGTCGCCCAGCGAGGCGGCCGCCGCTTCGTCGTGCGCCATAAACTTCTTTGTCCGCTTGATCTGCACCTTGTACTTGGGCACCGTCTTCACTCGCGTCACGGCGACCACGATCGTCTTCTGCATGGCGGTCGAGATGACCTGATGAAGAGGAGAAGAGGGGTTGGCGGGGGTGGGTGGGTTGGCAGCGGCTTGGTGGGCGACGCGGGCGCGGCCCTCCACACGCCACCGCTCCTACACACCTTGCCCACGAACGAGCGCATCGCGGCGCGGCGGGCGGCGCGCGCTGGGGCGCGGATGCGGCGGCGGCGGCCGCGGCACGCGACTCGCGCGCTGGCTGGCGACCGGCGGTGGGCTGGCGCGATACGGGAGGCTCAGGAGCGCGCGGTGGGGGCCGGCGGCGGTCGGCCGAGCCCTGGCTCGCAGCGAGAGTGTGCACACACCCCGGCGTGCGCTCGCCGCGCACCGGCGCGCCCGCGCCCGCCTCTGGCAAACTCACCCGAGTCCACTCCAGCCTCTGTCCCGGCGGTCCTTGGTGTGGCGCCCCCCAACGGAAGCCGATGGCCGACGCGCCACCGCCCCCCCCCCCCACCCTGCCTCCTCCCGCTCCCGGCGTGGGCGAGCAGTTGTGGAACCGCATCGCGGCCGCGCTGGGGCAGGGAGCGCCGGCGCCGACCGACGCCGCGGCTGCTCCCTCGCCCGGGTCGGCCGAGACCCTCTTGCGGCGCCTCTCGTCGGCCCGGGCGCCGTCCCGGGACGGCAGTGAAGCGACGCCGAGACCCGGCACCGCGGTCGACGACGCACCACCGGCCGTCGCCATCGACGTGGCCGACCTGCTCGCCGCGGCCGACGCCTCCGGCTTTTCTCCCTTTTTCGTCGCCCTCGTGCTCCTCTTCCTCGCCGCGCGCCACCTGCTGGGCCTGCTCATCTTTGCGACGCTGGCGGCGGCCCAAGCGCAGCACAGCAGGCTGCTGACGGATCAGGCGGCCTTGAAAGCCGCCCGTTCCCGCCCAGCCCTCGCCCGCGTCGCCGCCGTCGCGGCCGCACAAGCCGTCGCCGTCGCCTGGCTCCTGCCCGCGTCGGGCGCGGTGCCCGGCGGCGGGGCCGCGTTTGCGCGGGCAGCGGTGTTGCTCCCGCCGCGCGCGCCTCCCCCGACGCTCGCGGCCGTCCTCTTCCTCGTCACCACGTTCGACGCCGGCGCCCGCCTCGCCACGACCGCTGCCAAAGCCTCCATCCTGGCCGCGCATGCGGCCGCGCCGGCGGGCGCGCTGCGCGCGCGAGGCGCCGCGCTCTCGGCGGCCGACGCGGTGTCGGCGGCTTTGCGGGCTGCTTGGTCGACCTCACCCTGGCTCGCATACTTATCGGGACCGGCTTCCGGAGGGCTGCCGCCGTCGCTGACGGCGGCCTTTGTTTTGCTCTATGCCGGCGCGAAGGTCGCGCTCGTCGCGCGGTCCGCGCGCACCGCTGGCGCTGCCGTGCGCGGTGCGGTGACAGCCGCGGCCGCCGCGGCGGCCGACGGCGAGGGGCAAGGGCTCACCGCGCCGCTGGGCGACGTCGAGGCAGGCGGCGGCGCCGCGGGCGAGTGCGCCATCTGCTACACCGCGCCCGCGGCCGACCCGACCCGCCTGTCGTGCTCGCACACGTTTTGCAGCGCGTGCGTCGAGCGCTGGCTGGAGACGCACTCGACGTGCCCGCTGTGCCGCTCAGAAGTGCGGCCGCCGGGCGCGAGCGCGGCGCCGGCGGCGGCCGCGGTGGCGGTCATGCCGCAGATTTTTTGATGGTGGTTGGGAGGGATAGAGCGCGTGCGGGGCGACTGTGGTGAACGACTAGAGAGAGCGTGAGGGTGGGCGCGGCGCCGGCGCGCGCCGCACTCTCGGCGCGCTCGCCCGCCGCGCGACCCCCGCCGTCGCGTCGACAGCGAGCACTTGCGGCCGCGGCTCGCCCAGCGCGCCCTGGAGGCTGCCAGGCGCCGCGCCGCCGCGCCCCGGCCATGGCCCCGCCGCCCGCCGTCCTGGCCTTGGCCGGCGCCATGTTGATCTTCGGCACGATCAACACGGTGGCCACGAAGCTGCAGGATCGAACCGTCATCGCGACGGACGGCGAAGGGCGCCCCGTCTACTTTTATGCGCCCGCCGTCCAGTCCCTCTTCATGTGAGATCGAGGGAGGGTGGGATTTGGGGGTTGCGGGCGGGGCGGGGCGGCGAGTTGGTGGCCGGGTCGCCTGCCGCGCCCCGACCCCGCCGTCCCGCTCCCCGCTCGCAGGTTTGCCGGCGAAGCCCTGTGCCTCGTCGCGCACGCCGCCCTCGCCTCCCACCGGCGCCGGGCGGCCGGGCGGGGGGCGGGGGGGGCCCCCCCCCCCCCCCCCCGCCCGCGCCTGCGCTCGCGCGTCGCGCTCGCGTTTGCCGCGCCCGCCTGCCTCGACGCCGTGGCCACCACCCTGGTCAACGTCGGCCTCTTCTACACGTCGGCGAGCGTGTACCAAATGCTGCGCGGGACGCTGGTCATCTTCGCGGCGGGTTTCACCGTCGTCCTCCTGCGCCGCCGCCTGCACACCCACCACGCCTTTGGCGTCGTCCTCATCGCGGCGGGCGCCGCCCTCGTGGGCGCGGCCAACGTGGTGTACGACGATGGGGGAGGTAGGGTGGGGGTGGGGGTGCGGGCGGCGCGCGTCTGGCTCCCTATGTCTGGCCCGCCGCCGCACCCCCCACCCCCACCACACGCGGCCCGCAACGCTCTCATCGGCAACCTGCTCGTCGTCGGCGCCCAAGCGGCGACCGCGCTGCAGTTCATCCTCGAGGAAAAGGTGCTGGCGGCGCACCGCACGCCCGCGCTTTTAGCCGTCGGCCTCGAAGGCGCGTGGGGCCTGCTCCTCTGCGCGGGCGCCCTGCCCCTCCTGTCCACGGTCACGCTGCACGGCAAGCCGCTCGATGACGCGTCCGCGGCGCTGCGGGCGATCACGGCCTCCCCCCGCCTCGCCGCGTCGACCGCCGCCTGTGTTCTCTCGATCGCCGCGTTCAACTTTTGCGGCGTGTCAGTCACCCAGCGCCTGGACGGCGCGTCTCGCGCGGCCGCTGACATCTGCAGGACGCTCCTCGTGTGGGCGGTGAGCGTCGGCGCGGGGTGGGAGCGGTTCAGGGCCCTCCAACTCCTGGGCTTTGCCGTCCTCCTCGCCGGGTCCGCCCTCTACAACGAGCTCATCCGCGGGTGCCTGCCCACGCCAGACGAAAGCGACGAGAGCGGCGAGTCCGGCGACGACGCCGAGGCGCCGCTGCTCCCCGGCCCGCGTCCCCCGTCCGCCGCAGCCCGCCCCGCGCCCGCCCGTGTCGACCCCTACTACACCATGGCGCGGTCCATGCGCCTGTTTCCGCCGCGCGCGCTGTCGCCGCACTCGCTGGCGAGCCCGGCGGTCGCGGGGCTTGGGACTGGAGGGGGGCGCGGGGGGGCCCTGTGGGCAGCGCTCTACCCGGACTCGGCCACCACGACGCCCGACCCGTCCACGCGGGGCGCGTCCGATGCGGGCGCGGCGTTGGGGGGAGATGGGGAGGGGTGACAAGGAACGAGGGGGTGTGGGGCGTTGTGGGAATCGAGGGGCTCGCGCTCGTGCGGCGCGAGCCTGGCGACTTGTGAGCACGCGAGGTCGGCGTGCCGAGAAGGCGGGGGCGGGGCCGGGGCGGTTCAAACGGGGCTGTGCAGCGCCGCCGTCCGCCGCCGGCGCCCCCCCCCACACTCCCCGGCCCCACCCCGCCCTCCCTCCCCCCCCACACCCCCCACCACCATGACGGAGGACACGTCCAAGCTGGCTGCCTACCCCTTCCTCCCCTACTACCCCGGCCAGAAGCTGCGCATCTGCGTGACCGGCGCCGGGGGCTTCATCGCGTCCGCCCTGGGCAAGCGCCTCAAGAAGGAGGGGCACACGGTCGTTGCCTGCGACTGGAAACGCAACGAGCACATGGCGGTGAGAGGATGGGCGGAGGGGCGGGGGCGCTGGCGGTGGGGACAGCGCCCAGGGCCGCGGGTGCCGCCGCGCGCCCGCGCGCCCCCATTCCGCCCCCGCACGAGTGGCAGAATGTCGCCCAAACCGTGGCGAGGTGTCGGGGCGGCCGCCGACGCCCCCCCTTGCCGCGTTCTCAGGAGGAAGAATTCTGCGACGAGTTCCACCTCGTCGACCTGCGCGTCTACGACAACTGCAAGCGCGTCGTGGCGGGGTGCGACCAAGTGTTCAACCTGGCGGCGGACATGGGGGGGATGGGGTGAGTGAGGAGGGGGCGGATGCGCGTGGCGCGGCGGCGGGCGGCGGGTGGCGGGGCGACGGTCGCGGCCGCGGGCGCTCGCGCATCCCCTCCGGGGCGGCGCCGACATCGCAGCTCTAGCCATCGGGGCGGCGCGCGCGGGCGCGGCGAGCTTGGGCGCGGCGGTCCGGCCGCGCCGCGCCGCGGCGCGCCGGCGCGGCGGGGGCTGCCGGGCCCGGGGCGCCGCCCGCGCGCCCCGCCTTCCGGATGTCGGACACTTCCATCAGCACGCACGCCCTGTGCGGGCGGCGCGGCGGGTGCAGCGGTGGGCGCCCCCCAATCGGGGCGGCCAACGCTGGCCACCGGCTCTCTCGAGCGGACGGCGCGCGCGCGGCCGACACCGCCCCTCTCCGCCCCCCTCCCAGCTTCATCCAGTCCAACCACTCGGTCATCATGTACAACAACACCATGATCTCGTTCAACATGATGGAGGTGTCGCGCATCGAGGGCGTGAAACGGTGCGCGAGGGGGCAGACGACGCGCGCCGCGCGCGGCCCCGTTGCCGCACGCCGCGCCCACCACCCCTCCCCCCTCGCCGCAGCTTCTTCTACGCCTCCAGCGCCTGCATCTACCCCGAGTACAAGCAGCTCGACGTGGAGGTGGAGGGCGGCGGCCTGAAAGAGGGCGACGCGTGGCCCGCCCAGCCCCAGGACGCGTACGGGTTGGAGAAGCTCGCGTCCGAGGAGCTCGCCATGCACTACGACAAAGACTTTGGCATCGAGTGCCGCGTCGCGCGCTTCCACAACATCTACGGCCCGTTCGGCACGTGGAAGGGCGGCCGCGAAAAGGCGCCCGCCGCCTTTTGCCGCAAGGTGCTCACCTCGGTCGACGGCATCGAGATGTGGGGCGACGGGCAGCAGACGCGGTCGTTTACGTTCATCGACGACTGCGTCGAGGGCATTCTCCGCGTCACGGCGTCCGACTACAAGCAGCCCCTCAACCTGGGGTCGTCCGAAATGGTCTCCATGAACGCGATGATGGAGACGGTCAAAGAGTTTGACGGGCGCGACCTGCCGATCAAGCACATCCCGGGGCCCGAGGGCGTGCGCGGGCGCAACTCGGACAACGCGCTCATCCTGGAGCAGCTCGGGTGGGAGCCGACCATCAAGCTGGCCGACGGGCTGCGCCTCACGTACGCGTGGATCAAGGGCGAGCTCGCCAAAGAGACGGGCGACGCGTCGGCGTACGCGCAGTCGCACGTCGTCGGCACGACCGCGCCGCGCGAGATGGGGCAGCTGCGCCAGGCGGACGGCAAGGAGGGGTACGAAGGCCAGGGGGAGGCCGCCAAGGCGGGGCCGGGGACGCCGGGCAAGGTCGCGGCCGCGTGACGGCGCGCGGCGTCGCACGACCCCGCACATCGACCGCCGTCGCCCCCCCCCCCTCCGATTTGAACACGCGTCCACGCGCCGCCCTCTCGGACGGCGCGCGGCGCCCCCCGCCCCTGCACAAAGCCCGCACCGCGCGCGCCGCCCTTCCCTCCCGGCCGCCCCCTTCAAAACGACTGCCGCCCCACTTTGCCCCATTAACCGCAACTCGGCGCGTTCCCTATTCGACCGCGGCCGCCGCGCGAGAGAGTGGCGCGGCGTGGCGCGCGGCGCGGCCCTATGGCCGCGCCGCGCTCCGGCCGCCGCCGCCCGCCGCGCGGGGCCCGGCCACGCACCGCTTGTGAATGAACTTTGACCTTTCCCCAGAAACTGGGGCGCGGCGAGAGAGCGGCGGGCGCGGGGCGGCGGGCTGGGCGCTCTCCCTCGTGCGCGCCTCACACGGCCCGCCTCCTTTCCCCGCCAGCAGTGCAGCCCTACCACCCCTGTCCACCTCTCCTTCAGCAGCACGACGACGCCGGCCGCGGCGCGGCCGCGTCGCCCGGCCGAATCGTCCCGCTGCCGGCACCCCCGCCCGCCCCACCCCCCGCGCCGTAGCCGACTTTGATGCCGTACGACTCGTTCGACACGTCAAACTCCCCCGACGCGATGCGGGCGTGGATGGCGCGCGCGGTGCCCATGAACGCGTCCTCCACGTTGTGCGCGGTTTTGGCGGACGCTTCGAGGAACACGAGCCCGTGCTCCGCCGCGAACGCCGCCCCCTCCTCCTCCGTCACCGCGCGCCGGTGCCCCAGGTCGGACTTGTTGCCGACGAGCATGATCGTCATCGCGGGGTTGGCGTGCGCGCGCGCGTCGTCGAGCCAGGAGGCCAAGTGGTCGAACGTCTCGCGCCGGGTGACGTCGTACACGAGCAGGGCGCCGGCGGCGCCGCGGTAGTAGCTGTGGAGAGGGATGGGTGGCGTGAGAGCGAGGGCAGCGAGGTCTTTCCTCGTTCCCTGCCCCCCCTTCTCCTCGTCTCGCCTCCGCGTGATCGACCGAAACGACTCCTGCCCCGCCGTGTCCCAGATCTGGAGCTTGATCTGCTTGCCGTCGATGGAGACCATGCGCGCGCCTGGAGAAGGGGGCGGGAGTGGGGTGGGCGGGCGGGCGAGATGCGGCCGGCGCGGCGCGCCTCTCTCCCTCTCTCCTCGCTCTCACCAAACTCGACCCCGATCGTCAGATCGTGCACCGGCTGAAACCGCTTGTCCGTGAACTGGAGCAGGAGGCACGACTTGCCGACGCCTGGAGAAGGGAGGCGGAGGGGAGGTGAGTGAGGCGGGCCTGCGTCGCTCCTGGCGCCCGCGCCGCGGCCGTCGCCCTCGTCCCCGATCGCGCGCGCACCCGTGTCGCCGATGATGATGTACTTGAAGAGGTAGCTGGGAGGAGGGGAGGGAGAGGGTGGGCGATGGCCGCGCAGCGACCCCTGGCGCCTCGTGCCGACCCCGCCCGCGCGCGAGGCTGCTATCCGCGGACACGACGGACGGAACCGCGCGCCGGGAAGCGCGCGCGCGGCGCGCGGCGGGCGCGCCGCGATGGTGCGCGCGCGGGCGACCGCGCGGCCGCCCGCCGCCCGGCCCCGCCCCCGCCTGAGCGGCCGGCCCGACGCGGATGGCGGCGACACGCGATCGCCGGCGCCCCCACGCGCCCGCACGCACGCGTAAGACATGGCGGCGACGGCGCCAAGGCACGCAGCCGAGACCCTGGGGCGCGCTGCGGGAGGCCGCGGACGGCGCGCGGTAGCGGGCGGGAGGCGGCGGCCCGGGCGAGAGGCGCGGGTGTGGACGAGGGGCCGCTGTCCGCCGAGAGGGCGCCCTCTACTTCACACGTCCCCCGCGCTCAAGTCTCCCCTCCAAACCCGCCCGCCCCAAAGTAGTCCCGCCGCCCCCGCTCCGCCTCCCGGTTTTGGGACTCCAGCTTGGGGCACTGCGCGATGCGGTGGCCGAGGCCGCCGCAGTAGGCGCACCCCCGGGTGCCCGACGCGTCGGCGAGCGCCTGCATGCGCTCCACGGGGTCGTCGATGGCGAGCAGGAACGGGGGGACGCGTTGTTTGGCCTCTTGCAGGAGGTGCTTGAGGTCGAGGAGGACGGCGTCGCTCTGGTTTTTGTTGACGAACGTCGTCGCGACGCCCGTCTTGCCGCAGCGCCCCGTGCGCCCGATCCGGTGCACATAGTTTTCGATCTCCGCCGGCATGTCGAAATTGATCACGTGCTGGATGTCGGCAAAGTCCAGGCCTTTGGACGCGACGTCGGTGGCGACCAGGACGTCCGCGCGACCCGCCTTGAACGCGTCGACCGCCGCGGTGCGGTCCTCCTGGTCGCGCCCGCCGTGCGTCGACACCGCCTCCACGCCCTTGATGAGCAAGTATTCGTGCACGTCGTCGACGTCGCGCTGGTTTTCGGCAAACACGATGGCGGGGGGCGGCGTTTTTTGGAGGCAGTCGAGCAGGTAGGGCAGTTTGGCTTCCTGCTTGACGTACTCCACCTCTTGCAGCACGTCCAGGTTGGCCGCCCCGGACCGGCCCACGTTGACGACGACGGGGTCGACGAGCGCGGACTCGGCGAACGCGCGAATTTTTTGGGGCATCGTCGCCGAGAACATGAGCGTCTGCCGCGGCGCGCGGAAGAACGACAGCACGGTCCGCACGTCGTCTTCAAACCCCAAATCCACCATGCGGTCGGCCTCGTCGAGGCAGAGGTAGCGGCACGCGTCCAGGGTCATGCGCCGCCGCGTCAGCAGGTCTTTGAGCCGCCCCGGCGTCGCGGCGCACGCGTGCACGCCCGCGCGCAGCGCGTCACCTTGCGCCTTGGGGTCGGCGCCGCCCACGGCGAGCAGGGTGCGCAGGCGGGGCCAGCGGCCAGAGGCGGAGAGGGCGGCGCACCAGTCGTCCATGATTTGAAGAGTCTGCCGCGCCAGTTCCCTGGAGGGCGCAATGACCAGGCCGATTGGCCCCTCCCCGGGCGCCAGCGGGTACCGACACTCTTCCTGGAGCGCGAGCAGGATGAGGGGGAGCGCGAAGGCGAGCGTTTTGCCAGACCCTGTGAACGCGACGCCAATCATGTCCCGGCCCGAGAGCGCGACCGGCAGCCCCTGCATCTGGATGGGGGTCGGCTTGGTGATGCCTTTGGCGGCCAGGCAGTCGAGCAGGGGGCGCGGGGCTTTGGTCTCGGACAGCAGCGTGATTGGGGGGGGCAGGTCGGCCCCTTCCACGATGATGTGGGCCGCGTCCCGCACGGCCTGGTGCTTGAGCGCGGACCGCGCGCGCAGCTTGCCCGGCGCCGACCACCCGGTCGGCGGCCCGCGGCCCGCCTTGGGCCCCGCGCCCGCGAGCTCCTGCACCGACTTGAGCGCGGCCTTGGTCGTGATCGCCTTCATCATCTCGGCCTCTTCTTTGGCGAGGCGCTCGGATTCCGACTCGGCGGGCGCGCCGCGGCGCGTGCGTGCGGCGGCGGCGAGGAGCGACTCCTTTGGGGGGGCGGGGGCGGCGGCGGCTGCCGCGTCGGCGGCTGCCACGTCGGCGTCAGCCTGCTTGGCGGCGGACGAGGACGGCTGCTGGGGAGGAGAAGGCGTGAGGAGGGGAAGTGGCGTCGGCGCCGCCCCACGCCCCACCTTTCCCTCCGCACCTTGCCGAGCCTCTCCTGCAGCCGCGCCGCCTCCAGCTCGCGCCGCTTCTTCAGCGGCACATACTCCTCGTAGCTGCACGGGAGGAGGGGTGGAGGGCGTCGGCGGCGGTGCCGAGAGAGCGTCCCCCGCGCCCGCCCCGCTCTTCCTCTCTTCTCACCTGTCCTCCTCCTTCTCCAGCATGGCCGCCACCGCCGCCTCCTCGGCGTCCAGCTCGGGGGGGGGTTGGGGTTGGCGGGGGGGGGGGGGGGGGGGGGGGGGGGCCCCCCCCGGGGGGGGGGGGGCGCCCTGGGGGGGGGCGGGGGGGGGGGGCCGGGGGGGGGGGGGGGGGGGGGGGCGAGATTGGGGGGGCGCCGCGCTGAGGTGTGTGCCGCCGGTCGCGGCGGCGTGTCGCGTCGGCGAGAGGGACCGCTTTGAGCCGCACGCCCACCGCTAAATCACACAGCCATCCCTGAGATCTCCCTGCATCACTGCGGCGGCGGCGGCGGGCGCGCGGGCGGCGGAGGGGCATCCTCTGCGCCGCGCGCCCGCGCCGGCTCGACAGCCCCACCTGGCCGCCCCCGCGGCTCCTCTGCCCGCACCACGCCAGCCAGTGGTTCCTGGGACGCCACCGCCCTGCGTGAGAAAGGGAGAGGCGTTGCCAGGTTGGCGTGTCGCTCCCTCTCGCCTACCCCATGCACACCCCCCCCCCCCCCCTTCACACCTCGCAGCCAGCGCGAACGCGGCCTCCACCTCGTCCCGCGTCAGGGGAGGGTCGTCCGCCGCGCCCGGGGGGGGCGGCTGCATGCCGGGAGGAGGAGGAGTGGGGGAGCGCTGTTCGCACCGCGCGGCAATCACTCCAGCGCCGCGCGCGGCGCCCGGCCGGTGAAGGTATCGCCTCTACACGGCCCCCTCGCCCCACCATGCCCCCGGGCCTGGCTCCGCTCGCCGGCGGCGGGGGCGCGGCGGCCGACCGCACCGCCGAATTCCAAAAGCTGGTCGCCGCGGCGCGCGCGGCCCAGGTGAGGGGGGTGAGGGGTGGTGTAGTGGTTGCTGGGCTTGAAAGCGCGATCGCCGGCGGGCTGGGCAAGCGCGGTGCGGGCGATGCGCGCCGCGCGACCGACGCGCCCGCCAACCCCCTCCCCAGGCACCGACGCCCGCCGCCGCGACCGACACTGGAGGTGGGTGGTATGGCTGGAGGTCGAGGGTGGGCCAGTGAGGCGCAGACCGCCCCAAACCAACCCCCCTTCCTCCTCCGGCAGCCACCCTCCCCGGCGCTCCCCACCCCCTCGCCGCCGCCGCCGCCTCCACCGCCGGCGGCTCCGATTTCTCCCGGCGCGCGGCCGCGGTGGGCGCGGGCATCCATGAGACGTCGAGGCGGCTGGCGGCGCTCGCCGCGCTCGCGCGGCGCACCTCTTCTTTCGACGACCCCGCCCCCGAGATCGCCGACCTCTCCGCCCGCATCAAGCGCGACATCTCCGGCCTGAACGGGGCGCTGGCCGACCTGGCGACGCTGGGCGGGCGCGGCGCGGGCGTCGGCGCGCACGCGCGCGCGCACTCGGCAACCGTCGTCGACTCCCTGCGGTCCCGGCTCAAGGACGCCGCGTCCCAGTTCAAGGGCGTGCTGGACGCGCGGCAGGCGGCGTTGGAGGCGGGGGCCGACCGGCGGGCGAGGTTTTCGGCGGCGCCGGCGGCGTCGGCGCGCGCGGCGCCCGCGCCGTCAGCGGCGTCCCGCCAGGCGCCCCTCTTCGGGGGGCCGACCCCGCGGCCGCCGCCCGGCGGCACAGATGAAACGTGCGTGGGGTGGGGCGCGGCGGGAACGCACGTCGGCGCGAGCGCGAGCGGCGGCGCGCGGCAGCGGCCGGCCGCGGTGCGCGCGCCCGCCGACGCCTGGTGCGGGGTCGACCGCGGGGCGGGGCGATGTCCCCTCCTCGCGCGGCGAGGCGGCGGCCGACCCCCGCCCTCCCGCTCCCTCAGCCGACCCCTCCTCGCGTCTGGCCCCGCGTCGACCCTCTCCCACCGCCCGCCCCCGCCCCCCGCCTTTGGCGGCGCCCAAGCCCAGGCCACGCTGGCCGCCCCCCAAAACACGTACCTCGCGTCGCGCGCCGGCGCGCTGCAGCAGGTCGAGTCGACGATCGCGGAGCTCGGCGGCATCTTCCAGCAGCTCGCAACCCTGGTCGCCGAGCAGGGCGAGACCGCCATCCGCATCGACGAACACGTGGGCGACGCCCTGGCCAACGTGGACGGGGCGCAAGCGCAGCTGTTGAGGCACCTGGCAACGATCTCGAGCAACCGGTGGCTCATCCTCAAGTGCCTGGGCGTGCTCCTCGTGTTTGCCCTGTTCTTCGTGTTTGTGGTGGCGTGACAAGTGGCGCAGGGGGGGGGGAGGGGCAGGGCGGCAGGGGCACTGACAACGAGAGCAACGAGACCGACCGAAGACGGGTCGACCACGCGCCCCTCCCTACTCTCTCCCCCCCTCTCTCTCTACCCGGTCGGCGCCCGCTTCGCCCGTGCAGACTCCAGGAAGCCGCGCAGCGTGTCGAGGCGGGCGTCCAGGTCGGCGCCCGCGGTGGTGGCCGACGCAGGGCGTGGCGGGAGGGAGGGGCCGCGCGCGATGGCAGACAGGTGCCCGGGAGGGGCGGGCGGCGGGGTAGATGATGCAGGCGTCGTCGGGGAGGCCGCAGGCTTGGAGGCCGGGGGCGTCGCCGCCGCCGGCGTTGCCGCGGGCTGCGCCGCCGCCGCCAGCGGCCGCCTGGCCCCCTTGGCCGCCCGCTCGCGAACGTAGGCGGTCGGGTCAAACCGGGGCGGCGTGAGCGGCGGCCCAGAGCGCGCGCGGGCGCAGTCGAGGGCGGCCGCCGCGGCGCGCGCGCGCGCGGCGTCGCCCGCCGCCGCGCCACGCGCCGCCGTCGCCGCTTGCAGCGCCGCGTCCCTCTCGGCGCGCGCGCCGCGCACGGCACGCCGGCACGCGGCGCGCTCCGCGTCCAGCTCGGCCTCGGCCGCCGCCGCGCGCGCCGCGAGCGCGGCGCACGCCTCATCCGCCGCGCCCTCCGACGCCGCCAGCGCCGCCCGCAGCGCGGCCGCTTCGTCCCGGGCGCGCGCCAGGTCGGCAACGCCCCGGTCCGCGGCGGCGGCGTCGAGCGCGTCGCGCAGGGACGACACGAGCGCGCGCAGCCGCCGCGCCGCGGCGCCGTCGGCCTCGGGCGCCAGGGGCAGGGGGTAGACCGCGCGCTCGTACTCGCTCGCGTAGCTGAGGATGAGGTAGCGCCGGTCGTCCGGGGGGGCCGCGGGCCTCGGCGGCGCGCCGGACGGCAGCGCGGGCGCCGGCGGCGGCGGCGCGCGCCCGGCCGCCGCGACGTCGGCCGGCGACAGCAGGTCCAGCCGCAGCGCCCGCCCGCCCTCCCCGGCCGCCGCCGACCTCAACATCTTGACAAAGCCGGGCAGCGGCTTGGGAGAGCCGCCGCGCGCGGTGAGCGCCGCGACGTCGGCCGCGTCGAGGCGCGCGGCCCATGCCGCCCCGTCCTGCCGGCGTTCCACCAGGACGTGGAGCGATGTAGGGGAGGGGAGAGTCGTTGTGACGACGTACGGTTGGTTGTCAAAGCCGGTGGCGGCCTGGGAGGGGAGAGGGCATGGGCGCGCGATGCGACGGGCGCAGCGCCCGGCGGCCGCCCGGCGCCCTGGCCTCACCGATGCTTCCAGGGGGATGCAGTCGGTATCGCAGGCCGAGAGCGGCGCGGACCGGGGCGCGCCAGGCGCGGGAGGCGCCGCCATCGCTCGGCCGCGCCGGCCGCGGACGGTCGGGGCGGGCCAGGGGCGCGGTCAATCACACACGCTCACGGGCCGCGGCGGGCAGGCCGGCGAAGCGCGACTTCTGACGCGAGCGCCCTGCCCGCGCGCGTCGTCAGTCGCCCCTCGACGCTCGCAAAAAACTCGCCCAGGTCCAGGCCCGGGTGCTCGCCCTCGTACTCGGCAGCTTGCAGCAGCATCTCCACCTTGTCGCAATCCTTGACGAGGCGCGCCTCGGGCGTCGCGCCAGCCTCGTATTCTGCCCACGCGCCCGCGACGAGGGTTGCCGCCGCGCTCCCCTCCCCACCCAGCATGTCCGCCATGCTCGCCATCGCTTCCGCCTCGCGCGCCGCTTTGTCGGCTTTGGGCGCGTCGCCGGGGGCGAGGTCGCCGACGATCGCTTCCGCCGCGTCGTGCGCGAGCGCGACGACGACCGCGCGCCCCGCGTCCACGCCCGGGTCGCCCGCGGCCGCGACGAGGGCGGTCATGGCGACGCGGAACGAGTGGTCGGCGACCGACTCGGGGGCGGGGACGCCGCGGCGGACCCAGCCGGTGCGCGGCGTGGTCTGACAGAGGCGGGGAGGGGGTCGGATTCAGCTCGCGCCACCACACACGGCGCACCACTGCTTCTCCTGGCCTCCTTTCCCCCTGACCTTGAGCCGGCCGACGAGCGTGAGAAAGTCGACCGCCGCCTTGGGGGTCGCCAGGCCGCCGGGGCGCGAGGCGGCCATCGGAGGGCGGCGGCTGGGCTGAAGCGCGCCGCGGCTGGGGTGTGGGCGCCGCGATTGGGGGTGGCGGCGCGCAGTGGCAAAGCGTGTCGGCCGTGCGCGGCCGCTTCCACACACAAGGGGCCGCCCTCGCACCCTCGCCCCCGCCCCGGCGCGTCCGATATGGCCACCTCGACGGTCGAGGTGGGGCGGCGAGCGCGTTGGTGGGGGCGCGGGGCGCGCCATCCGTGCCGCGCGTTTTGGGGCACGCCGGGCCGACCGCTCACGCGCCTCCTTCTCGACCCACCTCGCTCGCAGGCTCCCTCTGCGGGCGCCGCCGTGACGGCCGTGCGCGCGCTGGCGGCGCGCGCCGACCCCGCATCGCGCGGTCTGCGGCCGGCGCTGCTCGCTGACGCGGCGGTGAGAGAGGGGGGAGAGAGGGCCAGGGGCAAGGAGAGTATGTGCCAGCTCCAACGAGGGCGGCCCGAGGGCCGTGCGCGCGCTCACGCCCCCCCCTCCTCTCAGTCCGCGCTCGCCGCGCTCGCCGCGCACCCGCCCGCCCTCGCCTCTTGCGCCGACGACGCGCGCACCGCGCTCCTGGTGGTCGCAGCGGCAGCCAGGGACGGGTCGCCCGCGTCGGCTTCTGACGCGGGCCCCGCGCTCTTGGCGGCAGCCGCGGCCGCGTCGACGCTCGCTGCCGCGCTCGCCTGTCCGTCCCTGCACCCCCCCCTGCTCGACGCCGCGGTGTCTTGCATGGCGGCCTCGGCCGCACTGGCGGCTGCCTCCCCCCCCTGCGCGTCCTCCTGCGCCCAAACCATTGCCTCTTTGCCGCGCTTGGTCGCCGGCGCGCACGCCGCCTCGTTCTCCGCCCCCTGGTGCGCCGCCGCCGGCGCCGACGCGGCCGGCGCCCTGATGGCCGGCGTGAGGGACGCGGTGCGCGACAGCGTGGGGGCGGCAGCGGCGGCCGCGGCGGCGTGGGTCGACGCGAGCGCGGGCCCCGCGCCCGCCGACGACCCGGCGCCCGCCGCCCTGGCGGCGTCCCTCCCCTCCGCTGTCACCTCTCTCGTCGCCCTGTTCACCGCGGCCGACGCCGCGTTCGACGACCCGGGCGCGCCCGCCACGACGCGGTCGTTCGCCCTGATCAACGCGTCGGCCGGCGGCGCGGCACGCCTCCTTGCCGCCCTGCCCCAGGCCGCCGTCGGCGCGCGCGCGCCCGCTGCCGCCGACGCGGGCGTGCGGTGCGCGGCCGAGACGGCGTTGGCCGGCTTGGCGGCGGCTGCGCGGCGCGCGGCAGCCACCGCCGCGCTCGCGCCGGCCGACGCGGCGCTCACGTCCGTCCGCTTCTGGGCGCAGCAGGCGGCGCGCGTCGCGGCTGTGCACCCCGCGTCCGCTGCGGCGGTATTTAGGTCGGCGGGCGTGGCTTTGGGAGCCGCCGCGGCTTCTCTAGCTTCCATCGACGGCGCGGCGCTCGCAGGGCTCGCGCCCGCGCGCGCCGCGCTCGACCGCGCGCTGGACGCCGTCGCGGCCGCTGGCGTCGCATGCTGCGACAAAGCCGCGTTCCAAGGCCTTGGAGACGACGCGGGGCCCGCGCTGGAGGCGGCGCTGCGGGCGTCGGCCAGCGCGAGCGCGCCCGCCGCGGCCGCGACCCTCGCCGGCGCCCTCCAGCCCGCCCTGCGCTCCCTCGCGCTCGCCGTTGACGCCAGCGCCCGCGGCGCGCTGGCCGCCGCCATCGCGGGCGCGGGCGCGGCGGCCGCGGGCGAGCCGGCTGCGTGGCGCGCGGCCGAGTCGGCCCTCTTTGACGCCGCCCTGCTCGCGCCGCCCGCCGCGGGGGAGGCGTTGGCCTCGGGGTGGGCGCTCCTGCTGTCCGCCGCGCCCGCCGCGGTCGCGGGCGCGCACGCGGCCGTGCTGGCGCGCGCGGCGGCGGGCGCGGGGGCGCTCGCGCAGCGCGGCGGCGCGGCCGCCGCGTCCCTCGCCGACCGCCTCGTCGCGCTGGCCGCCCGCCTGGTCGCCGCGTCACCCGCGGCCACCGAGCGGCTGTTGCTGGACGCGGCGTCGCTCGACCTCGGCTGCGCGTCGGGCGCGGGCGCCGCGGCGGCCGCCGCGCGCGTCGCGACCCTCGCCGCCCCCGGCGGCGGCGCCGCCCGCGCCGCCGCCGCCCGCTTGCTGGACGCCGCCATGCACGCCGCCCAGCAGGCTGCTGGAGCGCGCGACGCAAAAGGCTTGGCGGCCGCGGCGGGCGTCGTCGAGGGTTTGCTGCCGGCCCGCGGCGACGGCCTCCTCCCGCCCGCCGCCGCCACCGCGGCCGCCACCGCCCTCGTGACGTGCGTGCCTCCTCCCCCAGATGCGCTGCCCCCTGCCGCGCTGGCGGCGATAATGCGAGTCGTGGCCGCGGCGGGGTGCCCGCCGCGGCTCGCCGGCCGCCTCGCCGCCCCCGCCCTCACCGCCGCGGCCGCCGACCCCGCCGCCGCCGCCGCCGCCACCCGCATCGCGCCCGCCGCCGGCGCTGACGGCGGCCGCGTCGACGGCCTGCTGTCCGCGCTGACCGCGTGCGGCCACTGGCTGGCGCGGCACGCCGCGGTCGAAGCCCTCGCCGCCCACGCGCGCGCGGGCGGGGACGACCTGATGGCGTGCGTGCCGAGGAGCGTCCACGACCCGGCGGTGCATGGGGAGGGGGGGGAGTTTATGGGGGTCGTGCGCGTGGTGCTGGCTCGAACGCCGGCGCCGGGGGGGGCGTGCGCCGTCGAAGCGGCGGCTGACGCCAGCGCCGCCGTCTCCATGGCGGCCGACGCGGTCGCCGCCGCCGTGGCTGCAGCAGCGGCTGGCGACTGCGGCCTCCCTTCATCCTCCGCCGCTGCGCGGCTCGGCGACGCGCTCGCCGCCCTGGCCGAGGTCGAGGCCGCGATCGCGGCCGGCGGCGCCTCCCTCTCGGCGGCGGCGGTGGACGAGGTGGCGGCGGCCGCGTCGCGCATCAAGCGCCGGTGCGTGGCCTAGAAGAGTAGAGGGAGAGAGAGAGGGGTGTGTGTGTGTGTGTGTGTGAATGACTCTTTTGTTTTTCTAGCGAGCGAGGGACTGGCGCGCGCTGCTCCTGGCGCACATGCTCCCGCGAGCAACCGCCCACCAAAAGCGGCGGTTGCAGCGCCCCCCGAAAGCAGCAGCATCAGTGCACCCCCCACGACCCCATCCCAACCCCTCTGCCTTTCTCCCCCTTCTCCCCTTCTCTTCTCCTCTCTCTTCTTCACGCGATCGCGTCGATCAACGACGCCCGCATCTCGGTCGCCACGTCCGACGGCGCCGCCCCCCGCAGGCGCAGCACGGATTCCACGACCGAGAGTTCGGTCGCCGTCGTGTCGAGCCCGCAGAAGGCGGCCCAGTCGTTGGCGACGAGGCCCGCGCCGACCACATCCGACCCACGGTTGACCGTGCCGGCGACGAGGGGCACCTGGAGCAGGGACGAGAGTTCGTCCAACTCCTCCACAGTCGCCTGCGGCGCGACGATGCCGCCCTGGTTGGTGAACACAGCGTAGCTCCCGACGAGCGTGTTGCCGGCGACCGCCTGTCGAAAGACTTCGACGCCGAGGACGTCGGCCGCAATTTCTTCCGTTTCGCGGTCGATGTCGGGGTGGATGAGCGCGGCGTAATCGTTGACCGCGATGCAGTTGCCCAGAGCGGACAACCGCTCGTCCACCCGCTGCACAACAACCTCGTCCGGCAGCGAGTTGCGCACGTGCAGCAGCTCCTGGTCGGTCGCCGTGGACGGCATGAGCAGGCCGTGCCGGTTGCCGACGCACACGCGGCCGACGAGGCGGGTGCCGGCGACCGAGGTTTTGACGACGGGGATGTGGTCGGCGAGCTCGGCCTCGAATACGCTGGTGAGAAGGGAGGGGGGAGATGGGCGGGAGGGGTCGGTCGGGGGTGCGGGCCGTGCTCGGGGGCGCATCCCGGGCTCGCACGGTCGCCCGGCGCGCCACTCGCGCCCGCCAAGGCCCCTCGTTCACAGCAGCTACCGATCCATGCGCCGGCAGTGCGCGACGCGGCCGTTCCTCCCCCTCCATCTTCAGCCGCCGGCTCCCCTACCTGTAAAAGTTCTCGCTGCCGCCCAGCGCCACCAGGCAGTAGGCCGAGGTGAGCTTGGAGAAGACGCCGATGTCGTTGCTGTTTTCAAACTGGCAGCGCGTCGCCTTGGGGAGGGAGGGATGGCGAGTCGGCGGCCGCGGCGCGAGAGGCGGGGGCGGCGGCGCGCCGCGGCGCGTGCGCGGTGTCAAGGCTCTCCACCCCACCAACCCACCATGGCGGCGGGCGGGGCGGGCGGGGTCGCCTGGCGGTCGCTAGTGTGTGGGCCGGGCGCCGGCTGGCGCCGTTCAGTGTTGCGCAGGCGGGCGCTGCCGCCCGCCTGCCCCCTATGGCGCCCCGCGACCTCCTGCGGGTGCGATGGGGGGCCAGCACCGGCACCGCGAGCCCGCGCCCGCCCCGCGTCGCCGCCGCCGACCTTCCCTCTCTCTTCTCCTCCAGGGCATCGACGCCACGGGCCTGCGCCTGCGCCTGATCGACGCCAAGGACCAGGTGGTGGGCCGGCTGGCGGCCCAGATCGCGCTCGTGCTCCAGGTGAGAGACAGGAAGGGGGCGGCGATTGGCGGCCGCGGTGCTGGGGGCGGCGCCGCGCCGCGCCGGCGGCGCACGCGTCACACACACACACGCTGGCTTACACGCCACCCTTTTTCTGACAGGGCAAGGACAAGCCGACGTACCACCCCGCGGCCGACGCTGGAGACGTCGTCGTCGTCGTCAACGCCTCGGCTCTCACCTTCACGGGCCGCAAGTGGGACGAGAAGAAATATAAATGGCACACGGGGCACCCTGGAGGTTTGAAAGAAACCACGCCGCGTGAACTCGTCGCCGCGGGCGACGCGGGCGCGCCGCTGCGCCGCGCCGTGTACGGCATGCTGCCCAAGAACAACCTGCGGGCATCCCGCGCGCGCAAGCTGCGCATCTTTGCCGGCCCCGACCACCCTTTCGCGGGCGACCCGCGCCTCGCGCCGTGGTCGCCGCCGCCGAGGGCCGTCCGCCCAAAGGAGGCCGCGCCCGACCTGCCGCCCGGCTTTGCGCCGCTCAACCCGGCCGCCTTTGCGCGCCGGTTCCGGGTTCCGGGGCCGGGGGGCGGGAGCGGGGACGGGGAAGTGGTGGGAGGAACAGGGGCGTGAGAGAGAAGGGGGCGGGACGCGTTCTGCCGGCCCCTTGCAACCGCCCAGCACTGCCCCGCGGCGCGGCTCGGGCGCGCGCGCGCTGCGAGCAAAAAAAAGCAAAAATAAAGGGGGATAGGGGTCTCGGTCTTGAGACCGCGACCTTTTGACCTCCGCGCATGCGAGGATTCGAACCTCGGCGTCTCTCGACACCTCCTTAGCAGGGAGGCGCCTTGACCACTCGGCCACATGCGCTGTCGCTCCGGGTGGGAGCGACGCAGAACAGTGCCATTTTACAATTTCCGTGGCATAATGAAGGATCGAGCGGTCGTTGAGGGGCAGAGGCCGGATCTGCGCCTCGCGCGGGCCGCCGTCGGGGCCATTCAGCATAGTTTGTTCTCGGGGCGGGGTCCAGCGCAGCAGCGGCGGCCAGTGCCGCCGACAAAAAAATGATCCACTACCGCGGCCATGGCGGCCGCCTTCCACCTGGCCTGCCCGCTCACGGGGTGCGTCGCCATGCGTGGGGTCGCCCCCCCGCGAGCACGCGCCGCCGGCCCCCGACCCCAATTCCTCCACCCCCTAGCCACGCCGTTTGCCGCTGCGCGGCCGCCGCGCCGCCCGGCGTGAGCAGGGTGGCGGACGCGGCGTCGTTTGAAGCGGCGGCCGAGGATTTGTGGGCGGCGGTGGGCGCGCGTCGGGCCGACGGCGAGCGTGCGTCGACCCGGGGCGGCACCGTCGAGGCCGTCGTCCCCCCGCTCCACTGCCGGTCGGCCACAGTGGCGACAGACGCCGATGAGGAGCGGCTGCAAGATGAGCTGGTGGCGCTGCAAGCGGCCGCGGACCGAGCCGAGGCGGCGGCGGCCGCCGCGGCCGACGCCGCCGCCCGCGCGGCCGCCGCGGTCGGCGACGACGCGGCGACCATCGACTCCGCTGCGGCGTCGGCCGCGGCCGCGGTAGCCGCGCGCTCCGAGGCCGACGCGCGGCTCGCGCGGCAGCCGCGCGTGTTGATGGCCCCCCGCGACGCCCCCGCCGCCATCGCGGCCAGCGCCCGCATCCACGTTCTGTGGCCGGACGATGGCGCCTGGTGGCCAGCGCGCCTAGTGGAGCCGCTGGGAGGAGGAGGAGGAGGTCGCGGCGACCTCCACCCCTCTTCCTCCTGCGCCATCCTGTACGACACGGGCGAGGAAGAATCGAATGTGCCCGTGTCCGAGCTGGCCGCCATGGCGGGCCGGGGCGAGGTCGCGTGGGCGGGGCAGACGCGCGCCGCGGCGCTCGCGAAGGCCCGGCCGCCGCCGCGGGCGCCGCCGGCCGGGGCCAAGGTGTCGGTCGACACGCTGCTCCTGGTCAGCGGGGCCGCGATCGCGGGCGCGCGGCTCACGCTGCGCGGCGGCGACGGTGCGGGAGTGGACGTCGTCGCGCTCGGCCGCGCGCCCGCCGGCGCCGGCCTCGTCGTGCGCCAGTCGGATGGGCGAAACGTCACCCTGCTGCGCGAGCAGGACGGCGTGGACTTCACGGTCGAGGTGCGGGCGCAGGAGTAGAGAGGAAGAAGGTGAGAGATTGAGTGTGGAGTCTGCAAATGCTGTCAACACTGGTGTTGCTGTCCTTCCGCCGCCTCTGCAGCCGTCACGTGCGCCGCGTGCGGCGCCAACAATACCCCCAGCGCGACCGGGGGCGCGTTGGACGACGCGCGCGCGAGCGCAGCGCCGCCCGCGGTCCAGGCGAGCGTCCCGCTGGCCACGCAAGGAGGAACCAAGGCGTGGTTTAGTCGGCGCGCCATCGATGCTAGTTCGGGCGGGGCGTCGGCGGCCGCGGCGGCGTCCGCCGCGGCTTCCCCGCTTCGCGCGCCGACGCGAGCCCGCGCTGCGCGCGCGGCGTGAGCGCGCCGCCGGCAACCAGCTCTCCTGCGAGCGGCGCGACCGCCGCCCACACGCACGCCCAGTCGCCCGCGGGCAGCGGGCGCGGCCCGCCTGCGCCGGCAGCCGCTGCGTCGAGCAGACCCGCCGCCGCCGCCCCGTCCAGCCCTCCCCACGCGCCCAAGGCGGACGCAGCGGCCGCCGCCGCGTCGGGCGGCATGCCCGCGCGCGCGCCCGCGACACGCGTGCGCAGCGTGGCCGCGAGAGAGGGGGAAGCGGGCGCGCCGAGCAGGGCGAGGCAGGCGGCCGCGGTCGCGGCCTGCACCGGTGTGTAGCGCGCGGTGGCGATGGTGGCTGCCACCGAGGGCGGCAGGGCGTGGCCGGCCGTGGCGGCGGCGCACAGCCAGTCGACGGCGACCGACGGCGGCGCGGCGGTCCCCGACGCGGCCAGTGGCGCGCCGACCCCCAAGGTCAAGGCTGCTCCAATGCCGTCCATCAAAGCGCCTTGGGGCTTGACGCCGAGCGCAGTGGCCGCGCGTGCGGCCGCCGCGGCTTCCGGCAGCGTCGCCAGTTGCACCCCCCGCCCGCCCGCCGCCGCGTCGGCCGCCAGCGCGGTAGCGGCCGCGCGCAGGACGGCGGCCGCCAGCTCGCGCGCGGGTAGGGTGGCGTGGCCGAGGGCCGCAAGGCAGCGCAGAAGGCGAGCATCGCGTTCGAACGGTCCGTCGCTCGCGTTGAGCGCTCGCGCGGACGCGCCCGCCACCGCGTCGAGCGCGTGCGCGCCGGTTGGTGTCAGCGGCGCCCGAGCGGCGGCAAGGTCAAACGCTAAAGAACGGCCGAGGTCGAGGCGTGGTAGCGCCCCCCTGTTGGCCAGCACCCTGATGACGGCCGCGGCTTCGGCATCCAGGCAGCGCGGCGTGACCGGTGGCGGGCGCGGTGGCGGCCCGGCGCGCAGCGGCGCCGGCCGGCCGCGCATTGTGGCACAGCGCCCAATCCAGGGCCCGGCCCGGCCAGGGCCGGCCGGCATGGATGACGCCGACGGCCTGGCCTTTGCGCCCCCGCTCGGCGCCGTCGCGCGCGCCCCAACCGACGCCGCGCTCGGCGTCGCGCTCGCCGCGGCGAGCTCGCTCTTCATCGGGGCCAGCTTCATCGTCAAGAAAAAGGGACTGGCGGAGCCTGCGGCCGGGCTACGTGCAGGTAGGATGGGATGGACGGGCGGGGATCGTTCTCGAGCCACCGCGCGCGGCCGCCAACCCCGCCCGCCACCACCACCAGGCGCCGGCGGCTACTCCTACCTGGCCCAACCCACGTGGTGGCTAGGTCTGGCCCTCATGGGCGTCGGCGAAGGCGCCAACGCGGCCGCTTATGCATTCGCGCCCGCCTCGCTCGTCACGCCGCTCGGCGCCCTGTCGATCGTGTGCGCCGCCGTCCTGTCCCACGTGTTTCTCGGAGAGCGCATGGTATGGCGGGCGTGGCTGGGGTGCGGGATGGCGGTGGTTGGGGGGGGGGTGGCTGCCCTCCACGCCCCCGCCGAACCGCGTGTCGCGTCGGTCGACGCGATTGCCGCCCTCGCGGCCCGCCCCGGGTTCCTGGCCTACGCCGCCGTCTCGGTCGCCCTCACCTGGTGGCTCGTCGCGGTCGCCGAGCCGCGGTGGGGCGCGGCGGTCGCCGCGGTGCCGGTCGGCGCAGCGTCGCTGCTCGCCTCGTTTTCCGTGTTGGGCGTCCAAACCCTGGCCCTTGCCGCCCGCCTCACGCTATCGGGCGGTGGCAACCAGATGACGAGGCCGGCGACGTGGGCCGCTGTGGTTGTCGTGGTGGCCTGCGTGCCCGCGTCGCTGGCCTTTCTAAACCGCGCGCTCGATCGCTTTCCCGCGACTATGGTCACACCACCACACTACGTCATGTTCACGACAGCCACGTGCACCGCGTCGGAAGCCCTCTTTCGCGCGCCGCAGCCGTGGGCCGACACGGCGGCAGCGCTCTGCGGCTTTGCGGCCGCCGCGGGCGGCGTCGCCCTGCTGCACCGCGCGGGCGACCCCGAGCGCCCGCCCCGGCGCGCGCGGGACGGCGTGGCCCTGCTGCCGGTGACGGCGCGGCGCGGCGAGTGATGCACGGGGCGCGAGCGACCCCCCTGTGCAAACACCCTCCCCACCCTCTCCCTCACCATTTAAACGGCGCCCGCTCGCCCCCCTCCCCGTCCACCACCGTCACCAAAAATTCGCGCACCGCGCCCGCGGCGCCGACGACCATGATGACGGACATCACGCCCAGCGTCGCCCAGCAAAACCACCACTGCCACTGTCTCGGGGTCGGCCGCCGCAGCTTGAGCCAGAGCGCGCACGGCATCATGAACGTGGTGGGCGTGATGGAGACGGCGCCCAGGAAGCCGAGGACGACGCCGAAGAAAGGGACGGCGGACGCGACGACGGCGACCGCGACGACGAACGAAGTTCGCAGGCCCGCCCGCCACAGGGGCGACGACGGCAGGATGCCGTGTTTCAGCGCGACGCCGTCGGCCATGTCGATGAGGGGGAAGAGGTAGACGTGGTAGCCGGCTGCACGGGAGGAGGGGGTGGAAGGGGTTTGAGGGGTCGGCGAGGAGTCTCGTTGCGCGCCCCGCACCACCTCAACCATTGCCCCAATCCCCTCTCCTCCTTCGTCTCGTACCCATGACGTGCAGAAACACGGCCAGGTTGGCGGCCACGATGACGCCCGTGGGCTTGTCGAGCGACACCAAGATGTTTGGCGCCACCCCGGCCCCGTACGCCCAAAAGCCGGAGATGGCGACCGAGAAGTAGCACCAGGCGGTCAGCAAGAAAGTGAGGCGGACGGACGTGAGCTGGGGGCGGTGGTGGGAGGGTGGGCCGGCGCGCCGCGCGCGCGCGCCCGGCCGCGCCCCCCCCCCCCCCCCCCCCCCCCCCCCCCCCCCCCCCCCGCGGGCCCCCCGCGGCGGGGGCCGGGGGGGGGGGGGGGCGGGCGCGCCGCGCGCGCGCGCCGCCCCCCCCCCCGCTCCTCCCCCCTCCCCCCACCATCCGCTTGATCGTCGACGGCGGCAGGGGCAGCGTGGCCTGAATCTCGCACGCGATGTTGTGCCCGCCGTAGGCGAACGCGGCGGTGGCGAGCGCGTTGAAGACGCCGAACAGTTTGTCGGCGGGGGACGTCCACGCGCGCGGTTGCCCGTACGCCACCCCCGGCGCCCGCCCCTTGACCAGGGCGCCGACGAAGGCCACCAGGATGTAGAACAGGGAGGCGGCGGCGCCCACGAGGGAGACGGCGGAGAGCGAGTGAAAGGACGGGACCTGCACGACGGCGAGCTGGACCGCGGAGAAGAGGACGACCCACCGCGTCAGGCCGCCGCCCGCGCCCCCGCCCCAGGGCGAGCCCGGGGACAGCAACGTCACGCACTGCTGCAGGGACTCGGCGCCGGTGATCGTGTACGCGATCGGGATGCCGGTGAAGAGGATGAGCTGAAACGGGGTCAACGCCCAAAACCCGGCCCGCGCCCCAAACGCTTCCCTGGTCAGCTGGGGATACCGGTCCATGCGCCGCACGTTGGGCGCCTCCCCCTGCTCGTGCAGGCGCACCAGGAAGACAAAGGTTTGGAGGGAGACAAACCAGGAGAGGAAGAGGGCGACCGAGCCCGCGCCCCAGCCGAGGGAGGCCATGACGGCGGGGAGGGCCAGGACGCCGGCGCCGACCCTGGCGGCGTGGTGGGGCGGGGGCGGGGTGGGGGCGGCGCGGTCGGGGTCGCGGTGGCGGCGGTTGGACGCGCTCCCCGCCCGCGCCTCCGACTCACATGCTCGTGAAGTTGTGGTAGCCGACCTGGGGGGGTGGAGCGGGCCGCGGGCGTCGGGCCGCTGGGCGTCGCGGCGCGCGCGTCGCCGCCTTCCCTCCCCTCTCCACCGACCTGCAGCACCGTCGCCTCCCGGGACGATGTACCCGCCCGGTGCGCGTTGGCCTCCTCCTCGGTCTGGGGTGGGTGGGAGGGAGGGGCGGTGTCGGCGGCGGGGGTAGGGGGCGCTCGCGGTGCGTGCGCGGGAGCGTCCGCCATCGCGGAGGTAGGGCGCGAGCGCGCCCGCCGCCGCTCCAGTGGCAACCCTTCAGAGCGGACGCCGCCTGGGGGCGTCTCACCAGCCCGCCCTCCGGCACGCGAAATGATTTGCGGAGTTCAGTCGCCTGCTTGGCGAGCCACCCCTCCCGGCCCGCGCCCGGCACGTCGGCCGAGGGCGGCGCGCCCGCACGCAGCGCGGCGGCCGACCCCTTGGGCGCCTCGACGTCCATGGCGGCGAGGGCGGCTGGATGGACTGTGGGCGGGACGCAGCCGCGCGCTCCGCCACTCCCCGCGGCTTCCGGGGCCGTCCGCCCCGCGCCCGCGGCCATGGCGACGACGACCGCGGCACCGGGCACGACGCTCGACGCGCTGCGCGCGGGTGGGTGTTGGGGAAGGGGCGGGGCGCGCCCGCGGGCGCTGGGGCGGCGCGCGACCGCGGGCGGCCGCCCGCAGTGTCGCACGTTGGCGTGCCATCCGTCGGGGCGGCGCGGGCGCGGGCGCCCCGCGCCCTCCCCCATCGGTGCCCGCGGCAGGCCGCCGGCGCGCGCGGTCCCGAGCCCCGCCCGCGCCCGCGGCCGCCTCCCGCGGTCGCGGCCGACGCGGCGGCCGTCCAGCGTCGGGGGCGGCGGCGTTGGGGCCGTCAGCAGGGCGGCGGGCGAGCCGCGTGCGCGCCGCCCGACCGACCGCCCCCCTCGCCGCCCCCCCCCGCAGAGCTCGCCGACGAGGCGCGCCGCCTGCCCGACGCGCTCGGCACCCCCCGCCCCGGCCTGCTGGCCGACTGCCTGGCGTGCGTGTTCGGGGGCGCGGCCGACGCGGCGCCCGCGCCGCGGCCCGCGTTTGCCGCGCCCGCGCCGCGCGCGCCGGCGTGGGCCACGCTCGCCCGCGCCCTGGCCGCCCCCCCCACGCCCGCGGCCGCGCGCGCCGACGCGGCCGCGCTGGCGGTCGCCGCCGCCGCGGCGCGCGCCGAGCTGGCGGCGGCGGCCGACGGCGCGGCGGCGCCCGCCGCGGCGCACGCGCCGGCGTCCGCGCTCGCCCTCGTCCGCTGCGCCGCGTGCGGCGCCACGCTGCTCGCGTCCGTGTACGCCGCGCACAAGCCGGCTTGTGCGGCGGCCGAGGCGGCGGCGCGGGCGCGGGCGGAAGAGGTGGCGGCGGCGGCGGCGGCGGCCGCCGCCGCCGCGACCGCGGCCGCGCGCGCCGCCGCGGCCGCGCGCGCGGCGTCGCCGTCGCGCGCGCCCAAGCGCAAAGCCGAGCCGGCGGGCGGGCGAGCCCGGCCGGCGGCTCCGGCGGGCTGCGCCCCCCCCCCTGCCCTTCACCTCCCCGACCCCCACCACGCCTGGGCCCACGCCGCCGCGATGGCCGCCGCCCAGCACCACCAGCACCGGGTGGCCATCCTGGCGGCCGGCTACGGCGCGGGGCCGGTCGGTGGGCCGGTTGTGGCGCACGCGCACCCCCTGCCCGCACACCACGCCCCCGTGCACGAAGGCCCGGGCGCCCACCTCGCGCCCCCGCCGTGGGCGGCCATTGCGGCCGCGCACGCCGCGGGCGCGGCCGGGGCGCCCGTGCGCGGCGGCCCGGGCGCATGGCCGGCCGGCGGCCCCGTGCAGTGGATGCTGCCCGTGCGGACGCAGGCCGGCTGGGCGCCGCCGGCGGCGCCGGCGCCGCCGCCGGGAGACGGCCTGCTGGCGCCGGCCTCGCTCGCGGGCGTCGGCCTGCCGCCGGGCGGCGACGCGCGGTAGAGGGTGAGGGAAGGACGGGGCGGGCCGCTGCCCCAGTTGCCACACTTGCACTCTGTCATTGAACCGGCGCTCGCTCGAGAGGGCGTGTGTGGCGGGCGGCGGGCGGGGAGCGGCGCCGAGACTCTCTGCAGCGCCCGCCCGCCCCCACTCTTCTCCGCCGCCGCGCGTCTTGGCGGCCGGCCCCCCCCCCCCTTTCCACCATGGCCACCGCCCTGAGCGACCAGCTCGCGGCCGCGTCCCTGGCCTGGCGCGGGCGCGCGGGCGGCGCGCCCGCGGGCGAGCCTGCGCGCCGCAAATCCCTGCTCTACGAGCCCGGCGCCGCGGCCGACGTCGACTTGGCCACCGTGTACGAAGTGGGGTTGTCTGGTGAGTAGTGATGGTGGGGGGTGGGGGTGGTGGGAGGGGGTGGCGGCGGCTCCATGGACGGCGGCCGCCGGCCGGCGCGGTGCGCCGGCGCGCTGGCCGCCGGCCGGCCGGCCAGCGAGCGCAGCGGGCCGCCCCCATGAGCTTCTGTGTGTCGTTCAGCCCCGCTAGTCGGCGTTTGGCCCCCCCATTCGCGCGCCCCGCCCCCCCGCGCCCGCCCCGCATGCGCGACGCCGCCCTCCCACTTTTCTCCAGGCTTTCGCGACCTCGTCCGCCTCGACCCCCGCTTCGAACCGTACGCCCGCACCCTGTTCTCTCGCCCCGCGCCCGGCACCGACCGGGACGCGCTCGACGCGGCCGCTGCCGCGCGACTCGACGCGTCGCTCGCGACCTTTGTCGCGCTGCTCGGCCCGTTCCTCCTCGAGCCCGCCGCCGGGCGCGCGCTCGAGTATCTTGTGCGCCGGTTTCGGGTCGGGGAGGCGGTGCCGGACGCCCTGG
>Ga0315274_10001768_pt1 | contig 33089 bp, 31 predicted proteins | sample YL17G02_20_MG_FD_203700 | JGI IMG/M metagenome (GOLD analysis project Ga0315274, IMG submission 203700) | Sediment microbial communities from Yellowstone Lake, YNP, Wyoming, USA - YL17G02_20 | ecosystem: Environmental > Aquatic > Freshwater > Lake > Sediment | place: USA: Wyoming | collected...
TTATATAGCAAACTAAACTCTATACTAGCAACCGCTGAAGATGGCAGGATCATTACAGAGGGGATTAAGGGTGTAATCGTAGGTAAACCCAACGTTGGGAAATCGAGCCTTTTTAATGCAATTCTTAAGGAAGATAGAGCCATAGTTACGTCCATACCCGGAACCACAAGAGACCCTATAGAGGAATTCGCCAACCTGAATGGCGTTCCGCTAAAACTGACTGATACCGCAGGGATCCACGAAACCGATAACATCATCGAGGTAGAGAGTATTGACAGAACGAAAGCCCATCTCGATCAGGCTGACCTGATACTAATGGTTCTGGACGGTTCCGATGTTTTAACAGATGATGACAAACATCTGCTTTCTCTTGTCGCTGACAAAAGAGCCATAATCATTGTCAATAAGATCGATCTTCCACAAACACTTGACGTAGGGGAATTGGAAAATCTTATCCTGAACGTACCGATTACTTTTGTATCCGCCGTTGACGAATCAGGGCTTCACGAACTGAAGTCAGCTATCCGTGACGCGGTTTTCCATAAAGATTCGGAACCAGCAGACCCTATTTTTGTTACCAGAGCGTGGCAAAAAAACGCTATCAAAAAAACAATGGAAAGCCTTAAATATGCACTGAAAAGTATACAAACTGGCATGTCAGCAGAATTAATAGCGGTTGATCTGAGAGGAGCATTAGAAAGTCTTGGTGAGATCACGGGAGAAAATGCTTCGCAAGAAATCCTTGATCAAATCTTCTCAAGGTTCTGCATAGGAAAATAAGAAAAAAAGGATGAATTTATTTTCATCCCTTCGCCCTCATCCCTCATCCCTCATCCTTATAAAATGGTGGGGCGTATTGGGGTTGAACCAATGACTTCCACCGTGTGAGGATGGCACTCTTCCACTGAGTTAACGCCCCGGGGAGAAAAGGATGAGGAATAAGGGATGAATGATGAAAGTGGAAGAATAAAAGCAAAAAGATGAAGAAAAAATTCTATTCATCCTTCTGCCTTCATCCTTACAAAGTGGTGGGCCTAGATGGACTCGAACCAACGACCAACCGGTTATGAGCCGGTGGCTCTACCAACTGAGCTATAGGCCCAACCAAATAGCAGTATAAATTATAGTAAAACTTTGATATAAAGTCAATCCTTTTTTTGTGCATAAATGTTCACTTTCGTGGAAAAAGGAAACCATAAAGGTAAAAATGGATCAATATACAAAAGCCAATCAGCTCAGTTGGGATGAGCGAGTTCCAATTCACACAGCATCCGAGTGCTACAACCTTGATTCATTCAAAGCAGGGCGCTGTTCACTCAAATCTGTTGAGATTGAGGAACTAGGTGACGTATCTGATAAATCCCTGCTTCATTTGCAGTGCCATTTTGGTATGGATACTCTCTCGTGGATAAGGCGGGGAGCGGTTGTTACAGGTGTCGACTTCTCTGCGCAAGCTATTGAATATGCAAGATCGCTGGCGAAAGAACTGGATTTAGATGCACGTTTTGTTATCAGTGACATTTTTGAACTATCAAAGAACCTGACTGGTGAATTTGATATTGTTTACACTTCGTACGGCGTCCTTTGCTGGCTTAGTGATCTGGCTCAATGGGCGAATACTATTGCACACTTTCTCAAACCCGGCGGAATCTTTTACATCGTTGAAGGACATCCAGTTGGCAATATATTCGACGACAAGGTTGAAGGCCAATTGGCGGTGCATTACAGCTATTTCAACATTGGTCCAGAAAGAGTTGAAGGTGATGGTACTTATGCTGACTGGAACGCTCATCTGGAAAATAGAGTAACTTACGAATGGGAACACAGTATCGGGGAAATAATTAATGCGTTAATCGGAGCAGGACTTGAAATAAAGTTTCTCCACGAATTTCCATTCACTTTTCATAAACAACTTCCATGGATGTCTCAGTATGCTGATGGCTGGTGGCGTTTGCCTGATGAAAATCGTATTCCGTTCTTGTTTTCGTTAATGGCTGTAAAAAAACCAGTTTGATTATAGGATAGGAAAAAAATGATAAAGCCAAAGTTATATCTTGATACAACCGTTCCAAGCGCATATTGTGATATTCGAACACCAGACCGACAGAAACTTACTAGGCAATTCTGGTCTGAACGATTGTCGGATTTTGAGGCAATGATTTCAACCATTGTCTTATCAGAAATACGAGACACTCCAGATGTAGAAATACGCAAGAAGATGGAAGACCTTATAAGGGATCTTATAGTCCTAGAATCAAGTGAAGAAGCGGATGATCTAGCTCAAGAATATGTTAAAAGAGGGATTTTTTCTGAGAAGCAAACGCCAGATGCTAACCACGTTGCGATTGCAGTAGTAAACGGAATTGGTTACTTTGCTAGTTGGAATTTTAAGCATTTAGTTAAGGTAAATATACGGCGGGGAAATAAACCTGATCAACGCACTTATAGGATATGGCTCAATTGAAATAGTAGCTCCACCTGAATTGTAGGAGGTGATTCACATGATAGTTTTAACAGATGAAGAAAAAAAGCAGTTTTGGGAAGAAGTCCGGAAAGAATTCCCCGATGACGAAATGATGCAGGAAATTCATTATGTACGTTTATTGCATTATTATCAGACAAAAGGAATGTCTTCACAAGAGCGTGTACAATTCTTTAATAGGGTATTAGAGAAATCTGAAACTATACATTCTTAAACATTATCGAGATACCGATCGGAATAGAAATATGTTGACGAAATTTATTGAAGGTTTAGGGTGCAGTTACGAGCTAAGGAAGGATATAATCAAGCAACGCATGCACGAGTTTGAGGAAGTATACAAACTCGGTGATGAAGCCATATTCACCGAACTTTGCTTTTGCATATTCACCGCAGGCTCAAGCGCAAAGTCAGGATTGAATTGTATAGATGCCATAAGGGATATAATACTTATTGGAAGCGCATCTGAACTCGAAAACCGTATACAAAAGAAACATAGATATCCAAAGGCACGGGCTGAATACATCATTCATACAAGAGAATATCTGCAACAAGAGCATAATTTCAAAATCAAGGAGCTTATCGAATCTTTTAATGATAAACTGAAATTGCGGGATTTCTTTGCCACGAGCAAAGGTATAAAGGGACTTGGTTACAAGGAATCCAGCCATTTCCTTAGAAACATTGGGTTCAAAGGGTATGCCATCCTTGACATACACATCCTCAGAAGCCTGCATGAATTTGGTGTTATTGATAACCCCAAACCGCCGTCAACAAGGAACAAGTATCTGGAGATTGAAGCAAAACTAAAAGAGTTCGCAAAAGAGATAGGTATAGACTTTGACGAACTTGACCTTCTGCTGTGGAGTAACAGGACTGGGGAAGTATTAAAGTAAAACATCACCTTCAGACTAAAAAGGCTCAATTGGAATTCTTGTTGATTTTATAGTGGAAATTAGTTAAGATAATAAGGCTTTTAGGGAACTGGCTCTAACTCCCCTCTTGAGAGGGAAAACACGGATGCGAAGCAGACGTGAGGGGTGTGTAAATCTTCCTACTACTTGGGCTTCAATCAAAAACTAAAATAAGGAGAACAAAATGAACATAAAGCCGGGATTTACAACTATTTTTAACGGAAAAGACCTTTCAGGATGGGTTGGCGATACCAAATACTGGAAAGTTGAAGATGAGTGCATTGTCGGTCGTTCCGTTGATCAGCTTGGGCGTAATCTTTTTCTGTGGACGGAGAAAGAATACTCCAATTTCGTAATGTCCAGTGAAATACGACTAATTGGCTTCAATAGCGGGATTCAGTTCAGAAGCGTCGTTGACGAAAACGGGTTCATGGCAGGATACCAGGCTGACATTGGCAATGGATGCTGGGGATCTCTTTATGAAGAACGCCTGCGAGGAGTTGTCGTTCCCTATAAACCTCAGCTTGTCGAACTGATCCTGAGGAATGAGGATTGGAATGAATTCCAGATAGTTGCTGTGGAGGATTACATAATCCTGATCCTGAATGGTGTCGTAACAGCAGAGCTATATGATCCAAGTGGCGCCAAGAAGGGCATATTCGGTCTCCAACTTCATGGCGGACCACCTCAAGAAATGTTTTTCCGCAATCTGTGCATTAAAGAATTCAGTATCTAATTTTAACATACTTCTGACCGTTGGCAGGTTTCAAACCTGCCAACGATTACCATAAGGTCTTCTATGGTTGATGTTCTATCCTCTTCAATAAGGTTCTTGCCATTATAATGAAGGATTTTTGCATAACTTACTCATCCCAGCGTATTTCAACCTGATTCAGGAACACACCCCACCACCAGCTTCCGCATCTAGCCCAGCCTTGTTTTACTGTTCCATCAGATGTTTGGACTGTCACATAGTAGACTACCTGATTATTAGACGCTGTCCAGAAAAAAGGTCCACGACTAAACAACCGTATCTCAGACGAAAGTATCTGATAGCCATTCTCTTTCGCCCATGACTCCAGAATACTGCGTGAGCGGGAGAAAGTCCATACCAGAACAATAACCACTAATGCAATACAAAGAATGATAACGGTATTATCCACAGCTTTACTCCATTTTCTCAAGTTTGAAGTTCATAAGAATATTCTGCAATGTTTTTACCGTTTTAACTTTATGCTATATGATAATGCCTTAAAAGATTAGCGAGCTTCCTAACGCCAATGTCCTTGAACTCAGACCCATCCGTTAGATATTTTCTCCCATTTGCCAGGAACCTATGCTTTACCATGAGGATTTCATTATCCTACGCTGCGTAATACTACCATTGTCATATCGTCAAATTGCTCTGCGTCACCGACAAAAGCATGAACATCCTGCAGAATACGCTGGATAAGCCCCTCTGCACTAAGGTTTGTTTCCGCATTACGAATGATATTATGCAATCTGTCGAGTCCATATATATCTTCCGCCTGGTTCATTGCATCGGTAATTCCATCAGTATAAAAGATGACATAATCTCCTTGGTTCAAGTCAAATATTTTTTCATCATACGCCACTCCTGTTACGATCCCCAGTGGTAACCCGCTGAGTTCCATTTCTTCAACCTTCCCATCACACTTGATAATGGGATAAGGTTGCCCAGCATTAGTATAGCGAATCTGCTTCGCCTGCGGATCCAGTATGCCGAAATTCAAAGCAGTAAACATCGGACCGAGAAGTAAAGGGCATAGACCAGTATTAAGCCGAGATAAAACCTTGTTAGGTATTAATTCAGTCTGAATTACCTCATGCAACATGCCGTTTGTCATTACTGCACTCATCGCACCGCGCAAGCCTTTACCAGAAACATCAGCTAATACAATGCCAAACAGGCTGTCTCCCAAAGTCAGATAATCGTAAAAATCACCGCCGACCTCTTTGGCTGGCAGAGATATTCCCGCCAGATCAAATTGATTGATGTGAGGTGCTGATGTTGGCAGTAGGCTCATCTGCATCTCTCTCGCGTCGTTCAGTTCCCTTTTGACGTGCTGGACTTCTGCTTCCTCTTTCTGTCGCAACTCATCACGCAAAGTGTTGGATTGTCTTCGTTGTATGATGACTCGAATAATCAAGAATACAAAAACTACTAATGTCATTCCAGCAAGGCCAGTAGGCAAGTAAAACTGCGATTGCATCCAAATGGCTGGCGCAATTGTGAATTGAAGGACCGCTGGCTGATTGGAGTATGTTGAGCCTTTGCGAAAAGCTTTTACCAAAAAAGTGTAGCTGCCGGGTTTCAATCCTCCATATTGTACCTGCTTTTCTGTGGATGGTTGACTCCAATCCGTTTCATAACCCTCCAGCTTGTGGGTGAAAAATAACATCGCTTGCTGGAAGCTGACTCCCTGATATGCAAATACCACACGTCTGGCTTTAGCAGACAACTGCAACTCTTCACCAAACTCAGTATAAACGTTGTCAGCGATAACCTTTGTCAGTTTAACCCGGGGTAAAATGTCCATTCTAAGCGTATACTTAGTGACACCACCATCCGTTGCGAACCATAAATTCCCTTGACTGTCCTCAAAAATACTTCGGACGTTGTTGTGAACCAAACCATCCTTTGTTGTAATTGTCTGAAAATTTTCGCCGTTGTAGATGGCGACTCCACCGCCCCACATAGCGCACCAGAGGTTTCTCTGTTTGTCCACTAATATATCACGGATGTCATTGACTAGCAGTCCGTCCTCTGTGGTATAGGTCGTAAACTGCCTTCCGTCGTATTTGATAATACCATTATTGGTTGCAAGCCAGAGGTTTCCTGTGCTATCTATGGTAGAAGCCCGTACCTGCTTGTCTCCTAAAGGTTCTCCTAAAATCTCATCACGCCTTAAAAACTTATAACTCCCGTTATCGTATACCGCAACGGTATATGAGTAGATAAACGAGATAAGTCCATGATCATCCTGATAAATAGCCACAGGTGGGGCAGCAACATCAGTGATGGAGAAGTTCTGGAAGGATTTACCATCATATTTTATAAGGATCTGTTCTCCGGCAAACCAGAGATTTCCTCGCCTATCCTCAAAGATTTTCCTGATATTGTTACTTGCCAAACCATCATCTGCTGTGAACGTTTTGAGGTTTGCCCCATCATATCGTTTGAGTGCCTCGCCTGCATACACAAACCAGATATTCCCATGAAGATCTATATGTATATCAGTGATACCAGGGCGATTTCTCCTGAAATCAGGTGGAAAGTCTTGGAAACTATCCGCTGTAAGAAATTGAAAACTCCTCCCATCGCATCTGACAAGCGATCTATCAATTGCAAGCCATAAATTCCCTTCAGAATCAACAGCGGAAGTGTGGTTATCAAATGTGTCAAAACCGCCCGGACTGTTGTATCTGTTAATACGTCTTGCCCTGTCACTCCAAACGCTATAGCGTTGAAACACTCCATCCTTATATCGGAAGATCTGATCTGTATCATCACCAATGAACCATACGCTACCTTTTCCACCATCAAGAATATCTACAGTGAAGTTTGTATTCAGAGGTAATCGGTTATTTGATAGACTGGGATGCCATTTTCCCATCTGTTCTTCTGAAAAGTATTGCAGTTTCTTACCATCATATCTGGCAATCCCACCCCGAACACTGAACCAGACAAAACCCTGTTTATCCTCGTGTATAAAACGGACGCTGTTGCTACCCAAAGCGGCTCTCATCGTGAAATTCTGTATGACAGATGGGGTTGGGTCAAAGAGTGTCACACCATTGTCATGTCCAAACCAGAATTTACCATCCATTGCCTCCAGAATAGCAAAGATGTTGTCGCTTCCCAAGCCATCATCAACTGTGAACGTCTGGAAAGTCTTGCCGTCGAATTTGTGAGCGCCATTTGAGCTTTTGAACCATAAATTTCTTTCTGCATCTTCAAGCACTACTTGACCCGGATAAAATCTAGACGACTCGCCTTCATCCAACCAGATTTGATTTTTAATGAAATACATGGTTTTGAAATCTCTAATCTCTTCCCAGTTTTCCGGAATGACAAAATGCTTTAATTCTTTTCCATCCCAACGACTGACAAATCCCCTATTGTTAAACCATAAGTGACCCTTGCTGTCTTTGAAAATTGAATCAATTGACATATTAGCTATTCTGCTTTGGTAACGATAGTTTCTATCTTTGTTTTTTGGCTGATTGATTTTAGTATCATCAGGAGGCGGTCCAGGACCAAAATTCGCACTCACAGTAAATAAAGGTTTACCTGCTGAATCTAAAGGTTCTTTCCATGTGAGTAATACTTCTCCATGACCTAATTTTGGTGTAAATCCTTCGGCATTTACCACTCGTTTTTCATTATCAAGACGTTCAAAGTTTTTGCCATCATACCTGAGCAAAACAAACCAGCCTCCAAACCATAGGTTCCCTGTATCGTCTTCTGCAATGGCATGGATAGAGGCAGATGGAGAATCCAAAAACGATTCTATATGGTAATAATAGTATTTAGTTCCGTCATATCGGATAACAAATGGAAATTCACGCTGTTCTTCTCTCCCTGGCCCTGGACCACCACGACGCCCAAATCTTGGTCCGCCTGCTAACCAGATATCACCGCTTCGGCTTTCAAAGATCGTGTAGACTCGCCCATCTGATCCACTTTGAGCTAAAATAAACTTCTGGAATTCGTTATCGCTGAAGTGCTGGAACTTCTTGCCATCGTATCTCATCAGCCCGTATTTATTGGCAACCCATACGTTACCTTTTTTGTCTCTCAATACTGCATCTAAAGTTCCTCCCGTTAGACCATCTTGCTCTGTTATTTGATGAAACTTTTTCCCATCGTATTTGCAGACAAGACTTTCATCCCACGGTGTGGGATTGTGTGTCACGATAAACCAGAGATGCCCTTGTTTGTCTTCAAGGATCTGTCTTATGAAGCCGTATGGAAGCCCACGCTGATCCATTATCCTCGGAAAACCATCTTTCTCTGTAAAAGAGCGAAAGTTTCCTCTATCGAATCGGCTGACACCCCCATCTCTGGTTCCAAACCACAAATTGCCTACACTGTCTTGAAAGATAGTTGTAACATCAGGGCTTACCAAACCATCAGCAACGGTGTATGTTTTCCACTGACCTTCGTCCGCCTGGACAATCAATGTCAGCAAGAGCAGAAATATAATCACAGTCCAAAGCTGTCTTGCCATAGAAATCCACCAAATCTTGAGTGCGCGCACTTTTTAAGGCATAATTATAAATCCAACATGATCCTTTAGCTAAATCTTATATGTTGATTAACAAAGACAGAATCACCTGAGCATAAATACGATGCCCGAAATCGTTGGGATGATTAACTCCATTACCAGTGATGGATGCAAAGCTCTTTCTTTTCATAATCTCAATCCAGATAGACGTTACGTTTGCGAGGATAGCACCGTCCTTGCATAATGTGTTTAGTTCATCCCTGTATTGAGGGTAAAGCTCAGGTGCTGATGCAGTCCATTCTGGATTAGCTGTCATAGTCGCAACGAGTATGAATTCAGCATCAGGCTGGGCTTGTCTGACAACATCCATCTGCCTTTGGATATTTGCTTTAAACTGGGCAGGACTGACTCTCCCGCTGGCATCATTCATACCGAAGGCAAGTATCGCAAGATCAGGTTTTTCGTCAGCGACAACAGCGATATTCTCCAATCCCCAACCAGAAGCAGTACCGCCTATCGAATGGTTCTTGTAGGTGATCTCAGAACCATATACTCTACGAAGTTCGTTGACAACAAGATCGCCAAACATCGGCATGAATGGCTTTGCACCATTTGCACCAGACGCATTCCCGCCCGCAGATATGCTGTCGCCGAAAAGAACGACCTTCAAAGGTTCTCGATCCTTTAGCTTCTTCATAAGGTTTGGTAAATTATCCAAAGCAAATTGTGGTACAGATGATTCCCATTTGTCTTTGTGAGTATACATCACCACTGTTTGAAGATCGTGGAAAAAGTGCCCCTCACCAAAAAACAGATCGCTTTTTCCATCTCGACATGCCGATATTGATTGAGGGGAACCAGGAGCGGGGTGCATTTCTACATTCGTTTTGAATGGGATACTGGAGCCTTTTGGTAAAGACAGCGTTCTATCTGAAGTCAAAACGTAATCCTTGTCTTCTTCATAGATGATTTCACCAGATGCACTTTTAACGGATATAATTTCTTCTGGTGTAAATAAAAGCGTATCGCTCGGAAGTTCGTTTTCGTCCTTCTGCACGAAGAACATACTTTCGCTATCCATTTCATTGTCGATCCAGAACGGTTTAATAATATTCATGTTCTTAATTTTCCATGTAATCTGGTTTACATACGCTGATGAGCTAAAGAAGATTCTCAGGAATTTCCTTGAAGAGATTATCCTCTAACCGTCAAGATTCTTTGGCTTTCCAGCGAGTGTAGGGAAAGCGGCACCAGCAAGGAGCAATAAACCAGCGATAATAGTAAACATCGCCATGTAATGATAAACTTCACCTTCTGGCAGTAAATTTCTGAAAATTGTAGGTCCGTATATCAGTAATTGTGATGCGATGATGGGTCCAGAGGATTGTCCTACATCCATTATGGTACTCATCACCCCCAGAGCTGACCCATAAGAACCTGCTTTTGCTAAATCAGATACGTAAGCGGCTGTAGATGCTGTCACAGTCGCAAGGCTGATCCCGAACAATATAGCGGCAGGGATCAACGTCCAGAAATTCCTGAAGAACGGGATCATCGCAAATGCTACCGCACCCGTTATTAATCCGGCGCTTATCATCTGTTTCCGACCATATTTATCCGACATCCTTCCCATCATCGGCTTTGTTACTGTTGTCCCGATAAGCTGAATCGTGAAAAGCATACCGACAGCGGCAGGATTCATCTTAGCAACGAGAGTGCAATATAATGGAAGGAATGTCTCCAAAGCCCCGGAAGACAGGTATTGTATGGCTTCGATTATGCTCGTTACCATAATACCTCTGCTTTTGCCTATCTCTTTCAGTCCTTTTCCCATATCTTTGAGCTTGTCTGAAAATTTGGCGGAGGATTTTGGCACCTGTTTAATGGGTATTGTAAAAGCCAGAATGAATGCAATGATTCCCGCAATTCCGCATCCAAGATAGACGAGTTTATAACTAAAACCGTATATTATCAACCCGCCAGCTATTGGCGCAAGTGAGCGCCCCACAAGAGTTGATGAGGAATACCAGCCCATATTTTCAGCCCGCCGTTCCTTGAATAGATCAGCGACAAGAGCCATAGCTACAGGTCCAAACACAGCAGTTGCTATTCCGTGATAGACTCTGACGATAGCTAACTGCCAGGGTGTATTAACAAGGAAATACAAAAATGGAGCAGATGCAAAAACAAATGCGGCGAAAAGCATGACTCTACGCCTGCCGTAGAAATCCGAAAGCACCCCGGCAGGGACGCTTGCAACAATACCCACAATTGTTGATGCCGCCGCAACGAGACCTATTTCTGAATCAGATGCGCCAAGAGCTTTTGTGAATAAGGGAAGGACAGGATTTTTTGACATTGTGGAACTGAATATGGCAAACATTCCTGTTCCACACAACAGTATAAACGGCGAAAATATGTTTTTTTTCATTATTTTTCTTGATGAATATATGAGATGTCGTTTCTTTGTCGTTGCCAATATATAAATTTTGCAAAATCAAGCACTTCCATTCCAGCATCTTCAGGTAATTTTGCAACTAAATTGGCTACTTTTTCTGGAATTGTAACCCATTCTTCAGTATCTGATCGCCAAACTACAATAAATTGTCTTTGATGAACTGGCAAAGAATTTATGGTTTCACCATAATCATTAATAAATTCAATTTCGTAATTATCATTAGGGTGACATTCAATAATTGTTCCACGCATACCGATACTTAATCTATGCTCTGGAATATCAGCAATAAGCTCTATAACATCAAATAAGTTGGGCATAATGTATTATCTCCTTACAAATAATGAGTTATGAGTGTTTTTACCAAGTTTCTTCACTCATTACTGATTATTCATCACTTATTATAATGCCTTCTTGATTCCAGAAACCCTAATGCTGACTATGGATTCTGAGATTTCTTTTATTTTTTCAATCGGAATTTTGATGTTTTCTAATATAGCGTTTGCTGTTGGATCATTCAACATACAATCTAAAGAAAATGAATTCTCCTCAACTATAGTCACGTCTTGAAATCCAGCCTTCTTTATGCCTTCAACGTACTCATCTTTTATAATCGCACCGGATATACATCCAACGTACGCCGCAACGGAAGACATTATAATCTCAGGAAGCTCTTTCAGTAAGACAATATCTGAGATCATTAGCCTTCCACCGGGTTTCAGCACTCTGAAAGCCTCTGCAAAGACTTTCTCTTTCTCTGGCACTAAATTTATGACACAGTTTGAGATTATCACGTCAACTGTGTTATCGGCGACCGGAAGATATTCTATTTCACCAAGTCGAAATTCAACGTTTGAATATCCACCTTTTTTTGCGTTTTCTCTAGCTTTTTCGAGCATCTCAGGCGTCATATCAACGCCGATGACTTTTCCTGTCTTACCAACCTTGTTTGCGGCAAGGAAGCAATCAAATCCTGCACCTGACCCCAGATCAAGAATTATTTCGCCTTCCCTTAGTGACGCAAGAGCAATGGGATTGCCACAGCCAAGTCCAAGGTCAGCACCATCTGGCACCGAAGCCATGTCGTCTTTTGTATATCCGATTTTCTCGCTAATTTCACCTGATTTATCACAGCAGGAGCTTTTCGGTCCACAGCACGAAGCCTGTTTCTTCGCTATTCTAGCATATCCACTCCTTACTGCTTTTTTTAAATCCTTCATATTATTCTCCCTATCCAACCATCTCGACGTTAGCCCTTGGCAGGACTATCTCGTCACCTGTCCGTTTTAATTTCACTTTTAGAACTCTAACTTTTGCCTCTGTTTCCAGTTTTTGAAGCCCAATGGGTAATTCGCTGACTGTTGCAAGCTCACCGAAATGCGGATCACGTATTATCCTGACTTCTGTCCCAATATTCAACCATCCCTGTAATTCCTGATCATCATTTACTACAGGGATAAAATCTTCCAATTCAGGGATAACAACCTCCGGTCTAATGACCCCGGCTCGAATTTGCGTCGCACCGTTGATAGATGCCTTCGTGCCTTCTTTTTCCTTCAGGAGATCGAAAGTCCTGTTTGCAATTGTTATCCTGCCAAATCCTTCGGTGATAATGATAGTTATTCCAAGCCTTTCAGACCCGGTTATAGCCACTCCAAGCTCATATCCGAGAAGCTTTCTCAAATCACTGTCGTCAATGCCACCGGCTATGATCCCTTTTATGCCAAGCTGAACAGCGCGATCCACCATATCAGAGGTGACTAATGATCCGACTACTATCACCTTGCCTGCCATTTTTAAATCAAGCCTGTCGGGAGAGATTACGTCCTCTGAAGTCTTACACGCCAGAGCAAGCTGACCGATAGCTTCGCCTCCTACACCGAATATGCCCTGTATAAATGTACCGTAGGTCTGGATGACTACACCTTCATCTGGTATAATGTCAAAAACTATCCCATCCACGTAGGCATTGATCTCAACAGGTATTTCAGGCTTACGTAACATCACCTGACCAGTTATCTTTGATATGCTTTCAACTGTGCCGTCAATCGGCGATTTGCATTGGGACTTGAATAACCCAAAAAGACCTTTTGAAGAGGCTATAATTTCGTCTTTTTCTATAGAGTCTCCCTCTTTCTTCAGCATGTTTTGATGGATCTCTTCGGGTTGTATCCCCAGTAAACTAGCGACGTTCAGCGACCTAACCTGGCCGGGAAGTTCAGTCCTTGCTACTGCGGTCTCTGCACTTACTTTTTGACCTTGCTGTACTGTTATAGTTCCCGGCAGAGGCAGTCTTCGGATTTTCATCAGCGTCATTCCTCTGGCGACTTTCAGACCGGGTGTATATGCGTGTGCCATTTCAATCCTACAATAATCAGATCGTCCTCAATAATAAGGATTAAGAAAATAATCAGGTAATAAGTTCATTAGTCAATTGAAGGTTATTCTAACCTACCCATTAATGAAAAGACTAAAACTCCCCTCTTGAGAGGGGTACTTGGGTGTGTTAATCTCTCATTATTGTATTACCTAATTAATCATTTAATGTTCATTATTGTGGACAATCTTTCTCATCAACTACTGCTTTAACAGTGATGTTGGTATCAGCCCTGCGGAAGTCCAAATGATTGGGCATTTTCTGCCTCTTGCTTGCTTATACCCCTGTCAGCACCTGAAGTTCCGAAATCATAAAGCTCTAATTGCGATTTTCCATTTAACAGTGCTTTCACTGTACCAAACGGAACCTGAGTGCTTATCCACGATTCACTCTCGCCAGCCGTAGTTGTCACTTTGTAAGCAATGGCATCCACTGTCTTCCCCGTGGGGGTTGTATATTTTTTATTCCCTAACTCAACTGAACCGACAGGAGCTGTTCCTGACCCACTTGGTATTTCCTGGTTTTGAGGAACCTCCATTTTCATGACTACTCCACCTTCCTTTATAACGTAAAGGACAGGTTTGTTGGACGATTTATCTAGCCACATTTGAGTTATTGTCTTTTCACCATTGCTGGTCATTTCAAACTCTAGCACATAACAATCGGTTCCATTGTAGTTATCTACACCGATATATTTATTTATTTCATGAGATCCATCCGAAAGTGTGTATTCCGCCCATGACCCCGGATTCATTGCGGCGAATCCCAAAGCCCCACCATTTTCCTTGTCACCGGGAACCAGGGATTTCTCCTCTTCACCTCCGCAACCGACAAAAAGGAACGCTACTAAAATAAGAACAACGGAAAACCTAAAAAATGTCTTCATTTTTTCTCCTTCTGCAGTAGCCTTCGCTACCACCATTACTATATCACCATTGTTAATCTGACATGGAAAAACCGTGTCACAGTATCTCGTTCATACTGCCTGTCCTATAACCCTGAAGATCCATAGTCACGTAATTGAAACCAAGTTTTTTGATCTCGCTTACGATCTGTTGCCTATTCTGGAGTAGAATCTCCATGTCCTTTTCAGCAACCTCGATCCTTGCAATCTGATTGTGATGACGGACTCGCAATTGACGAATACCAAGAGATTTTAGGAAAACTTCTGCTTCCCCGACAATATTAAGCTTCTCACGAGTGATCTCAGTCCCATAAGGGAACCGAGAAGCCAGACATGCGGCGGATGGTTTATCCCATGTGGGTAATCCAAACCGTTTTGACAGTTCCCTTATTTCGGCTTTTGTGAGTTTCGCATCCTTCAAAGGGCTTTTGACACCCGTTTCGTCTACAGCTTTCATACCCGGACGATAATCACCCATATCATCGAAGTTTGCACCTTCGATGACGTGTTTAAAACCATGTGCTTCTGCGATCTCTTTAAGCTTCATTAGAAGCTCTTTCTTGCAGTAATAGCACCTATTCACAGGATTATGCGAGAATTCGGGAATGTCCAGTTCTTCAGATACTACTACTTCGTGTTTAATCCCGATTTTCTTTGCAAGCTCTATCGCATCCTCAAGTTCAGATTTTGTGTAAGTCTCAGACCTTGCTGTGACAGCAAGTGCCTTGTTTCCAAGAACGTCAAATGCAATCTTTGCCAACAAGGTGCTGTCAACCCCGCCTGAAAATGCAATCACAACACTCTCCAGCGATCTTAACGTATCCTTTAAGGCTTCTAACTTATCTTCTAACATATAAATCCCTTTATTTTTTATCACGAATCCCGCCAATGGAATGAATTACACGAATTTCTTAGGAATACGTTTACGCAATTCGTGATTTTCGTTCTAAATCTCCAATTTTCAATCCACTACTATTTCCCCTGTACCGTATACATTTGAATTATATAAATCTGAAATCATAAAAAAATCGGTATTGATATAAATATTCAATCCATCTTTGCCGGTAAGTATAACCTCATCACGAGTGTCTCCCAGAATGTCGAACGGCACTACATAGCTACATGCGCTAACGTTTCGTCCATCAGCGAGTATCATGGGTAATTCATCAAGAACCTTACCATAACCATCAATAATAGCCGCAGGCTTATCTGCTCCAAGTCCAAACAGGATCAGGCATTGTGGAGAGTTGCCTCCAAGCCAGTTGACCATACGAAGTGTCGGAGTAGCTCCAATAGGGAATTCCTGTCGGTATAGCTCTTTTCCATCCCAATCAAGGATACAAATAGAGACGTTTCGCCTTATATTACCATCAATTTCACCCAGATCAGTAACAGCAAATTGTAAAAAATCCTGATCGGTGTAGTATCTGCCGGGAATAACCATCTGTGCATGTCCGAATTCTTTATGCCATATAATTTTACCGTCTATATCTATACATCTTACACCGCCTGTTAGATCACCACCTTCTCCATGGCTGAAGACAAGCCTTGTTTCATCTTTCTGTTTTATGACCCACGAGGAATCCTGATGAGATTTCGGTCCGGGTAGTTCCCAGAGAAGCCTACCATCATGATCAAGAAGGTAGAATCCGACGAAAACTTCATCAAGTCCATCATTATCAATATCTGCAACTGCTGGATAATGCCCGGGGTTACCAGCCCAATGCCATAGCACGTCACCATTATGAGCGATTCCCCACGTATTCCAGTAGCGATCTTTTACGATTAAATCTTGTCTTCGAGATGTTCCTGTAAGGTTGGCAAACGCAAAGCAGTCATCAGCAGGCGCAGGTATAGGGAAGGACGTTTTTTCAACACCGGATGATGCGTCAATAACGTGCATTATAGCGTCGCCTTCGTATCGCCTGGCGCCTTCTTGCGCCCAGCCTTTTCTCCCTTTTAACTCACCACGTTTAGATGTGGGAACGATAATGTGGTTAGCAAGGCTATAATCCCAGACGATTGATTCCGCATAGATCGCCTGTTCAACGTATAAAATCTCGCTATTTCCGTCTCCATCCCAATCATATACCTGTATAGCCAGATCGGAATAAATTCCAGAATTATCTTTCGATGGTTCTCCAGTTTGCCAGAGAACGTTTCCATGAATATCTGTTACTGTAAGGCAGGTTATATCACGGGTACAGACGTCACTTTGAACGAAGAGCAGTTCGTAAAATCCATCCCTGTTGAAATCCCCAATCTTTATGATCTCGCCTCCGAAATCTTTTGTATCAATGGAACTAACAAGATGTGCTGACATATATAATCTCCATTAATTTATTGTATGGGTGAAACATTTATTAATATGAAATATTGTATACTCAATGTTTATAAGGTAAATGTTTCACACCTACTCATCAGCCCTTGAGAACAGCGTGAAGTTCTTTAACTGCGTTTTCCAGCCCCATAAATATAGCACGAGAGAATATGCTGTGTCCAATACTAACTTCCATTAAATTAGGAATGGACTTCATCCGTCTCAGGTTGCGGAAATCGAGATCATGTCCAGCGTTTAGCCCCAGACCAAGTTTTTCAGCGAGTTCTGCGGATTTTACCAATCTCCCGAATTCATAGTCTTCATTTTTAGTGCCAAAAGCGTGACCATAAGGTTCTGTATATAATTCGATGCGGTCAGCCCCTACGTCTTTTGCGGATTTTATTTGATCTTCATCAAGCCTGCTGAATATACTGACTCTTATGCCTACGTCCTTGAGTGTCTTGATGACTTTTGGCAGATTTGCTTTTTCGGCAATGACGTCAAGCCCATTCTCCGTTGTAAGCTCACCGATTCTTTCAGGAACAAGCGTGCATTGATCGGGTTTGACTTTCAGAGCAATGTCAATCATTTCCTGAGTAGCCGCTATCTCAAAGTTAAACTCCAGCATTACAACTTTTCTGATTAATTCAACGTCCCGATCCTGAATGTGCCGTCTATCGTGCCTGAGATGGGCTGTGATACCGTCTGCACCAGCTTGTATGGAAACTATAGCGGCGGCAACCGGGTCGGGTTCTGTCCCGCCACGAGATTGCCGTAATGTCGCCGCTTTGTCTATGTTAATGCTAAGTTTTATCATATTTCCTCCAAATTCAAGGTACAATCTGAAATCCTGATTCGAGATATGTAAAATGACGATCTTCCGTTAAAATTGTTTTAATTCCTTCATCAGACATCACGATTGTGGTTGTTAAATCAGTAAAAGAGATTAATGGTTTATCTTGATATTTCAAACGCAATTTTTTTGCTTCTTTAAATCTTTCTGGAGTAATTGTTGTTACAATCAGATATTCTTCTTTGATGGATTCATTTATTATTTCCATCGCATCTATTGCAATCTTAACTGGTGTGCGTATAAAAAGCAAAGTGAAAGTTTCATCAAGAACATAATCGGTAGTATACACAATTCCACCTTGAAGTCTAAAATCATTATACCATTTCTCAACTTCATTATGTCTTTTTTCTCTTTTACTATAAAGAGTAATCCAACCCCATGTATCTATGAGTATTTTCATCATAATTTACCATACAATTCTTCGTCAATCTTATCAGCGAATGGTTCTACATCCGCTAAACCTATCAATTTCAAAATTGGGTCCTTACTTGGGTCTAATGTTGATTTTGACTTTTTAGTTTTCTTTTTTAATTGTTCAAAAGGGCTCACTTCATCGTTAGACGTTTTTGCCAAATCATAAGCACGAATACATTCTAATTCTTCCAATTCCTCAAGCAATTTTTTATAGTCATCAATATCAAGAATTACACTGATACGATTACCATTCTCGTCAACCACATAGCGTTCTTTAATGGCAATCATTATAAACTCCTTTCAAGCTATAAGAGTTGTTATTAAGGCTTACCCATCTCTTTAAACAGGTTTGCCATCTCTATTGCAGACACAGCGGCATCTGCACCTTTGTTGCCTGCTTTTGTTCCTGCCCGCTCGATAGCCTGCTCGATATTCTCGGTAGTTATCACGCCAAAGATAGTCGGAACACCTGTTTTCATGCCAACCTGTGCTATGCCTTTGGATGCTTCAGCGGCTATGTAGTCAAAATGTGGTGTAGAACCCCTTATGAGCGCGCCAAGACATATCACAGCATCGTATTTTCCACTCGAAGCCATTTTGTCTGCCGCTATGGGTATTTCAAATGACCCGGGGACCCATGCTATCTCAACATCATCCGTGTTTACACCATGCCTTTCAAGCGTATCCATAGCACCGCCAAGCAATTTGGATGTTATAAACTCATTGAATCGGCTAATGATTATGCCAATCTTCAACCCTGTACCTATCAACGTTCCCTGATAAACTTTTGTCATTTCTTTACAACCTCCTCATATACCAGATTGAAAACGTGCCCAAGCTTTTTTTGTTTTGTCTGCATGTATTGTAAATTAACCTCATTTGGCTGAATTTCAATAGGAACTCTCTCGACTACTTCCAGCCCATGTCCTGTAAGAGCGGCGTATTTACGAGGGTTATTAGTCATAAGGCGTATCTTGTGCAATCCAAGGTCAGCGAGTATCTGCGCACCGATGCCATAGTCTCTTGGGTCAGGCTTGAAACCTAGTTCCTCGTTGGCTTCAACGGTATCCAATCCGTCATCCTGAAGCATATATGCTCGCATCTTGTTGTCTAAACCAATGCCTCTGCCTTCTTGATTCATATAGACGAGAACGCCTTTGCCTTCTTCATTAATCATCCGCATAGCCTGCTCTAACTGCTCCCCGCAGTCGCACCGCAGTGAGTGGAAAGTATCACCTGTCAGACATTTAGAGTGAACTCGCACAAGAGTAGGTTCATCTCCATTGAGTTTTCCCTTGGTAAGAGCTACGTGGACATCATTGTCAACCTCGGTTTCATAAGCGTAAATTGTGAATTCACCAAACTTGGTTGGAAGTTGCGCCGATGCAACTCGTTTGACAAGTTTCTCAGTCTTTCCACGATACTGGATAAGATCAGCTACTGTGGCTATCTTTAGTCCATGCTTTTCAGCAAACTCTAACAGGTCAGGCACTCTAGACATTGTACCATCATCATTCATGATCTCGCATATTACACCAGCAGGATACAGACCAGCTATCTTTGCAAGGTCAACAGCCGCTTCAGTATGACCAGCCCGAACCAATACGCCGCCCTCTCTTGCCCTTAGCGGAAAGACGTGTCCGGGTTTCATAAAATCCTCAGGCTTAGATTCTGGATCAATGAAAGTCTCTATAGTGAGCGCACGATCAAACGCTGATATACCTGTGGAGGTTTTGTCTTTTGCGTCTATGGATATAGTATAGGCGGTGCTTAGGTGTGCTGTGTTACCCGTTGTCATGGGACATAACCTTAATTCATCCAGTTTTTCCTCTGTTGCTGGAAGGCATATAAGACCCCTTCCGTTCTTAGCCATGAAATTGATCGCTTCAGGGGTCACTTTTTCCGCTGCCATTATGAGATCGCCTTCATTCTCTCGATCCTCGTCATCAACTATTATCACCATTTCACCATTTTTCATGGCTTCGATGGTTTCTTCTATCGTATTAAACATATTAATCACCTTATCTGGTGACGAGTGATGGGAAAAATGAATTCGATAACCCGTCACTCGTAACTCATTACGCGTCACTTTTTATAGAAACCCGTATGTTTTTAGGAATTCTTCATCAATTCCTTTTTTTCCATCTTGAAACATCATCAATCGTTCAACGTATCTAGCGAGCATGTCTGCCTCTATATTAACCATATCACCGATCTGTTTTAATCCCAGAGTTGTGATTTCCTTTGTAAATGGGATCAACGATACCTGAAAGCTTGTATCTGTAACTTCCGTAACTGTCAGACTGACTCCATCCACGCATACTGATCCTTTGACAGCCAAGTATCGCATAAGATCAGATGACACAGAGATAGTCATAAGCGTAGCGATACCTTCTGGAACAAATGAAATGATCCTCCCAACCTCATCAACGTGACCTGCGACTATGTGACCGCCAAGCCTATCACTGGGTCGTAGCGATCGCTCAAGATTAACTTTATCGCCTGATTTTAAGGTTTCCAGATTCGTCCTTCTTATAGTCTCAGCCATCACGTCAGCAACAAAGCTATTATCAGACCTTTTCGTGACTGTCAGGCATGTTCCATTTACGGATATGCTATCGCCAAGTTTACAGTCGTCAGGAATCTTCTTTGCGCTGATAGCGATTTTGCAAGAATTGGCTGTGCGTTCTATATTAGTAATGATGCCTATTTCTTCAATTATACCTGTAAACATAGATTATTGCTTTATCTTACCCCATATAGTAGCGAGTTTGTTGTCAGATTTTACAGAAAATGGACTATTAAAACTACGCTATAACCAATGTCTGCTTTGCCAGCAAGCCAACCACCGTAAATAAACTTTCGGCGCTGCTATCTTTATTTTATAAAAAAAGAGGTAAAATATCAATGGAAATAGCAGAACTATCTCAAGAGACGACAATCTCTGAAGATAAGGTATCTTTTTTTCTTTCTTTCGTCAATTGTTTTCTTTACCAAAATTCTGAATCGCACTCGAGTAAAAGTAAAAACTAGACAAAAGTTGAGGTTTGTATTATAATCAATGTTATATGAAGCAAAATCCCTATGTCCATGAAATTCAGAACAATATAACTCCAAAAGTGCTACTGCTGGTACTTCCCGTCGCATTATTGTGGGGAGGCAATGCCGTAGCTATGAAGGTGGCTTTAAGAGATATGCCGCCGATCTTTCTTGCTGGATTACGGTTCGCATTTGGGGCGTTGATTATATGGTTCTGGGCTAAATTCAAAAATATTGACGTTAAAATACATAGGCAGGATATTTTCGAGCTGATAATTCTTTCTTTACTTTTTGCGGCACAGATATGCACCTTTAATCTCGGAACGAAATATACAACAGCGGGGCGCTCATCCGTTCTCATAAACATTAATCCGTTTCTCATTGCCATAATTGCGCATTTCTTTATACCAAACGATAAATTGAGTGTGAGAAAGGTGATCGGGTTTATTCTCGCATTTCTGGGGATCTTCGTGGTATTTCGGGATAAGATAGAAACAACTGAGCCTCACGTTTTAGGTGACGTGATCATGCTCATAAGTGGGTCGCTGTTCAGCATCCTGACGATATATACCAAGAAACTGATGAAGAGAATGGGTGTATATAAGTTGCTTCTATGGCAGATGATATTTGGATTGGTGCCATTTTTTGGACTCAGTCTTATATTCGAGAGATCCGCTCGGTATGCATTGACTCCACATTTGATTGTTGCACTTTTGTATCAGGGCGGACTCGTAGCCAGCGTTGCATTTATAGTGTGGACAAATTTGTTATATCGCTATAACGCAAGCAAAATATCCGCGTTTCTTTTCGTAACACCGCTATTTGGGGTGAGTTTGAGTGCACTAATATTGCATGAAGCTATAACTATCTATCTGTTAGCGGGGGCAATACTCGTGGCAGTTGGGATATACGTGGTGAATAAATGTCCAAATGGATATAAAGTCTGTTAAATGGTTGGGGGTATTTATCATGGCAATATCTGCAAATGTTTCATGTAGCGGAACAATGGGGCCCTTAAAAGTCAGCAAGGAGAATCCTCGATATTTTACCGATCCAGATGGCAATATCGTTTACCTTACAGGATCGCATACTTGGAGTAACTTTAAAGATATGGGGAAAACAGACCCTCCACGCCCGTTTGACTATGAATCATATCTGGATTTTTTGCAAAAATATAACCATAACTTCATAAGGCTTTGGACGTGGGAGCTTACAAAATACAGTTATAATGGGACTTTCACGTACGCCGATCCTTTCCCATGGCAGAGAACCGGACCAAAAAACGCCCTTGATGGAAAACCGAAGTTTGATCTCAGCAAATTCAATGAAAACTATTTTGAGCGTCTGCGCTCAAGAGTCATAGCCGCAGGAAAGCGTAACATCTATGTCTCGATTATGTTATTTGAGGGGCATGGGCTTCATTCTTCTCAGGCACCGTGGTGTTGGGACGGGCATCCTTTCAACGCCAGCAACAACGTAAATGGGATTAATGGCGACCCAAACGGCGATGGAAAAGGATTGGAAACGCAAACGTTACAGATCCTGGAGATCACGAGGATTCAGGAGGCTTACGTTCGCAAAGTCATTGATACAGTCAACAGCCTTGATAACGTGCTTTATGAGATAGTCAATGAGAGCGGTGAATATTCAACAGAATGGCAATATCATATAATCAATTTCATCCACGAATACGAAAAGTCCATGCAACATCCTGTAGGTATGACCTTCCAGTATTCGACGGAAGGTATGAGGGGAACAAACGCAAATTTATTTAACAGTCCGGCAGATTGGATTTCACCGAACCCCGAAGGCGGATACACGGATAATCCACCACCAGCAGATGGAAGCAAAGTTATACTGTCTGATACTGATCACCTCTGGGGGATTGGCGGTAATCAGGCATGGGTCTGGAAAAGCTTTTGCAGAGGACTCAACCCTCTATTCATGGATCCCTATCTTGAAGTAAAGAAGGACACGCAAACTGAACAAAAAGTGACGTGGACTGAGTACCTTTCAGCGGAACTTGTACTTGATCCAAAATGGGATCCGATTCGTAAAAGTCTTGGTTATACACTCTCTTATGCCAAAAGGATGAATCTAGCAAAAGTAGTTCCGAGAGGCGATCTTGCTTCAACCGGGTACTGTCTTGCTAATCCCAATGTTGAATATCTAGTCTATTTACCGGATGGAGGTAACGCTACCATAGACCTGTCTGGTGCATCAGGAAATATGAATGTCGAATGGTTTAACCCGAGCAAAGGTGTTATAGAGAGCAAAGAGATAATAACAGGCGGTACAAAGCAGTCTATGAAATGCCCCTTCAACGGTGATGCCGTACTTTATATTAAAAAGTGAAGGAGAAAAATATGCCTATAATAAAGCAGAAGGATTTTGGAACAGATCGTGTGCCAAGTTGGGTGAAAATTTCTGGCGGGATCAACGCTATGGGATGCTCAACTCGTGACAAATCATCGCCTCCTGTGGAATTGCACTACCACGATGCTGAAGAGTTCTGGTTCGTGCTTAAAGGCAAGGCAAAGGTTATGACGGAAGGAAAAGAATACGTAGTTGAACCCGGAGACATTGTCTGCACACATAAGGGCGATGAACATGCGATCCTTGAGATCGTCGAAGAGCCATATACACAGGTATGGGTGGAGTGCAACCTTCGGGGTGAAAAACGAAGCGGACACCTGCACCGTTAAGCACCAAAACACTGAAAACTTTTTCCCTTGATCAACGTCTTATACAATAGAAGCGTTTAAAATCCCCTCTGACTTCCCTTATTGAAAGGATGAAGGGAGATTTCTAAAGTTTTTCATTACCAACAGGCTCTGTAAAGAAAAGGAGTGAAAACTGTGATATTTACTGTAAATATAAAACTTGCCATCATTACAATTGTGTCATCGCTGGCATTGGGTGGAACTGGTGTTTTGATATGGCAATCCACACACAGAACGCCAGATTCAACATTCAATCAAGCGATAGATATATCATCTCCTGAAAAACATGAAAATCCACTTATCAGCAAAAAGGCATATACTGGTAATTTGACGAAAAAGCAAAAGAAGGAAGTGCATGAATATAATCTTATAAATGAAGCTCTTGTTTGGTTGGATTCGCAAAAACCTGATGAAAAAATATATGAAATTCAATCTATGTCCGAACAGTCTTATGTTCCGCCTGCTGGAACTAAAACACCATCGTTTGAGATTCAAAAGAAAGCAAGTTTATACGCCAAGTTGTCTTTAATACTCCCTGAATACAAACGATTAGAGTCAACACTGACTGATATGTATGCAGGTACAATAGATCAAGACCCTTCGATTGAGGATCGTTTAGATGGACTAACTTGGGAGATTGTCAATACTTTTGGCTCAATACTACATCCACCAGCATTTGTGATGGATGACGAAGGAAATAAGTACGTGGCGGATTCCGCCCCTATGTTTACTCAAATAGCTGAATATCTGGGCAAAGAGTTACCGTATGACGGGAACCCGGACTATTTCTCTGCTAAAGATTACCAGAGTAAGAAATCGAATATTAACAGCCAGTCATATTAATATAACCAAACTTGGTCAATGAGTCAATGGGGCAATAGGTCTATTACATCAAACTCATAGACCCATAGACTTATATGCCCATGAAACGTTTCATTCGTGGTTAAACTCTTACGTAAGAGCCATTTCGTTTTCAGCTATTTCTCTGCTCACACTGTTTCGTTATTCCACAAATAAAAATCAACAGGCAGAATAGCATTGAGAAAACGCATATCCGAAGGCAATTCGGCTGTAACACCGGGTGAAGCCGGTCCAAATATAAACCTTACCATTTCATGCTCAGATAACGTCAATGCTTTAGAGCATTGAGAAGTCTTGCTTACGATAACTTCTTCCGAAGAAAATGTAACTTCCACTTGTTTGTCAGAACCTTCTACACCTAAAACAATAGTCCGTCTGTCATTGAAGCCAAGTTCGCTGTATCTATTTCTAAGCTGATTAGCAAAACCACACAAGGTTGACTTAAGATCAATTATCTTAATCATTCTAGGACAACGTACATTCCATCCTGAACTTACAGAGAATAATGTGTGGTTGAACGAATGCAACCAAGGTGAATCAACATGTATAGACTCATTTTTAAGGGTTTCTATAAAATGTCGGAATATTGCATATATTCCTTCTTTACTACCGCCAAATTCCATAATGCTCTGGTGTTTTTCTTCCGGCTCGCTGACTACATAAGCCGTTATACCATCGTTTCCCGATGCAAGCCAGACCTGTTTTCCCATTCGCCCTAACAGCATTTTATAAAGCTCACGGGTTCGCTTCATTTGTAATGGCTCCTGATCATGAATAGCGATAATTGCATCAATTTCCTCAGAAGATGCCTGATATGGAGTAACCGTTAATCCAACAGAAATGGGTGTATCCATTAAAGAGCGTCGTGTGATGTAGAAACTCCATTCCCGTCCAGCATTTTCCCAACCAAAATGATTATATCGCTGTCTGTCGCCACCGAGATCAGAAAAGGCATAGCCTTCCTCAGTCATTGCAGATATACAGCAATTGAGCAACTGCGTCATAAAGCTCTTACCACGATAGGCGGGATAGGTAGAAACAGCCGTAATTCCAGCAACTTTTATTTCGTTTCCTTCAACCAGTATTGTTTGGTCAGTATATCCTACATGGCTCACAACCTTATTATTGTCTTTCATAACAAAACGATTTTCAAGTTGTGAAAGAGCATGCGGCCAACGAGCCAGCATGCCACCGGCATCTCTATCATGAGGAAAACATTCATTTGCAAGTTCAACGACAGAATCAGCATCACCTGGTAAAGCACGCATTGGACCTTGAATCATATTTGTCATAGCCTCCCGGTTAATTTTTAGGAACAGAACGTAAATTGAGCAGATCAACGCTGATTAATATTAAATAGAATCCGCTTAATCCTCGTCAACTTATTGATCTTTTCTATCCTTTAGAATTATTACTTCGCCTCTTTCTCATATCGCTTAAGTGTCGCTAATTCACGTGGAAGATGAACCTCGTAAGGGTCACTCCAGCCGATCCACTCACCGCTGATATAACCTTCGTAATTAATCGTCAACAGCAATTCTATTGCACGCTTGTGATCATACCCGCCTGTACCGATCGGAACTAACTGCGTTGTGCCGGGAAGAGCATCATGGATGTGTAAGTGCCTGATCCACGGTTTGAGCGCATTGAAAGCCTGATCCATCGTTGCAAATCCTGCTCTGACGGGGTGCATAATGTCCCAGTTTACAGCGATAGCTGGATGATTCACCTTTTTCATAACCTCCGCAACGTGGGACGGGTTGCACCAATCATCGTGAGTCTCCATACAGACTGTCACGCCACATTGTTTTGCATGATCAGCAACCGATAGCAGTGAATTTGCAACCAAATCAATCGCCAATTCCCTGCTGATGCCTTTTCCGACCTGTCCGCCGAATACACGGATGCGTGACGAACCCACATCAGCCGCAAGATCAATGCACTTTAGCGCATGATCAACGTTCTGCTTCGCTGTATCGGGGTTGGCGAAAACGATAGACGTAGCAACACAGCAGATGGCAATCCCGCTGTCAATAGCTTGCTGTTTTACCTCTCTTCGCTTTTCCGGGCTTGCATTAACCTCAACGCCATGCTTCTGCTTATCCTCAACTCTAGGCTCAATGCCGTCATAACCGAAACGCTTTGCCAATGCCAGCACCTCACTCATGTTCAATTCCGGGCATGAGAAGGTCATAAAAGAATACTTCATCTTTTTCTCCTTTTCTGAATTGGAATTTAGCCACGAATTACACTAGATACAGGATAATAAAACAGAATCCTGTATCCTGCATCCAATATCTATCTGTATTAATCTGTAGCTAACTAAGGCTTGGTCATAATTACGAAATAACCAAATATAATCACTATGGGACAGACACGTAGGTCTGTCCCTACAAATATTGACATTATAGATGGTAGGGGAGAACCTATGTGTTCTCCCCATTTGTCTGAATTATGACCATACCTCAGCTAACAAATATGACTATTTTCTATAAAGTTTCGACTTCCACAGCATCACCACATTTTGCAGAGGCATAGATTGCATCAGTGATCGCCTGAACGACAAAGGCGTGTTCAAGGCTTGTCTTTGGTTGACGGTTCTCACGTACCGCCTTAGCAAAGTCCGTTACTGGTCCCGCATGTACCATTGAATCATCCTCGTTCCCTTCCCATAGCACCTTAGAGATAACTCCTTTTTCGGTGGACGTATCATCGTGTATGACCTTCTTGGGATTGGATGCGACCATCGTTAGCCTTAATGTCCCTTTCGTGCCGACGATCTGCCATGCGTCCTCAGTTTGTGCCGGCATATATTCACCACGCTCAATCTGGAAAACGGTTCCACCCTCGCAACGAATCAGTGCTGTGTAATACGTCTCTGCATCGGATCCGGGTGCGATGTGCGATTCAAACTGCGGTGGTATCGTCCACGTTTGCGCAAAGGCTTTCAGCGGTTTGAGCGACCAGCCTGTTATCCCTAGCAGGTAATCCATATCGTAGCATCCCCAGTTGACGAGTATCCCACCGCCGTTGAGTGCCTTCTTCAAGCGCCATTCAGGGCGAGGTGAATTTGGTGCTTCACCAGCCGCACCGATACACCGACATCGCACCGTTCTCAAAGGTCCCAATGCTCCACTGGCTATGAAATCGGTTACAACCTGCGCCCCTTCAATAAAGCGATACCTAGATGAACAGCAACCTGCAATAAGATCACCACGAGCCTTGATCATCTGCTTCACGTCACCTGCGTTCATCGCTACGGGCTTCTCCGTCAGGACGTGCTTTCCTTTCTCAAATGCCTTTAGCGCCAATTTCAACCTTCCACAAGTCGGAAACGCAAGGACAACTGCTTCCACTTCTGGATCATTGATCAGGTCTAATCCCTCTTTATAAGTTTTTTTGACGTTATACTGCTCTGCCGCTTTCTTTACTTTATCATCAATCAGGTCAGCCGCCGCTACGAGATCGATCAAAGGTGATTTAGATGCCGCAGACAAATGGAATGTACCGATAACTCCACAACCTATCACACCCAACTTTACTGGATCCATTTGACAATTCCTTTCTTTGAATCTGTAATTACGATCATAACTTTCCCACGTTAAAAACATTATATCTTTCGATTGCTCAATATGCTAACACAAACGAAAACTGCTGTCAACATGGCTTTGGTGCGTATACCATAATAAACTCTATGTTGACGCACTAAATATAATACGATATGATATTGGCATACCCTTTCTGTTACAATAATCGCTACGTTTTATTCCAATCGTTAATCCTGCGTGAGAAAGATTTATAGCTTATGAGATCAGATATAAGAGTGCGCTGCTGGTTACTGGGTTTAGTGCTTATCTACGTAAACTGCTACTGGACAATATTTCAGGAAGCTATATGGTACGCATGGCCCACTGATGCAGTGCCATTCTCGACAGTGATAGTTATAGTGTTTATCCTCACTGTTATGAATCTTTTGGTTAGCAAAATCTCACCAAAGCAGGCATTTACGTATGGTGAGCTAATTGTTATCTACATCATGCTTTCCCTTTCATCTGCTATTGCCAACTGGAACATGCTTGCCGCCGCAGTTCCCAGCGTCGGGCATGCGTTCTGGTTTGCCACTCCTGAAAATGAGTGGCAGGAGCTTATCTGGCAGCATCTTCCGGGTTGGCTTACCATAAGTGATAAATCAATATTGCGGGATTACTATCAGGGTGAATCCACCATTTTTACTCCGGCGTATATGAAAGCATGGGCAAAGCCTGTGCTACTCTGGACTGCATGTGCTTCTGTCCTTTTCACATCAATGCTACTCATTAGTTCCATCCTGCGCAAACAATGGACACAGCGAGAACGGCTTACCTATCCTGTCATTCAGATGCCTATGGAGATGATGAATCCAAATGGAGTTTTCTTTAAGAATCGGTTGATGTGGATAGGATTTGCCATCTCAAGTGGCATTGTCATTATTAACAGCATTCACTTTTTCTACCCGCTTTTCCCTTATGTTCCTGTTAAACGCCAGAATATAGACCATCTTTTTACGGACAAGCCCTGGAATGCAGTTGTTCCCATGAAGATTTCTTTCTATCCTTTTATCATTGGTATGGGATTTTTGATGCCGTTAGATTTATGCTTCTCAGCATGGTTTTTCTATCTATTCAGTAAAGTACAGCTTGTTTTGCTCAGTGCATCCGGGTTGCAGATCAAATCAAACTTTCCATATTTTACAGAGCAATCTTTTGGAGCCGTCGTTGCCTTATGTTACTTTTATATTTGGTCAGGTAAAAAACATTTCAAACAAGTATTGAAACGCCTTTTCTCTGGTAGAAGCAACTATGATACCGATGAGCCGATTCGTTACAGAACTGCCCTCTTGGCACTTGGTGGCTGTGTTATTTTCTTGTTATTGTTCCTTGTGAAAATGGGAATGTCAGCGTGGGTAGCTGTCTGTTATCTGGGGATCCTCTATGCGCTATCGGTGGTCATTACTCGTGTCCGTGCTGAATTGGGAATGCCAGTTCATGATTTTGAGGGGTTAGAACCTCGGACCAGTTTGTTGGCTATCACTGGAACATTCAGGCTTGGTGCAAATAACTTAACTGCTATTACCTTAATGAGATGGGCTGAAACGGGCGATTATAACCCGCATCCAATGCCGCATTGTCTGGAAGGTTTCAAAATGGCAGAACACACTAACACAAGCTATCGAAAACTGTTTTATGCGATGGTGGTTGCCATCGTTGCCAGTTCATTTTTCTGTTTTCTGACAGCCTTACAAATGTATTATAGGTTCGGTGCTTCTTCCGGGAATATTCCTGCAACAATGACTAATTGGTATGGTGAGAGCTTGTATTCCGGACTACAACAGCAAATAAGCTATCACGTAAATGCAAACCCTTTCGCTATTGGTGCTATGGGATTTGGTGCGGTAATCGGATTATTTCTGATGTACATGCGCACACGATTTATCTGGTGGCAGTTTCACACACTGGGATATATCCTCGCCAGTAGCTGGGCAATGTATAATCTCTGGAGTTGTGTCTTGATAAGCTGGCTAGTTAAACTGATAATACTGAAACATGGAGGTTTACGTTCTTACCGCAAAGCACTTCCTTTCTTCTATGGGTTAATATTGGGAGATTTTGTTGCGGGTGGGCTATGGCTTGCTATTGGGCTTCTTTTTGATATGAACGTTTATGTTTTCTATCTATAATCTTGTTTTCGATTATCCTTGACAGTCAATGGGCTATTCTATAATATGTACCTGTTAAAAAATAGAATTACCCTACCTCGTCAAATATGGAGCGTGAAATATTGAAAAATTACAGTTATGCTGTGTTAATGGGTACAATTTTTCTTAGCCTGTGTACCTCAATTTTAGCAAAGGAGTTCACTATGGATGAGGCTTTCAAAAACCCACCGCACGAGTACCGAATGCTTCAGATAATACATCATTATTATGACAAGGATTTAGCCAAAAATTACGATAAGCTTGGTTTTGGCGGAGTTGTCGCAAACGTCAGTTTCGATAATAACTACCTGGAAAGTGAGGAAGCATGGACTGCTTTCCTGAATTGCATGAATGACTTTCGGAATCAGGGCTTGCTGTTCTGGATTTATGATGAGAAGGGATACCCAAGCGGGAAAGCAGGCGGATTGACGCTTCGTGACCATCCAGAATATGAGGCGCTGGGCGTTTTATTCGCACATACAGAAGGCACAGGGACAATTCACCACAAAATGCCTGTTAGCGACAAGCTTGTTGGGAACCCTTTATCTATCATAGCCGTTCCAGTTCAGGGCAAAAAATACAATCTGAGTAAAAAAATCGATCTTATGGATAAATTCAAAGAAAAATCAGAAATTGTATGGGATGCCCCGGATGGAAAATGGTGCATAATGTCTTTCCACGTAAATAGGATGTACGAAGGCACGCACTGCGTAACTAACTACTCCGACCCACTCCCCTACATCAACATAATAGACCGTGACGCAGTAGCCAGATTTATTCAGTTGACTCACGAAGCATACAAGCAAAGGTGCGGAGATGCCATTAAAGATTACGTTCAGGCGTTTTTCACGGATGAGCCATCCCTTATGACCCTATATTTGAAGAAAGAGGAAGGACTTCTGCCACCTATCCCCTGGAGCCGCACCTTCGTTGAAGATTTTCGCAATCGCTGTGGCTATGACATCGTGCCTGAGCTACCATACTTATTTGTAGACTGTGGAAAAGAAACTGTTTACAGGCGTTTAGATTTCTGGAAGGTAGTATCTGAGCTTATAGAAGAGAATTTTTACGGACAGATTCAGGACTGGTGCCATGCGAATGGAACAACGTCCTCCGGTCACGCTCTCTGGGAGGAGAATATCTCGTGGCACGCTGGATTTGAAGGCAACCTTTATCGTGATCTAAGGCGAATGGACATTCCCGGTATAGACCTGTTAAGCTCGAATCCGACACAGCTTGCACGTGCAAACATCATTCCAATACCGAAGTTCGTTAGCTCTGTTGCACATTTATCAAAAAACGAATTGTGCATGAGTGAAACGTCAAGTTTCATTCAGAAAATGAATAAAATAGACTGCTCTTTTGAACAGCGAATCGGAACTGTAAACTGGCAGTATGTACTCGGTCTGACTTGCATTACTTCATACTACAGCCTTGATGAGTTTAAGTTTAAAGAGGGAGAGCTAAACGTCTTTAACGATCACATAGGCAGGCTTGGAGTGATGCTTACCGGCGGGAAGCACGTAGCTGACGTTGCAGTGTTCTACCCGATCCAAAGTTTTTGGGGAACGTATACTCCAACAAGCAAACCCGCACAATCTCCTCCCTTTGGTGAAAAGGCACAGCGTATAAACAACGAATTTGGAACTGTATCTCTGGAGCTTCTAGCAAACCAGAGGGATTTTGACTACATTGATGATCAGGCGATACTTGAAAGCCAGATTGAGAAAGGTTCAATAAACGTTGCTGGAGAGACCTTTAAGTGTGTTGTATTGCCGAATACGTGGGTTATCCCTGCGGATGTTTATAAAAAGCTGGAAGCGTTCATAGATTCAGGTGGGTCACTGGTTGTGCTTGGTAGCTTGCCAGATACAGGAATGTCAGAGGATGAAACTATCGCTGTTCGTGCTATATCTCAAAAATTTGCTAATTCGGATCACGTTGCTGTAGTGAAAAACGTTTCGGATGTTGTAAAAGCTGTTAATCAGTTCTCAGAACCCGATCTCTCACTGGATAAAAATTGCAGAGAACTTTTTTACGTCCATAGGAAAAATAGAAAAGACGTGTACTTCATATCCAACAGCCTTGATGAACCAGTCAGCAGGGAAATCACTTTGAGATGCACAGGCGATGTGGCTCTCTGGCATCCAACAACCGGGGAGATTAAACCGATCAACAGCGAAAGAAAAGGCGATAAAACTGTTATTAATCTTGAACTGAAATCCTACGAAGGTATTTTCATCGTTTTTGATTAAACATAATATTTTGGTAGGAGGTTTTTATGGATTTTTATAAGTATATTACACAAGATAAAAAAATATGTGGTGGAGAACCCGTTATAACTGGAACGAGAGTTACACTAAGAACTATATTAGCAAGCCTTGCCGATGGTGCAAGTATAGAGGAAATATTAGAAGATTTTCCTACGTTAAAGGAAGATGACGTTCGCGCAGTAATTGCCTTTGCTGCTGTTTCAGCTAGTGAGGATCTTCCGATCCCAAGAGTACCAAGTGTAATATGAGAATAAAACTTGACGAAAATATACCATTTAGACTTGTTGATATTTTAAATCAAATGGGTCATGAGGTTGATTCTGTTCAACAAGAAGGTCTAGCTGGACAGAATAACGAATTGATTTGGAAAACGGCTCAAGAAGCAAGCAGGTTTCTGATAACTCAGGATCTGGATTTTTCGGATATTAGGCAATTTGCACCGGGAACTCATTATGGATTATTACTTGTGCGTTTACGTAACCCCGGAAGAG
>Ga0315274_10001769_pt1 | contig 33082 bp, 29 predicted proteins | sample YL17G02_20_MG_FD_203700 | JGI IMG/M metagenome (GOLD analysis project Ga0315274, IMG submission 203700) | Sediment microbial communities from Yellowstone Lake, YNP, Wyoming, USA - YL17G02_20 | ecosystem: Environmental > Aquatic > Freshwater > Lake > Sediment | place: USA: Wyoming | collected...
TTACTGACAGATTCTTGCGAAACCGGCTTGATTCACTCACAAAAGGTCAGGAGGGACAAAAGATTAAAACCGCTCAGCTTTTCATCGGCCTTCTGATGGAGCAGCACGCAATGGCTGGTCTCAAGCCGCTTTATAAGTTTACGTATACCGACTCGATGCCGCCCTTGCTGAATTCCGCATTGTTACATAGCCTCGCTTCGGATGATTGGGTCGCTAAGGCGTATATTATGGCCGATATGACTTCTTTACCGCTGGACTACGAGTTCATAAACGCTCTGTCCGAAAATCTGAATGATACTCACTGGCCGGTTCGTTTAATGGCCATCTATCTGCTGGCCAAAAACCAGAACAGCAGTTTCACTAAAGTTCTGGATTGGGCCGCCAAATACGATTCAAGCAAGCTCGTTCGCGATATGGCTGTTGCCCTCGGCGGTACCCCACCCCCGCCACCGCCTCAGGAACCGGCTGCTCAGCCGACACAAGGCAGCCCACAGCAACAACAATCCCCCGCCTTAGGCGGCACAGCACCGGAAAGCACTAAACCAACAAATCCGCCGACACAAGGCCGCTCACAGCAACAATCCCTGGAAACAAACCCAGAAACAAAAACCAAATAAAGGGATTATTGCGACTTCCTTTATGTTTAGTTATTATTTCGCTTCGTCATCTTTTACCCGCCTCTGGCGGACTCAATTCCCCAATAGTAAATCGTCAATAGTAAATAATAAATCGAAACGCCCCCACCCTCATTTTCCCCCCAAAAACCAAGACAACCCCTTGATTTGCAAAAATTTATATTGTAATACGAACATAATTTTGTAACATTTCGTCTTTTAATGATAGGTTTTAATTCGTTTTTTTGAAAGGGTTATGTAAATGCCGGCTAAAGTAAACAAAGGAAAATGCACCGGTTGTGAATCTTGTGTACCAGAGTGCCCGAGTGATGCGATAAAGATGGTTAATGATAAGGCAATAGTTGATATTGACGCTTGCGTCGATTGCGGCGTTTGTGTTGACACCTGCACTGTCGAAGCAATCACTATGGAATAATCGAAATGCAAAATTAAGGAAGTCGTTGCCGCTGAGCGGCAACTCCACAATTTTAACTTTTTACTTTTAATTTTTGAACTTTAATAGTTGGCCCCATCGTCTAGGTAGGTCCAGGACACCGGGTTTTCAACCCGGCAACAGGGGTTCGAATCCCCTTGGGGCTATTTCATCCAGGAGGGTGTCGATTAAACTTTCGTACCGGATATAACCGTATCAAACACCATAGTGCCATTAACGACTCCCTGGATGCTGGCGGTGTATCTTCTCCTCTGGAACCTTGTAAGATGGCCGAGCAGGTACAACCTATCTCCAGGCTTAACGATTGAACGGAACTTCGCCGAATCTATGCTTGCAAATCCGATAAAGGCATCCACTTCATAAATCTTTCTTACGAAAAAACTCAAAAGCTGAGCTGCCGTCTCTATCATTATTACCCCAGGCATCAGAGGCCGGCCAGGAATGTGGCCCCGAACCCAGAATTCGCTCTCCGTTACATCCTTATAACCCAGAACCAGAAATTTTTCCTTGTCGTACCAAAGGATGCCATCTAACTGCTGCATCTCAAGCCTTTGGGGATTTACTTTGCCAATCGCTTCTTTGTCGAAGATGGGCCTTGCCGTCAGGTCTACTTGAGTCAAATCAAACAATAATGGAGGTGGCATAACTTACCCCGATGCAGAAACGCTCTGCGCATTCGGAACACTAATATCCGCTCGCTCTCGGCAAAATAACTATTTGACCGCAGCCGAGCCGAAATATGCACTGTGTTCAGCTTTTACAAGTACTTAAGACGCTTTTACTGAACTGACCTGATTTCAAGAATGCGGCTGCGAACAACCTGAACAGCCTGTTTGACCTTCTGCATTTGCTTGCGAACTCGCGTTCCTGCTGCCTTGTTTCCGCCTTCGGCTTTGCTGATGTCAGCTTCAATTTCTGCAACCAGTGCTTTGAGGGCTTCATACTCTTGCATCAAAGTAAACCTCCACTTTGTGGGTTAAAATTGCTATTTTTCAGCTTAAAAACGCTAAAAATTTAACTGCCCGCAGTTGGTTTGTCAAAGAAAAACGCTTTTATTTTGCAAAAAAACAATATTTTTTATTTCCCTCCAAAAAGACCAAAAAAGACCGGAGCATAGACCTATGCTCTTATAGCTTATGCACTTATGTGCTTTATCCAGTTAATTTTATTTCTTTGCCACTTTCTTCTTCGTAGCTGCTTTTTTCTTTTTTGTCTCTCAGGACACCAGTTTTTTCGTCAATTCTGCAATTCTCTGACCGCGGCGCTGGCATTGCCGTTTAACCCTATCATCGGGCTTGTTAATAGATACCGGCCCGTAGTGGTCACCTTGCGGGTCGCCCTGGACAACCATACCGGCGATGAGCATTGCTTCTATTATGCCCATAATCGTCGTTTCATTGCCGCCGCCGATATTTGCTGCGCTGGAAAAGGCCGCACCTACTTTGCCGTCGAGTCGGCCATGGAAGGCAACGGTATCGTCAAACAATTGCTTTATCGGCCCAGCCATATGGCCATAATAAGTCGGCGAGCCGATGATTATCGCATCACATTTGAGCAGGTCATCGGCCTTTACCTTTTCAACAGATTTGCAGTCGGTTGACAGACTGGCCTTGTTCATCGCCGCCGCTATTATCTCCGCCATCTCTTTTGTATTACCGCTTCTCGAATAATATACTACTATCCCCTTCGCCATTGCTAATCCTTTCAAGTTTATTTATTATTTTTGTAGCCCATCAATTAATTCCTTCTTAATTTCGTTATCATTTATCATCTTATAAAAGACCTTATTATCTGTTAATCGAGCGTATGCTGTCTTTACTTTTTGAGCAGCTTGCAAAATAAGCTTCTCAACTATTTCGAAATCATCACTGTAATTATGCCTAACAAGATGAATAACATATCCGAAGTTAATGGGGCTATTAGATAATTTATTCAGATCATTTCTCAGATGCTTCGAGCTATAATCAAGACCTATCTCAATCCCAATAGATGGAACAATTTTACCGTCAATAAATTCCTTCCAGGAGCAGTTCTTCAATCTTTCTGGTGATATTATGCACAAGTCTATTGTACCCCTTTGGGATTTGTCGCATCTTGGGGAAAACTCCGGCCATTCTTTATGAATGAGCTGAGAAAACCATTTTCCCATTGGATGATGACCACTCAAAATACGCCGACTATACAGCAACCTATACAACTCACAATGAATTGAGTGTTCACGCCGATGAAGATAGGGAAATTCGAGGAACTCGCAAACAAATTGGTCGATAGTTTCCTCAACTACCTCGGCTATCTTTTCATCCCACGAAGAAGGCGAAACCATCTTGTTAACTATTGGCCCAGTTGCAGATTCGTCTTTTCCGATATCTTCGCCCTTATCGGGAGACCTTTCCTCTTTTGCATGATATTTTTTCTTAAGATACATCCCGCAGGCTTCTACGGTTTGAAAGTTCTTACATTTTAACTCCTCCTCGCTGGTAAAATACGGAGAATAAAGTCTGTATACATAGTCGTACTGTCCTATCCGGTTGTCTTTTGTGCAAATATTGACGGTTTGTGATTTTGCTCTGTCGGCCTTTCCACGTTGTCCCGTTAACACCCTTACCTTGCGGCCTTCTATATAGAACATATTTATACTCCTTTTACTTTAAAAAAATGTCACTAACTAAATATTTCTAATTATGGCACTAAGGTTCAAATTTCAAGGTCCTTCCTTCTTCAAAAATATGCGCCGTCCAGTAATCAGCCCAATGGGCAAGAAGCGTTAAGGGCTCTTCCTTATGGGCGACGCACCGATTTTCCTCGACGTATTGGCCATCGTGGCAGAGTATCGCCTGCGCCTCGGCATCAGACAAGGAAATATATTTTGAGACAAGATACAAACTGCGGGCAGCCAGACCCATTTGAACGACTTCAGGATTGATTTTGTACGCGATACCCCGTTTTTTGACCTCCCATTCATTTTTGTTTTTTATGTAGAGCGACTTTCCCGGCGCTCCGACTTTGCCGATGTCGTGAAATAAGCCGACAATAACACAACTTTCGTCTGGAATTTGCGGTGATAGAAAATCACGGAATTTCAGCAGGTTTTCGGCTACGCCGACGCTATGGCGGAGCAGGCCTTTTCCTTCGTGGAGATGAAATCGTGTGCTTGCCGGACTCGTAAGCCAGCAGGTCTCGGTTTCAAGCATCTTGATAAACGTATTGAAACTATCTTTTCTTTTAACAACTTTGGCCTTTAGAGCGGAATATCTTTCTTCCAATTCCTTTTCGCTCATACCTAATCTACCTTCAGCAGTATTATTTCCACACCGAAACCTTTGGGAATCTCAAACTCAAAGGCCTTTTTATCAACCTTCTCATTAACCTTTGGCTTAAGAAATCTTATTTCATAAATATCCTCTTCGGTAGAAACTGCAATAATTTTTGCCGGGAGATACAATTTCTTGTCAATCCAGAAATCGAGGGAAGTATAATCATCTTTATAAATCGAATCCGCCTTAACTTTCAGATGCAACTGAATAAAATTCTCCACTCCACCCCCCTGCTTCTCAACTAACCCTATTTCAAACTCCTTTTTAAGGTCTTCCACTTTGCTAAAACCGATTATGGGAAAATTTTCATTGGCCAATTCGAAGGCATCAACCGGCTCGTTCGGCTCAGCCTTTTGATAACGCTTGACTTCTTTAATTTGATAGTCAATGTGCGTAAGCCAGATGCCGTCGAAAATATACTGCTCAATGTATTTCTGTTCTTCTTCCTCATCCTGCTTAAGCGATTGAAAATTTATCCTCAGCGCCGATTTCCCCTCTGACCTTTGATAATATAGAACGCCCTTCTTTAGCGTCTCTGATTCCAATAACGGCTGGCTGAATCGATATTCAATCTGGCTCTGGTAGGATTTCAGCTCGGCAGTTTGCTTCTTTAATCGTTCTAAAACCACCTCTACCTGTGGTTTAGCTACCGAATTAGCACCTGCCCGTTCAGCTTCGGAACTGGCCAAATTTCCCGCCTCCCCGCCAGCCCAGCATATCTCCGCTATTGCTAACAACAGAGGAAAACCCTTCGTTATTATCTTTTCGTTCATCAGCCGATTTTACTCCTGTCTTCTGACTTCTTAATAATCTCAGGTATCTGGTCTATTCTTTCAATACAAAAATCCGCATGTTCGGCAAATTCGTCGGCCTGCTCATTATTAGTCAGCAGCACCGCAACGGCACCTGCAGACTTGGCGCAGAGCAAATCGAAAAGATAATCGCCAACCATCAAAGTTTCTTCCGGTCTTACGCCGAACTCCTCACATATCCGCAACACGCCGAACGCATCTGGTTTGACCGGCCCGTCGTCCCTGTCAACAACAGCATCGAATTGCAGGCCATGCTTTTTGGCGATAGCAAGAGCATTGCGCCGCTTATTACGCGTCAATATCCCGATGTTAATTTTCGCTTTATGAAGCGCTTCGAGCGTTTCCTTCGCACCGTTATTAAGCTTAGATTCTATTACCGCCCTTTGCTCGTGATAGTGTAATATTTTTTCTGCACGCTTACGCTGAGCTGCTGTCATCTTCTGCATCGCCTCCAGGATTGGGCCGGAGTTTTTATCCAGCCCCATCTCTTTGCGAATAGCGTCAAAGTCAAAAAATGGCTGGGTTATTGTCCCATCCAAATCAAATATTACAGCTTTGATGAACATATCTCGTATCTCGTCAGGCGTATCTCGTATTTATCCGCCTCTGGCGGATTTAGCTTTACGATTTTTTGCGAAGCAGTTCGATAAAGTATCGGCTGGCCAGGCCCAAAATTTTATCCTTGCGAACGATTATGCCGGTCGGCCTGATAAATCTTTCATTCAAAAAGGGTATCGCCTTTATTGTCCTGCTGCTGACCTCCTGGACTATCGTGTTCTCAGGCAGTATGCTTATCCCAGCGTTTATCTCTATCGCTCGTTTAATGGTCTCGGTATTATCGAACTCCATCACAGGCCGAACAACAATATTGTAACGCTGTAAGATACTGTCTATCAAGCCGCGAGTGGGAGTGTCTTTCTCGAATGCGATGAATCTCTCAAACTGCACTTTATGGATATCTACTTGTGATTCGCTTGTCAAAGGATGCTTAGGACTGCAGACCAGAACTAACGGCTCATCAACAAAATCATACACTTCCAGTCTTTTGTCTCGCCTTGGAACAGCTACAAGACCAATATCTGCTTCGCCGGATAGAACCAATTCATAAATCCGGACCGAACTTAAATATTCAATATGGACATTAACATCGGGATACTTGACCATAAATTTTTTAACATAGTCCGGAAGAGTGTGCATACCGATACTGTAAATCGCAGCCACGTTTATTCTGCCTCCGGAAGGTTTCTGCAAGGCGTTCAGTTCTCTTTTGAACTGCTCATACCTCTCAACAATGTCCTTGCAGGCGTCATAAAACAATTGTCCCTCTGCGGTCAGCGCCAGGGGTCTTTTTTTTCTATCCAGCAGTTGAACCTTGTGGGTTAATTCTATTTGTGCAAGTTGCTGGGAAACCGCAGATTGGCTTAAAAAATGTTTTTCCGCGGTTCTGGAGAAGCTCTCCAGCTCAACCAAATCGCAGAATATCTTTAACGTTTCTATATGCATTATTAGCTTCTCTGATAGATTATATTATTATTAATCTCTTGCCCTGCATCATTGAAATAGTATATTATCGTATCTATTGGCTGTTTTCAAGGCAATTATCTGGATTTTTTATTAGCGTAGCTTATTATAAAAGCTGGTCATAGAAAACTGAAATTTAGTTTTTTTCGGAGGTTTTTCAAATGGCTGCAAACACTGTTATACAGGACGCTTACGAGCAAGTTCTCAAACGTAATCCCGGCGAGGTAGAATTCCATCAGGCCGTAAAGGAAGTATTGGACTGTCTTGAGCCGGTCCTCGACAAGCATCCGGAATATGTCGATGCCAAAATCCTTGATAGGATTGTCGAGCCGGAAAGACAGATTATATTCCGCGTGCCCTGGCAGGACGATAAGGGCAACATTCACGTCAATCGAGGATTTCGGTTTGAGTTCAATAGTGCTCTTGGTCCCTACAAGGGTGGCCTCAGATTCCATCCTACCGTAAATGCGAGTATCTTGAAATTCCTTGGATTCGAGCAGGTCTTCAAAAATGCTCTTACTACCCTGCCAATGGGCGGAGGCAAAGGCGGAGCAGACTTCGACCTTAAGGGCAAAAGCGACAGCGAAGTTATGCGTTTTTGCCAGAGTTTTATGACTGAGCTTTACCGCCATATCGGCCCCGATACCGATGTCCCAGCAGGTGATATCGGAGTTGGCGGTCGAGAGATTGGATATATGTTCGGTCAATACAAACGTCTTCGCAACGAGTTCACCGGCGTCTTCACCGGCAAAGGCCTTGGATGGGGCGGCTCACTCATTCGTACAGAGGCGACCGGATACGGCTGTGTGTACTTCGCCGAAGAAATGCTGAAGACCCGCGGCGAAAACTTCGAAGGTAAGCTCTGTACAGTCTCAGGTTCCGGAAATGTGGCCCAATACACTGTAGAAAAACTCAACCAGCTCGGCGCAAAGGTTGTCAGCCTCTCTGATTCTGATGGGACAATATATGACCCGGATGGGATTGATGATGAGAAACTTGCCTTTGTGCTGGAGCTGAAGAACGTACGACGCGGGCGCATCAAGGAATATGCCAAGAAATTCGACGCTGAGTATCACGAGGGTAAACGGCCTTGGGACGTTAAATGCGATTGCGCCTTCCCGAGCGCAACGCAAAATGAGATTGCTGGCAACGATGCAAAAACACTTTTAAAGAATGGCTGCTATCTTGTCGCAGAGGGAGCCAATATGCCGAGCACGCCGGAAGCAATCGAACAGTTCATCGCCAATAAGATACTATACGGCCCCGCCAAGGCAGCAAACGCCGGAGGTGTTGCCACCAGCGGTCTGGAAATGTCACAGAATGCGATGCGCCTTTCCTGGACACGTGAGGAAGTTGACGAACGGCTTCACAACATTATGATTGCCATCCACAAGCAATGCTACGATGCCGCTGAAGAATATGGTCAGCCGGGCAATCTGGTAACAGGTGCGAACATCGCGGGCTTTATCAAAGTCGCCGATGCAATGCTCGACCAGGGCCTTGTATAAAAAAACCGTTTGCAGATTTCAAAAGGACGCCTGTAAAAAACAGACGTCCTTTTTTATTGCCCAATGTCGGCGATGCCATTAAAATCTGTCGTTATGAAAAAAGAAGTGGACATTAACAGAGTCATTCGCCAGCACCTTGAGATGGATGACTTTTTTACCGGCGGCTTTACAACCAAGGCTAAAACTTCGGAACCCAAACTGCAGCAGCGTGATAATGCAGCTTTTGCCAATGCAGCCGCAGAGCTTGAAAAAATCGCCGATGAAGTCAGCCGATGCCGCAAATGTAATTTGGGTTCGCTGCGAACTAATGCAGTGCCGGGCGAGGGCAATCCAAACGCTCGCATACTTTTTGTCGGCGAAGGCCCTGGAGCGGACGAAGATGCTCAAGGACGACCTTTCGTCGGAAGAGCCGGAAAACTATTAGATAAGATAATCGCAGCTTGCGGCCTAAAACGCAGCGACGTCTTCATAGCCAATATCCTGAAGTGCCGGCCGCCCGAAAATCGCGACCCACGCGCAGATGAAATAATAAACTGTTTTCCATACCTTCAAAGGCAGATTGAGATAATAAATCCCGAAATTATTGTGGCTCTGGGTGCTCCCGCAGCCAGAACATTACTAAACACAAACAAATCGATTGGTCAATTGCGGGGACAATTCTACGAATACTATGCCGGCCTCGGCAGCACGCCTATAAAACTTATGGCGACATATCACACCGCATATCTTTTGCGCAATTATTCTCAGGAGAATCGCAAAAGGGTCTGGGAGGATATGAAAAAAGTCCTCGCCGAACTCGGCCTGCCAATCCCGGAACATTAGGAGTAAATAACCCCACCCTATTCTCAAAACGCACTTCTAATGAGTAAAAAACCAAGCAAACAAAACTATAAGCACCGCTGATAAAGTATTTATTGCAGCTAATAATGCCCTTTTTGCAGCAAAAATCGAGGTTTTCACCAAGATGGTATACTTTATTGTTAAAGGCAGAAAAAAAATTTAAAAAATTTTCAAATTTTTCCAATTTTTTTCTTGACCTTTTTATATGATTAAAATACCATAACAGCAATAGAAGATGAGGTTTGAAGAAGAAAGCGAAAGCTTTTTTCGGACATTTTCTTTTTTCTGAAGGTTTTAGGAGGCCTTTTCAGAAGCGAGAAAATGGAAAGAGCAGAGAAGAGGAGTAGATGAGAAGGTTTGTTTTGCTTGCTTTTGTTTTCCTGCTGGTAATTTCTCCAGTCCGCATTTGCCAGGCGCAGTCAGCTACTTACTCGTTTGAGATCTTTACGAACAATAGTTTGTATGCTGATGATCCGGGGTGGAATTTATACGTCAAAGTGTGGGATGGTATGGGGATCGTTAACTTTACATTCTACAATGATAGTGCATTCCAGAGTTCCATTGCTCGTATCTATTTCGACGATGGCTCATTACTTGGTGTTGATGAGATAACCAACAGTCCAGGTTACACAGCGTTCAATAAGGCCTCCTCACCTGGAAATTTACCGGGAGGCAACCTATTGGTTCCACCGTTTGTAGCAGACAGAGAGTTCACCATTGTCGCCGAGCCTCCGCCGCCTTGGAATGGTGTAAACGATGGCAACCCGGTGAACGAGTGGGTAAGTGTGAAGTTTAACTTGATTAATGGTGGCGACCTCGAGGATGTAGAGAGGGAATTGAATACCGGTGCCCTGAGAGTAGGATTACACGTTATCGACTTACCTGGGGGTGGGGGTTACAGTGAATCCGCCATCTTGGTCCCCGAGCCAGCTACAGTATTGCTCCTTGGTTTGGGTGCATTGGCCTTATTAAGAAAACGCAGAACTTAAATCAACGAGAACCTTACCTAAAAATCAAAAAGCCGTGAACCTCTTCACGGTTTTTTTCGTTCCTGTTTGGCGATAGTCACGAAAGTTTTCCTGTGCCGTTTCTTTTTACTCTTGCTCAGATTACCCATTTTATCGGACAAACAACAGAAACAATGGGATAGGGGCAAATCTTTCTTGACTCACGAAAGCATTTCGGATACAATACAATCGTAAAGTTGGGGCTGGAAGAATGAGGGGGTAGTTTTAACTCAACCCATATCTATCTCAGCGAATATACAAAGGGGTTTAGAGCTTTGCTGTTTGATTTGTATCCACGGATACGACAGCAGGGTTCTCCAGATTAAGAGGAGAGAGGAATATGAGAAATATATGGTTCGGTGTAGTACTCGTATTAACTATAATTGGTGTAGGTACATCTGCATTTGCCATTCCGATTTATGTAGTTGATGATTACAGGTCCCGCTGGGGCGTTTACTCAAGCAGAATAGTCATTATGGATTCCGAAGCTCCCCATAATGAGATAATCTTGAACGCCGGCACCGGCAAGAGAATGACCGACATCGCTATAACATCAGGCGGGTCTCGGCTCTATACGATAACAGGCGATGGATACACTTCGCTTTATCGTTATGATGTTGATGATGGCCATCTATTAGATAGTTGGAACCTCGGAATAGGAGGAACGGGATTCAAAAATGCCCTCGTAGCTGAAAGTGAAACGTCGCTGCTTCTTATGTCTAATGATAAACATACGCTCTGGAGAATAAATCTGAACGCTGCTGGTGACTATGTGTCCACCGATGTCATCGGGGACATTGGTTTATATTCTTCCGGAGATATGGCGATTTCACCAGACGGCGTAATTTACCTCTCTGCCGTGGACCGCAGAAATAGTGCCACTGCCAAAAACAGACTTTATACGGTAGACTTTACGGGAAACAAGCCGTTTGCTACCGAGATTGGGATAATACATGAAGTAGGCCGCAACCCCAAGAAGAATTGGTTAACGCAAATATACGGACTGGCTTTTGATGAAAATGGTGTTCTCTATGGCGGCAGAGGCGCTGTTGGCGTTGCAGAGGATGTTTATACGATTAGCTTACTTGATGCCAGTGCTGCTTTTGCTTGGACTATGCAATGCGAACCTTCAACCGGCATCAACGGTTTTGCCAGCACTCCTGTTTTTACCAATGTTCCTGAGCCGGCAACGATATGTCTGCTTGGTCTTGGCGGATTAGCTTTGCTGAGAAAGCACAAAGGACGAAGTTAAAAGGACGAAGAAATTACAAAGGACAAAGGCTGTACCAAATAAAGGGTTATGAGCTAATGCTTATAGCCCTTTTGTTTTCTTTATTATCGTGGTTAAAATTGCAATGAGTTCATTGCATTCACTTAACAGAGTTTCAAGCTTTTGCGGCGGGAATATTCCAGTAGCAACCAGAAGCCGGAACCGATAATGTGTTTCTCTTGCTTCTTTGCGGGCAATGGAGTATTTTGAGACGAAGTCGGCTCGACTTTGCCCTCCTTGCCATTCTTCCACATTTGCACCAATCGAAGTGCCTGACCGAAGTAATTGTTTACCAATTGTTCGTCCTGCGCCTGGTTTTCTATCCAGTTCCTGATATAGTTTTACAATGCGCACAGCAAATTGAAATGTCCTCTCACACAAATCCTTCTTCATTGTTCTTTCCTTACTTTGCTCTTCGCTCTTCGTACTTCGCTCTTCGTACTTCGCTCTTCGTACTTCTTCGGGTTTAAGCTTGCGGAGCTTGCGTGATTTGTTTTGTCAGCTCGTTCAGCAATGTGTGCATTTGGGGGTCGCAGTTTTTGGCCTCACCTATCTTGTTGCAGGCGTGCATAACGGTTGTATGGTCCCGGCCGCCCAAATGACCGCCAATTTCCTCGAGGCTGTGTTTCGTCAGGTTCCTCGCTAAATACATACAAATCTGACGCGGCTCAGCTATACTTTGGCTGCGCTTCTTGCTCTGCAAATCTGCAAGCCGAACATCAAAATGAGAGGTTACCACTTCGATAATATCGGTAATATTTATATGTCTGGACGCTGATTCAATTTGGCCTTTCAAAGCCCTCTGAGCCATTTCAATGGTGATTTGCTCACCGGTAGTGGTCGCTACAGCGTAAATGGTTGTCAATGCACCTTCCAATTCCCTGATATTTGCATGTACCTTGCGGGCAATATATTCAGCTATTTCGTCGCAAATACTTAACCCGCGAAGGTGGGCTTTTTTCTGAACGATTGCAATTCTTGTCTCATAGCTTGGCGGGTCAATCCTCGCAACCAGACCCCAGTTGAATCTGCTGATAAGCCGCTCTTCCAGCGAAGGAATCTTCCCGGGCGGACTGTCGGCGCTGAGTATGATTTGTTTGCCGTTGCTGTAAAGGGTATTAAAAGTGTGGAAAAATTCTTCTTGGCTCTGCTCTCGTTCACGCAAGAACTGAACATCATCTATCACCAGCATATCAACGGTGCGAAACTGGCTTTGAAAGCCGGCCAAATTCCCTTCCTCTATCGCCCTGATGAACCTGTTGACGAAATCCTCACAGCTTAAAAATTGAATTACCGCCTTATCAGATTTCCGCTTGGCTTCGCAGCAGACAGCGTGCAAAAGGTGGGTTTTACCCATACCGGAATTGCCGTAAAGAAAAAGCGGATTATAGGTATTACCGGGTGATTGACTTACCGCAACACAGCTTGCGTGAGCGAGGCGGTTGCACGGGCCTACTACAAAATTATCAAAAGTATAATCAGGGTGCAGGTTAGGCCCGCCCTCGCGGCGCCGAAACCGGCGCAAAAGTTTTCTCTGCTGTTCAACGTTGAAATCCACCGCAACAAGATGACCGGTTACCTGCTGAGCTGCCCGCGTGAAACTGCTCTTGCAATTGTCACGTAAAAACTGCAGCGTGGCCTCATCGGGACAACCAATCTCCAGTGAACCGCCGTTCAGGTGCAAAACCGTTAACTTCTCGAACCACTTGCGGGTATTGACAGGGTCAAGCGCTTTTGCTCGTTCAAGTATATCTGCGAAAATGTTTTCAACTTCCCGAGTTGCCAAACCTCACTCCACTCCTTTCTGAATCGCTACTCTATGCAAAAAGCAGCTGCCCGCCTAAAACATCCGTGCCAAAAATTCCTAAATAAGGCCGATACAAATCACCCTCTCTGCTCGTGCTACGTCCCTTAGGGACTTCGCAGAGTAGCAATTGAACAAAGCCTTACCCTGTTAAAAGTGCTAATGGAAACTTAACCTTAATCCTCCAGTTTGTCAAAGAAAAATATCCGTCTTGTGACAAAAAGCAAAAAAATGCAAATTCTCCCTAAATTAGCAAAAAGTTTGAAAAATTAAAATGTTAGCTACACTTGAAATTCTTCCGAATATCTGCGAAACTCACCCCAGAGGTATTTTTATCTATCAGGGAAATAGTTATGGCAATTTTCGCTAAAACCGCCCAATTTTTCAAAGACAGATTAAGCAAAACACGAAACAAAATCAGCACTTCGCTTTCGTCGGTGCTGAAATTGGGCAGAAATATCGATGAAAACCTGCTTGATGAGCTTGAAAAAACGCTCATCAGCGACGATATCGGCGTGGAAACAACCGACAAACTCATATCAGACCTGCGGACAGCTTACGGCAGCAGGCAAATCGCAACGACCGACGATATTATCCCCTTTCTCAAAGAGCATATCAAAAGCTATTGGCCGCATCAGGACAGGCAACTGCGTATGGCGACTAATGGGCCGACGGTGATTTTAATCGCCGGCGTAAACGGCTCCGGCAAAACCACAAGCATCGCCAAACTCGCACACATCTTGAGCCAGGACAACAAAATGGTTTTGCTCGCAGCTTGTGACACATTCCGGGCGGCGGCGGTAGAACAACTGAGCATCTGGGCGGAGCGTATCGGCGTTCAAATCGTCAAACACAAGATGGGCAGCGACCCCGCAGCCGTCGCCTTCGATGCCTGTGAAGCCGCCCTCGCCAGAAAAGCAGATTTTCTAATCCTCGATACCGCAGGCCGATTGCACACCCAAAAGGACCTGATGAGAGAGCTGACAAAAATCCGCGATGTTACCGCCCGCAAAATCCCCAATGCCCCAAATGAAGTCTTGCTTGTTCTCGATGCCACAACAGGCCAAAACGCTATCGCCCAGGCGAAGATGTTCACCGAGGCGATTGACGTTACAGGCATATTCTTGGCTAAGCTCGATGGAACTGCTCGTGGCGGAATCGTTATCGCCATCAAAGACCAGCTCGATATACCCGTCAAATTTGTCGGCCTCGGCGAAAAACCAACAGACATCGCCGAATTCAACCCCGACACCTTCGTCGAAGCTCTGTTTGCATAAGGCAAAAAAAATACTCCCGTCCCCCTTTCCTCCCCGCCAGATGGATGCTATTTTTTGCGATACCCAACCCTCAAAATAAGTCATCACAACCTTTGTCGGCATAAAAAAACCACCGTCGGAACCCTATCCAGCGGTGGTTCTACTGAACCCCTGTAAAGAATTATTTCTCGGGCTTTGGGGGGGTGGATTTCGGTTTCGGTTCTGCCAGCGGCGTCTCTTTCTTCTTCTCAACCAGCCGGAATTCGTTAACCTTAATCCATTTTTGGTCGTCCTTCCTTGTAATCATACACCGCACTTCAACCTCTTTGCCGTTGAGACCGCCCAGTTCCTTACCTTTCTCGTCGAGAGCAACATGATAAACGGTCTTATTGGCGGTGGTCAGCCTTATAGAAGTGACAACATCGTTGGAGTCTTTGGTAACACTAATGGTCCCTTCCAGCTTTACGGTAACCGGCGGGCGAGGACCGGCTTCGGGTTTCTTCGGCTTAGGGGCATTCGCATCAGCAGCGAAAACACTCGCAGCCAGAAATGCGGCCGCCACGCCCAGCACTATCACAAATTTCCTTACCATAGTCAATTCTCCTTAAAAATATACGCTACCCTTAGGAAAAGACTACGCATCTTTCCCTGCAGGATGGTCAAGGTTTCCTATTGAACTCAACTCTCAATATAATCCATACATTGTACGAATTTAGATAACTACGCATAAGAATACCACCCTGTTCACCCAGTCAGAATATTTAAAGCGCAATTTTTTTTCACACTCTTGGGTAATTGCCCAGATATTCTGTCTTCGGCACTCCTCCTGTCAACGGCATTGCATATTCGACAAAGGCCTCCGTTACACCATTGCCTTCGGCGTTGATAAATTCATCAGGCATCGGCTTTGTTTTTTCCGCAACATTGCTCAGTTCGGTGCGGAAGTACTTAACTGCATATTTCTTCCCGCCGCCGAGTCTTTCTATTGCTACTGAACCGCTTGTGGTGAGCCCTGTCGAACTACTTGTGGTGAGCTTTGTCGAACCACTGTTCTCTTTCATTGCAAATTTCACAGCCATTCTGCCGCACTGTCGTGCCTCTTTGGCATCGACCGATGACTGCAGACCTGCAAAACTTCTCTGCAGATACCCGAACGTGTCGGCTCGCACTCGTTTTATGCCTATCTTGCCTCTGACCTGCGCCGCTAAATAATCAGCTAGCGCCCCTGTGCCGGAAAGCTGTATATTGCCGTGCGAATCCCTTTCCTGCTGCTGAATAATTTTTTCCGTCCACGTAACGCCGTCGATATCGCATATTCCTTCACTTACCGCAACGACACATCGGCCAAGTTTTTTATACACGCCCTCGATATCGCTGAGGAATTTGTCCATCGAAACAGGTCTTTCAGGAAAATAGAGCAGGTGTGGCCCGTCATCATCTCTCCGTTTGCCCAAGATAGTTGCAGCGGTCAAAAAACCGGCATTTCTTCCCATAATCACATCTATCTTTATACCCGGCAATGCACGGTTGTCTAAATCATCACCTATCAAAGCGCACGCCTCGAATTTCGCCGCCGTCCCATACCCGGGACAATGGTCGGTTACCAGCAAATCGTTGTCTATGGTTTTGGGTATGTGGAACACCCGCAGTTCATAGCCGCTTTTAGTCGCTATTGTATTGATAATGTGCGCGGTATTTGCCGAGTCATTGCCGCCGATGTAGAAAAAGTATCTGACATTGCGCTTCTCGAAAACCTCAAGAATTTTAGCGCAGTATTCTTCGTCCGGCTTGTCTCTGCTGGAACCAAGCGCCGATGATGGTGAAGCGATGAGGTCTTTTACCAGGCCGGGCGATAATTTTTCCAAATTTATAAATTCATCTTTTATCATCCCCGCTACTGCATGGACCGCCCCGTAGAGAGTCTTGATTTCCGGATGTTTTTTTGCCTCTTCGATAACGCCGACCAAAGATGCGTTTATCACCCCCGTCGGCCCGCCCGATTGCCCCACCACCGCGTTTGCCTTTGGTGCCTTTGCCATTTGTGATACCTTTCCGTAAAAATACCCCCACCACGGGGGTGGGGGCTAAACATATCTACAGGCGGGCAATTATACAAATGGACGCCGGCAATGCAAGTTATTTGCCTGTGAGCCAGTTATCGCAGAGAACGGCCAAATCCTCAATATCGACGATGCCGTCGCCGGCGGGTGGCGGGGCAATATCCAGCAAAGGATTGTTTTGCAGCCAGGAGGCGGCCAGGATGGCATAATCGATGAAGTCCACATCATGGTCGCAGTCGAAGTCGCCAGCGTAACCAAACTCATAAGCACCCATATCTATAAACATGGTACCGTTACAATCGCCGTCCACAAACCTGAGCCGGAGGTCAAGGTCCAATGGTGTCGGCTCCGTCGTGTTAGCATCGCCGTCGAGGTCAGCAATGTCGGCCGGGACGCCGGCGTTATTACCTTTGTCGATACAGGGAGAATTTGACAGAAGCCGCAAGTTACCTGCTAAAGCGTTGACAAAATATGGGTCAAGATTGATATTTCCCGTGCCGGACCAGCCACCCTCAACATCGCTGTATGTAACGACAGGTGAGGAGGAGCTGTAGTTGTAGATTTCGTTTCCAGAAAGGACGGCCGTGTCGCCCCACAGGATACAGTTAATCACTATCGGGCTGCAGGAAGAATTACATATCCCACCGCCCATTTCGGATGAATTGCCGGTGAATGTGCAGTTAATCACTGTTACATTGCAGTATTCGTTGTATATCCCGCCGCCCCTGCCGGGCGGAGGCGGAGGATGATGTAAATAAGCTGAATTGCCGGTGAATGTGCAGTTAATCACGTTCGGGCTGCCGTAAAAATTGAAAATCCCGCCGCCGTGGCCGTTGGGGACAGCATTGCCGCTGAATGTGCAGTTAGTTATGGTCGGGCTGCTGTTATTATTATATATCCCGCCGCCACTACCGCTGCTGCCGGCACTACCGATGCCGGCCCAATTGTTGCTGAAATTGCAGTTTGTAATCGTCGGGTTGCTATTACCATTGGCTATCCCGCCGCCCTTACATCCAAGCCCATTGCCGACCCAGTTGCTGCTGAAGTTGCAGTCCCTCACCGTTGGACTGCTGTAGTTGTCGTTGCACATGCCGCCGCCTCCACCGCCCGACCCGGAGACCGAATTACCGTTGAATATACAGTTAGTCACGGTTGGGCTGCTGTGTTGTTCGTTTCCCATCCCGCCGCCCATTATGCCGTAGGCCGAATTGCCGCTGAATGTGCAGTTAGTCACGGTTGGGCTGCTGTAGTCGTAGTTGAACATCCCGCAGCCGACATAACCCGAATTGTTGCTGAAAGTGCAGTTGGTAATAGTCGGACTGCTGTTACAATCGTATATCCCTCCACCGGCACTGGTAGTAGCTTGCGATCCATTGGCGTTGCCGTCGCTGATTGTAAAGCCGTCCAGGATAGCGCTGTTGTCAAGATTCGTGCCATCGGGATGATAGAATACGTGATAGCAGCGGTTGCTTGGTGCGCCGATATTCCCGCTGAGAATCGTCTCATTGGCCTGCCAGTTGCGTTGTTCCAGGATGGTCTCAATTCCACTAAAACCGCCGTAAATTGCCACGCCGTTCTTCAAGCGAAAGTGCTTTAGTCTGACCTGCGAATCGGGTGGCACAGCTACGAGTCCGTAATCATAACTCGGTTTGTAGGTTCCCACGGCCACCCATATCTCATCGCCAGAATTTGCATCGTTGAGGGCCGATTGTAGGCCTGTATAGGCATCAGCCCAGCTTGTTCCGTTATTGGCGCCTGTGGCATTGGCATCAACATAGATTGTTTGGCCAGCTGCGAATCGAAGCGGATAAATGGTGAGAATCAGCACAAGAAGCCACTTACTTGTGAGATGTGTAATAGTTTTCACTTTATTACCCTCCTTTGGCAAAACTTGCCCGTTAAAATAAGATTTTTGAAAATGCGGTTAAAAATCCTCTCTAAAAACGCCACTTGTCTACGACAAGGGAGCCCGATGACAGACGCAAGATGCTCCGTCTAAATCCTCTTTTATGAAAAATGATGCTATCATAGCATCAAGGAAAGTCAACTATTTTTTTTCATCAACAAAGATTGCAGAAAAACCATCAATGCCTAAATCTACTCCGGCCCGGTCATGGTTAAGTTATTTTCCGACAAGCCCGTTATCGCAGAGGACGGCCAAATCCTCAGGCATAAAACGATCCCTAACTCTCTCGCGCTTAAAATACCATCGCTCAGGAATACCACAATTTTGATTTTTAATCTTTGATTTCAACCGCACATCCCGGCTTTAGAAAGTACAGCCATTTCCCGATGATTTTGGCTTTCAAAATCGTCTCCGCCGCCCTGCCGTAAAGCTCCAATTGCTCTCGATAAAGTCCCGCCCGTTCGAAAGTTTGTTTGGCGGTTACATCATCAGTCTTAAAATCAACAACCAGAAGGCCTTTTGGCGTTTTGATGAGTAAATCGATTATGCCCTGCACAACAATTAGCTCGTCTCCTGTCCCTCGTCCCTCTCCCCTCGTCCCTCGTCCATCGTCCTTCGTATCACTCAACTCCGACGCCGGCAGAGCAAACGTGAACAGCCACTCGCGGTAGATGGTATTTTTAGCATCAAGGGCCGTCCTGCCCAATTCGCCTTCAAAAAATGTGATTATTGAATCTGTGTTAATATGCTCAGCCACAACTTCTGTTATTGCACCATTAGTCAGAAGTTTTTCTTTTGTTTCCTCGATTACTTCTTTCGTTACAGGCCCACTCAAATCAAGCTGTGAAATTACAAGGTGCGCAGCCGTGCCGATTAACCGACCATCAAGCAGTTCAGTTGAATCAGCGGATAAAATCGCTTTCGGCCTCCGTTCCAGCACCCTCGAATAATCGAATCTTACGTATTCGTCCTCTCGATGTGTCAGTTGCGTCACCGATTGCTTGGCAGGCAAAAGCGGCACATCGCCAAACCGGTATCGCCACGCTAAAGACTTCTTCACTCGCAATAACAGCTTCGCCCCTCTTGATTTCGGCTGTGGGCTTCTTACAACCACCTTGGGCCGGTAACATTTCCTGTCTTTTAGTTTGCGGATATACCCGCAAAACCCCTCAAGTTCCCTCTGGCCGTAAAGTTTTACGCTGAACAAATCACTGCTGTCCCCCGCCGCTAATCCCGTTTCAAAGGCCTCGTGCAGATTCTTCTGGTCCGAAAGTCCGTAGAGAACCCATTCTAAAGGACTCTGACACCGCCGAAGTTGCCAATCACCGACCGGCTCATCGCCGAAGAAAAAACCATCGCAAATAATATCCTGGCAATTTTTCCCTCTTTCCGAAGCGCTTAAGATAAGCCGCTCTCTCGCACGTGTCATTGCAACATAAAGAATACGCATCTCTTCCGCCAGGGCCGTGGCTAATTTCTTCTCTGCGATAATCTGGTGGGCAAGTGAGCTCAGTTTGGCATTCGACTTGCGGTCGATAATCTGCAGACCTAACGTATCACTGACATCAGCAAGAAAATCTTCCTGAATGTCTCTCTTATTGAACTGACTATCCAGCTCTGCCAGAAAAACAACCGGAAATTCGAGTCCTTTGCTCTTATGGACGCTTATAATCCGGACGGCATTTTCAACCGAGCTGTCCGGCTCAGCTGGTGCCCAATCCTGCCCTATCTCCTGAAGCTCCTCGATAAATTCAACAAAACGCCCCAATGACAGCTTGCCGACACTGCTGGCGAAACCTTCGAACTGAATCGCTCGCTCGTGGAGTTTAAGCAGGTTGGCTCTGCGCGCCTCGCCGCTCGGCAAAGCGCAAATATATGACAAAAAGCCTGTCTGGCGATAGATTTGCCAAATCAAATCAGCCAGACTGCCGCCCCGTGCAACGCCGCGCCATCGCTCAATCTGTTCAAGCACTTTTTTAAGTTTTTCAGCCAGTTTTACCTCCGTCCCCGAGGCAGAGTATTCAAGCACGCACTCGTAGAAATTTTTATACCGCTCGTTTGTCTTACTATGGACTCTTATCTTTGCCAGTTCGGTGTCACTAACCTTAAAGAACGGACTTCGCAATACCGCTGCCAATTCAATATCACGCTGTGGGTTGTCTAAAACTTTCAGCAGGCACAAAATGTCAGTGATTTCAGTCGTCTCGAAATAGCCCGCTGTAGCTTGACAGCTGACAGGCACACTGGCCAGTCGAAAAACTTCGACATAATCGTTCGCCTTTTTAGCCAGCGAACGCATCAGCACCACGATGTCACGATATTCTACCCCTCTTTTCTCACGTCTCTGCTTATCATATATTTGAAATTCCGGCTGCCCCGTTTCCGCCCCGACCATTTGCCTTATACGTTGTGCAATCATCGCTGCCTGACGCTGGCGAGAGCTGAAAATATCTTCACTTCCTTCCGGCTCTCTCGCCTCTTCGCCTTCCAAATCCTCACCTTTGTTCTTTTCATCAAGTATATGAAATTCGACAGTGCCCTTTTCATCACTTCTCAACCCTTCGGATTCGTCTCCAGGCGCCGGCCTTAACTTAGCCGACTCATCGTAATCGACTTTTGCAAAAGAGGCGGTCATTATCCGTCCGAACACCTTGTTGACAAAATCGAGGATACCCTTGGCCGAACGAAAGTTCGCATTTAGGTCAACCCGAAACCCGCCAAACGCATCAGCCCGGCCAGGGGACACAGGTTTTAAGCGCTCAAGAAAAATCTCCGGCTCAGCTCCTCGCCACGCATAAATGCTCTGTTTAACATCGCCGACAACAAAAATATTATTGCCGGAGCTGAGCATATCGAGTATGGCTTGCTGAACAGAGTTAATATCCTGATACTCGTCAACAAATATGTACTTATACTTTCGCCGCAGTGCCAAAGCGCTCTCCGACGGTAATAGCTTCTCATCCTGAGAATTTTCCTCGGTTACCTGTGGCAGAGCTAAAAGCTTCAACGCATAATGTTCAAGGTCGGCAAAATCCAGGCAGTTAACCACTCCTTTAGCCTGGCTATACAACTGGTCGAATTTCTTAACGAGCTCAACGAGCACTCTTGTCTGTAGGCTCACAGCCCCACCGACCCTGTTGAGGTAGTCAGGATTTAATATGGCAAGCTCCGAAAGTTTTTCAAATTCATCAAAAGCTTTTTTAACTTTTTTTTGTATAAGTTCAGCAATCGTCTTCGGCACTTCTTTGGGCTTGTACGTTGTGGGCTTGGCAAAATTTCTTATCCCCTCAGCGCATTTTTCCCAGTCACCCGTTTTCAAAAAATCGATACATCGCATAACAGGTTTAATATGACTTTCTTCCAGCTTCTCAGCCCAATTCCCGCCGGAGTGCTCGTTCTCGTAAAGCTTTCTGGCGTGTTGAAGCTGATTGGCAATGCTCCTCAATCTCTCCGCAACTATTTGTTTTTGTTCTTCACCCAGTCCACAGGTGAAAGGGCTGACAGTTTCGCCAAACTGTATCGCTCGCCCATACCAGCTCTCCCGTGAAACTACGCCCTCTAAAAAGTTGCTCAAACTTATTATCTTTGCAAGAAAACCGTCGTTTGTCCGAAGGTCTCGCCGCCAGAGAAGCTGCTCCAGCCCTTGCACTAAATTACTCTGCCGCCACGCCCACTCAATCGTCTTTTCGAGAACCTCCGCCTTCAGCAGTCTCGCCTCGTCGCCGTCGATTATCCCGAAAGTCGGGTCAAGACCGAGCTTGTAAAAATATTCAGTGATAAGTCTTTTACAGAATGAATGTATCGTACTGATATCGGCTGCCTGCAGCAGCATAAGCTGGAGGCGAAGATGGCGGTCGCCGCTTTCCAAAAACGCATCTTTTAATTGCTCGCCGATTCGCGACCGCATCTGCTCGGCAGCCATCTCCGTAAAAGTCAGCACGAGTATGCTCCGCACATCGGGACATATACTTTTATCAGATACTATATCGACGCACCGGCCCGACAGCACCGCCGTTTTCCCCGTGCCGGCTGAGGCGCTTACCAAAACGTCGCTGCCGCGCGCAGAAATCGCTCGCCTCTGCTGCTCAGTCCACTTTATCTTTTTTTCAGCCATTAACGCCCCTTATCCTTTCGAACACTTTAAGTTTGTCTAAGGACTCTAAAAAATTGTACTCATTTATCTGCCAGTCAAATCGGCAAACCGACTTATACTTGCAATAACTGCACGGCGATTTTTGATTCAAACGATACGGCTTGACTCCGATTCTGCCCGAGAGAATTTCTTCAGACAATTGGATTATTTTTTTCTCAGTAAATTTAAGAACCTTTTGAAAATCAGAAGGTCTTAATGCTCCGCTTGCATTTTCATATCCGTATTGGCTGCCATTTTTAGTAACGAAGAAATTATAAAATATGTTACTGTTTGCATTATCAAGTTGTTGAAAAAATTCGCCATTAAATAAGCCGTATGCCTTATGATAAAAACCGTCGGTTTTCTCTGATAATTCATCGAGCGAGAATTTTTGGGGCGGGACCTCGACCGGCATATAAAAGGCACCAATTGCATTTATGTTTTTTGAGTGTGTTGCATTACACACAGCAAGGATATAAATCGGCAGTTGCATATCCAGACCGTGGTAAAACTCCGACCAGTTAAAGGATTTTGCCCTCCGTTTATAATCAAAAACAATCGCAGTTTTTTCGCCTCCCGCTTCTGCAATATCAATCCGGTCGATTTTGCCGTCCAAGAGCAACTCCCGACCATCAGGAAGAGTGAGTTTATACTCGCCGATGTTTTCAACGGCCTCTTTGGGTTGGCCAAATGAAACCTCCGACCAGCGAGGCCGAAAACTTCCTGCTCGAACCATTTCCGAAATTGCCACAACACAATCTTCAAGGTATTCGCTGGCTGATTGAATGATATATAAATTATGACGACTGCGATGCGAAAAATTTGATATAAACGAGTTTGTCTGAACAACCCCTGACATCTGTCCCTGCAAAAGCTCCAACAGCTCCTTGTTTTCAACCGATGCAAAATCTTTGTGTAAATCGTTAAGTTTTTTTAACAAGGCATCTAAAACTCGATGATAAAAATCACCTACCTCTAACGGCCTGAGCTTAAATTCTTTTCGTTCCTCCAATGCCAGTATATATCTGGCAAAATACTGATATGGACACGCCGCAAAAGTGCTCAGTCTCGTCGCTGAGCTTTTTACCTGCCTTTCCCCTTGCTCGCCGAAAAGTTTTTCAACTATATCGACCTCTAACTGTGCACCATTGTCGTAATTTATCGCCGAAAGAACTTCCGACCCCAATTCAGCAAGCTCCTCATCCGAGGCAATATCACCTAATAGCTTACCAAGCTGCGCTCTTTCCCCCGCTTCAGCCAAAAAAGCATCCTTACCCAATTGGCTGCATAGCAAATCAGCAAGCTCACTCTTGCTATGGACCTGCTCAACGTCGTTTTTGTATCCTGCAATTGATTCCTCTTTAAGATTTTCAAATAGTGTCACCAGATTATCTATAAATTGCGAGCGGGTTGTGGCGCTGCCCCCTTCATCAGTTGCAGGATACGTAACGCACAGAAGCTCTTTCGGTCGTGTAAATGCAATATAGGCCAGATACTGCCGCTCAGCCAGCTTCTGACTGGCCGTTGCTGCCAGCGCAAAATCCGCTGACTCGGCAGCAATGCGGTCCTCATCCGTCAATATGCTCTCGAAACTCACCGTAACCGGAAACTCCCTTTGAGTGACGCCTATAAGGAAAACTGCTTTCAAGTCGGGATGGCGGCTACGCTCGATAGAGCCGACAAGTACCTGGTCCAGAGTCGGCGGAATAAATGCCAGCGTCATCTGCGAAATTGCAGAGCTGATAATCGCAAGATAATCCCCAGCCGTCTCTTCTTGGCCGCCAAAAACCTCGGCAAATTCATCAAATATATCCAGGAGCTTATCGTAAAACTGCCGATGTTCATCGACCGTAGCGTAATCTTTTCGTTCGGCTGCTTCTTCAATCCGTTTCCCAATTTCTTCACGGACACCCACAGTCTCAAGGAAATCAAATATAATCTGCATAAACTCTTCGGCATTCATTGTCTTTGCTGGATTCTCAACCGGGCAAAGTTTATCTCGAAGTTCAAGCAAAGGCCCGCTGACTTTCTTCCGGATTCGGTTCACACGCTCCTCGTCAAAGTGTTCGTTATCTTGACCTGCAAAGTGCCACTCTTGCCCGCTTGTCCAGTCGCCCCCTGCCACCCCGAATGCGAGACAGTAATTCTCCAGCAAATCGACCTCGCAGCGCTCTATTGGCGCCAGGTCCGTCTTAAGAAAGCCGAAGATGTCGCTGTGAGAAAAACCATTCAGTGCCGCCTGCAGGGCCGAACAAATAAGCCCGATTGCAGGGTGTTGATTCAGGCTCTTCCGCTTATCAATAAAAAACGGTATGCCGTAATCGTCAAAACAAGCCCTTATATAGTGTTGATAACGGTCTATATCCGAAGCGATAACTGCAATGTCACGGTATCGATAATCTTTTCCCTTGAGCAATCGCAGTATCTCTCTCGCAACAAATTGGACTTCAGCACGGGCGTTGGGCGCTGATATAATCCTAACGCCGCTCGCCCTGCGTAGCCCCTTGGGCGAAGCGAGGTCCTCCGCCGGTATTTTTAACGGCTCAAGCTTAAAAATATCACGCTCGATATGAGCAAGCTGTCGGCAGTGGGAAAATCTGACTCCCTCATTCAGGATTACCGACTTGGCTAACCGCAGTCTACTCTTTTTTACTATCTCGATAAGAGCGGCGTATGTTCGTTCCGTCGGACTGAATATGCTCACCGCTTCGAGCTTTGCTGTATCGGGATTTGCCAAATCAATATTTGACGGGTCCAGACAGATCGCAATTTGAGCATCTGCCGCCGCTTTCAGCAGCTCAGTCAAAATTGCAAGCTCAGATGTCGTGAACCCTGCAAATCCATCGACCCATAACTTTGCGCCTTTAGTCAGCACCGCAGTAGCTACCGCCCGGCAGCTGCGGGTCAGTTGAATATCAGGGTCGATGAACCTGCCCTCGATAAACTTCAAATATTCCCTAAGAACCAGCCCGATATCGGCAAATTTCAGCGCAGCCAAACTATTACGTTCGTCTTTTTGCAGCTGGCCCAATAACTGGTCAATATCTTCCGGCCTCTTTGCATACTGGTGCAGTTCAGCCACAGTTTCTGCCATTTGCCGTCCCAGGCCGGGAAAACCTGCTGATGAGCCAAACACTTTTAATTTACTTTTATTGTCACGCAGAATCCTCTGGATTATCATTTGTTGCCCAATCCGTGTTACTGCTGGCTTTGCCGTGTTTTTGCCGGACAGCAAAAATTGCAGACGGGCAAACGAAAGCACACACAATCTGTGATATCCCCCCACTCTTTTATCACCTAAAATCGCACGCTCCGCCTGATATGTCGCCTGTTCCGGAACCAGCAGAATCAGCGGCTGACTATCAGCTTGTGGCTGAGCCACCCCCTCCACCAGCGCATCCGCTATCGCCTTTATGCAATAGCTCGTCTTGCCCGTCCCGCTTCTGCCGAGAATAAATTGAACCGCCATCTGAATCGTCCAGGATTTATCCCGTTAGAAATAAAATTTCTAACGGGATTTGGAATTATTCTTCTCCCCTTTTTCTACCACAACTGGCCGTTGTTTGCAATTAGCTTCTGATTAGCTGGCCGCTTTACCGCACCATTGGCACAATACCAACAGCCAAAATCCTCTCCGCGAGCAGTTCCTATCATATCCTGTAGAGCTGAAAAACCGCTTGTTAGCAGCACAAGGCTTTGTTATACTTTCACTCAATATAAAATAAGCTAAGGAAGGATAAAAATGAGCAAAAACAAAAGTTTTCCCTCAATTCTCATCCCAGGCGCCACCGTCTTCTTCTCAAGTGCCTGCATAATGGTGCTGGAGCTTGTTGCCGGCAGGCTCATAGCTAAGAATCTCGGCTCATCTCTATATACGTGGACCTCGGTAATAGGTGTAGTCTTGGCCGGCATTACCGTAGGCAATTATCTGGGAGGCCGTATCGCAGACCGCTTTCCCGCAAGAAAAATATTAGCTGTGCTCTTGGGCATCTCCTCTGTAGCATGCGTGGTAATCGTTATCTTGAATAATCTCATCGGCGAGTGGCTATGGCTGTGGAAGTTAAGCTGGCCGGCCCATGTGCTTACGCATGTATTTTTGGTCTTCATGCTCCCATCTACACTGCTGGGAACGATAAGTCCGGTAGTTGCGAAAATGGCACTCGACAAAGGACTGCCTACTGGAAGGACCGTCGGAGACATATACGCCTTCGGCGCCGCAGGCAGTATTGCAGGGACATTTCTTGCGGGTTTCTACCTGATTGCTGCGATGGGAACCATTGCTATCATCTGGACGGTCGCGGCAGTCCTGCTGCTGATGGCTGTCCTGTACTGGACTAGATTCTGGCCGCTGTACCTGTGGGAGGCAACCTTCCTTGCCTTAATGACTATGGCAATGACACCTGCCAGATGGGCCGAGAGTACCGGCTCGTCTCTCGCATTGAGAGAAAAACCGAATCCCACCGTTCTTTATGAGGACGAAAGCCAATACTCCTACATTGCTGTAAAAAGCACTTTAGAAACAGTGGACAGACGTGAATTTATGCTGGACAAACTAATGCACAGCAAAATCGTAATGAACGACATACTCGATTTACAATACTCCTACGAGCAGGTCTATGCTGCAGTAACACATCTGGCCGGTCGGGACAGGAATAAAATTTCGGTTCTATCAATCGGAGGGGGAGGGTATGTCTTTCCTCGATATGTTGAGAAAGTCTGGCCAGGAAGTCGCATTGATGTGGCCGAAATCGACTCGCGGGTAACTGAGGCAGCCATCCGGGCTTTCGGCCTGGATAGGAATACTTCCATTAACATATTTACAATGGATGCCCGCAATTATGTTGACGAGTTACTCCAGAAAAAACGAACCGATGGCCAAATACCTCGATATGATTTCGTCTATGGAGATGCCTTCAACGACTATTCGGTGCCCTACCAGCTGACAACCAAAGAATTCAATGACAAAATTGCCCGAATACTGACTGCCGATGGCGTATATATGATAAACCTGATTGATATTTATGACAGCGGGCTCTTCCTGGGAGCCGCTGTCAAAACTCTCCAGCAAACATTCCCCTGTGTTTATGTCGTTGTCGAAAAGAAACCGCTCTCACAACGTAACACCTTTATAATTATTGCTGCCAAGCAAAAAATTAATCTTGAAAGCCTGGGCTCAGAAAAGCCGGTAGCAGGTTCGAATTTATGGATATTAAACGATTCTGAAATAGAAACGCTCAAGAAAAAAGCACACGAAATTGTATTGACGGATGACTATGTGCCGGTAGAAAATATGCTGACGCCGGTAGTACGCCAAAATGCCCTTGTTTCTCTGTCAAATAAATATCTGGAGAGAGTATCAAAACTTGAAAGCCAGGGCAAACTGGATGAGAGCGTCGCAATATATAAAGAAATCATTAAGGCCAACCCAACAATGTCGATTATGGCATACAATAATATGGGGCAGATTCTGGCCAGGCAGGAAAAATGGCAGGAAGCTATCGACGCTGCCAAAGGCGCCATTGAATACAACAAAAAGGCCAAAATAAAGCACAGTATGTCAGATATGTACTTCAACATAAGTTTAGCATCGAAAAAATTAGGCAGGGATAAAGATGCCTCCGAATATATGAGTAAAGCGATTGAGGCTTATCGGGAAGATTTGGCCCAGGAACCCAACTCAATTAAGACGCTCAGGAATCTGGGCACTGCCCTGGCGGAAATCGACCGGTTCAGTGAAGCAACTGAATATCTTCAGCAAGCCGTAGATATGAATCCACTCAAAGTAGAAAATCATTTAGCGCTCGCAAAGGCGCTTTTAACGCAGCAACGCTACGATGAAGCAACCGCAGTCGTAAAAAAAGCAATCCCTCTTTTCTCAGATGCCAGGAATGAACAGGCTGTCATTGAATTACAAAGATATCTCTGGTCCATCGAGGATAAAAGCAAAAATAAAAGATAAATCAATCCTCTGGTTCCGCAGCTTTTTCAAAAATTGAAATACCTCGCAGATTCTCATTACCGGCGTTGTAAACTAATCCCGCTCTTGACCTCCGGAACCAGCATCACGAAGCTACATGCTTGCTGAATTCGAGCACCTTTGGCCCGACCAGCTTCCGGTAATCTGCCATACTCATCCGTATCGACTTCTCGTGTGTGCCGCCCTGGAACATAATATGGTCGTCCTCCTCTAACACCTTGTCCATAATTGTAGGCAAATCATATAAGTTCCCAAAGGGCGGCTGCGCTCCAACCTCGCAGTCACCGAATATCTCACCAAGCTCCTTCTCACTTCCCAGCTTCACTGATTTGGCCTTCAGCTGACTTTTCAAGCTCTTCAGGTCAATATTGTAACACGCCGGAAGAACACACATCACGTACTTATCATCGGCTTTGACGACCACCGCTTTGGCCACATACTTTCCCGGCTCATGCTCCTCCGCCGCCACCTCCTGTGCTGTAAACGCCGCCTTGTGCTTCGTAACCTTGTATTTTACCTTCGACTTTTTCAGAAACTCTATCACTTCCATCTCAATTCTCCCAAAAATGCCAAAACCTTCTTTCTTAAACCTCGCCTAAAATTACTTTTATCTGCAAAAATCCCGCTTGTCAATCGCCGACATCAAAATTCTTTTACTCCTGTTGCTTTTCGCATCAAATACTGATATTTTACTGCTGATATGGCTTTGAAAGTAATCGGAATCTCGGCAAGTCCTCGGCTCAATGGCAACAGCGACTTGCTTCTCCGCCAGGCTTTGGCAGGAGCCGAATCAACCGGCGCACAAACCGAATATCTCCGATTGTCGGATTCCAAAATCGCACCCTGCATCGAGTGCAATTCCTGTTACAAAACAGGCCGTTGTGTTGTCAAAGACGATTATCACACCATCTCTGCAAAGATGCTCGACGCCGACCGCCTCATTTTCGCAACACCGATATTTTTTATGACCGTCTGCGCACAGGCAAAAATCCTCATCGACCGCTGCCAGTGCCTTTGGGCTCACAAGTACGTCTTGAAAAAACCCCTCATCAACACTGCCGGTCGCGACAGACGCGCTATGGTCATCGCCGTAGGCGGCTCGAAAAGCAAGAAAATGTTCGACAGCATCCGCCTGACAATGAAATACTTCTTCGACGTCCTCGATATAAACTACGCAGCAAATTTATTTGTAAATAAGGTGGAAGACCCAGGCCAAATCAAAAATCACCCATCCGCAATGGAGCAGGCTTTCGCCCTCGGCCAAAAGTTAGTTGCCCCCGACACCCCTCCGCCCGAAAAACCCCTCGATATCGAACTGACTTGACCCCTCACCCGCCGGTTACTGTTCAAAGCTTTTCCCCGCTCTTTGTTTCTTCAAAAAACCTCGCCGTTTCTTTTTCTCTAATCGCTCTCTCTTGGCTGCTTCCGGCACTCTCGTCTTCTTCCGCACCGCTTTCTTTTTTAGCGCCCCCCTCAATAGCTCTTCTAATCGCTCGACCGCAGCCCTCCGGTTCGCTTTTTGTGTTCGATACCGCCGCGAAACAACTCTTATCACGCTGTCTTTATCGGCTCGGCTTGCAAGCCTTTTGAGTATCTGTCCTTTCTGCTCATCGGAAAAACTCCCCGAATTCACAGCGTCGAAACGCACCGTCACCCGTGTATTGACCTTATTGACGTTCTGTCCCCCCGGCCCGCCGCCGCGCGAAAACTTGAAAACAAGCTCGTCCTCCGAAATAAAAATCCCTCTGCCAATCTTAATCATAATTCCTTCAGCTTTTACTCGGCCGTTTCCCCGCCTTTTGAAGGCAGCGTAATCCTTCTGCAGATAATCCGTCTCTCCCCGAGCAGACAGTCCTCCGCAAAAAGCTGAAAACGATACTCACCCTCGTGAGGCAGCACCATTCCCTGCAGGTTCAATGCTAAACTGACGACCTGTTTAACATCTTTAAACTCACCTTCTCCTTTTTGCTCGAATATAACTTTTTCTTCCTGTCCTTCAGGCCCCTGCTCCTCAACAAGTCTTATTGTTGTTTTCGTCCTCCCGTGCCCGTTTGTTAATTCACAGAAGAAAACAAGCGAAGGATACCGCACCGGATACTTTGGCGCGTTGATATTTTGGATAATATTTATAATGCTCGGCATTCCGGTAATCCTATCGAAAATCACCTTCTCACAGATAATCGCTGACAATAGAATTGGCGGCACTTCTGTCATCTTAACCTGAACTTTCTGTTTGCATTTCTATCTCATATCCATCTTCAGCTAAATACCCCCTTTTCGCAAGTCATTTATCCGGGAAAAATAGGAAAATTAGCAGAACTGAAAAAGAAAAAAGGGAGAGTCTTGTAAACTCTCCCTTAATTTATGTGGCTCTTTCCTTTATTGCTTTTAGCTCTCGCTTCTTATGCCCGCATTTCGCTCTGCCTTGCGCGTGATTACCGAAAGTGGGCAATATAAAGTTCAGCCAATTATGGCCCTAAGGCCTGCCAAAGAGCCACCTCTTTTTTATCCGCCGCAGGCGGATTAACCTTCACTTCACCTACATCGACCGACCTCTTTCCACTTCTTGAATTTTTCCGAATATCCCCATTTTTACTTCATAATTCGACATTGAGCATTCAATATTGGATATTCCCCTCCCTCGTCCATCTTCCCTCGTCCGTCTTCCGTCGTCCCTCCTCCCTCGTCCATCCCCCCTCGTCTATCCTCCGTCGTCTGTCGTCCGTCTGTTCTACTTTCACCGCTTCGGCGGGGACCCAGTCGTCGTTATTTTTGGATATAAGCGTTCACGCCGACTATTACGGCTTTGCCGTTAATTATTACTGCTGTCTTCTGGTTGCCGTGTGAGCTGGCTACCACCAGCGTCTTACCGCTTGCCGACGGTATTGGTTTATCATTTACCGGAATTGTGATAATCAGCTTCTTATTTTTTAGTTCCACTTCCATTTTGTGTCTCCTACGTATAATTTATCATTAAACCGCACTCTGTTACTGTGTTCTAAATAACGCTCACCGATAAACCATAAACATCCAGCCATCAAAACGCATCAGGTCGTATTCCTTCCTTTCGCTTCTGCTTTCTTTTCCGCCAGATGTGCCAGACAAGAAAAGCCAATACGCCCAAAAAGATTACCAGGCCAATCAGCGTTCCCAATACAAACAATATATTTTCCATCGGCATACCTATTCCACCAGTGATGTTCCAACGGTCGGGATGCATTTCATCATCTCCGGGCCTTACGTACGGACCAGGCTTCCATATGGTCTTTCGTCCATAGGAATTGATAATTTCCAGCTCACAGGGAACCCTAAAGCCGTGCTTATCCCATTCCGGCTGGGGTATTGCAGGGCCGATTGAAACGATTGCAGTAACATTGACCCTGCCCCATTCTTCTTTCGCATATTCTTCAAGTTCACCGCACCATATTAAACCCACTTTTTTGTAGTCCTTGTCAATCAGGGCTTGATAGAACTGGCGGACCGTTTCCTCCGCAGCCTGCTCATCGGTCATATTCCCTTGAGGCACGCCGATAAGCTGATTAAGCTGGTCGGCTACCCTTACATCCTTGGGCAAATCGTCCTTAAGGGAAAACATCTTTTCATCTATAGGGACATTATAGTCATAAAACTTCGTTGTAGACTTCAGGACTTCCCGGTTGTTTTCGATACGGTAAAATTCGATATGAGTAATTAAATCTGTTTCCTGGTCTATGTAGTAAATTTCCTTTTTGGGCTCGGTTTTGTAAGTGGCTACTATGACGGCAGGTTTTTGTATATCTATCTCAACCTTACCTGCCTTTTGGTCTTCAAGAAGTTTTTTCATCACTAATTTTGGCTGGCACTGTTCCATCAAACTTTGCATCCAGCCCTCAATCCGCTTGGTTTGGTAAATAAAGAACCGATGTTTACTTTTAGCCCAGTGTTCTGTCCTTTCAGGTGTCCAGGTAATGAGTTTTATACCATCCTCGGTTACAGGCAGGTAATATCTTGCTTTTGCTACACGGCCTTGTTCGTCCGATTTAATCCAGAACTCGGCAGGCTCCCGTTGATTGACCCTGGATTCTTTTACGTGCAAAAAGCGGATATTGTTATTAGCATCAATTACCTGCTCAATTCCAAAAGCCGCAGGCACTGACTTGATAAAAATACTTACACTTAAAACCGCTGCAATAGCTATTATCGCAGCGACCGCAAATTTTGTTATTCTGCTTTTCATAATCGTTCTCCAAATATTTGGCTGTAAAGTACTTGTCCGCCGTCCGTGTGGCGGAGCCGAACTTATCTCTTTTGATTTATCCGGCTCCCAAAATAAAAACCGTGTTTGCCATCTTATCGCCCTTTCAAACAGGTTGCCTTCACCGCACCATTTTACCCTCAAACTCAACAACCACAACTTGAAAATCTGCGTCCAAAAAGTTAGTGTTAATATAGGTAATCTTTGGCTAATTTTTCTATGAACTACGAACTAAAAATTCTCTGTGAACTCTGTGTTCTTGTATGTTGACATCAGTCATGGTTAATAATAGTCTCATAGGTAAATCCGCCGTACGTCTGGCGGATAAAGCTGGTGCTGGCGAGGCGAGCGTAGCGAGCCGAGCAAGCACCAG
>Ga0315274_10001770_pt1 | contig 33081 bp, 30 predicted proteins | sample YL17G02_20_MG_FD_203700 | JGI IMG/M metagenome (GOLD analysis project Ga0315274, IMG submission 203700) | Sediment microbial communities from Yellowstone Lake, YNP, Wyoming, USA - YL17G02_20 | ecosystem: Environmental > Aquatic > Freshwater > Lake > Sediment | place: USA: Wyoming | collected...
AACCCGGCCCTGGATAATGGAGAGATTGGCACCTATCTGAACTGGATCCGGAGCGAGGAGGGGCAGAAAGTGGTCAAGGAGATTGGCTATTTCCCGTTGCCCGAGAATCTGCGGAACAAGTGAAGGCTTCGCGGTTTCTCGACCGCACGACAGGGTCGAAACCCGAAAACGAATGAGTCACGCTGATTGACAGTTCCTCCTGCGATCAGCTCTGGGCGGACGAGGACTTGAGGGTTGTGGTTCTCGCTCCGCCCGGCTATTTCTTCGCGCCATGGGCGACCTACGCAACGACAGCGCCAGACGGACCGCGGGCTGGATGGGCATCCAGCGCGGGCATCACGCCCGACCGCTGGAATGGCTGACCGAACGTCTCATCTTCGCCGTGTCGCTTTCCACCATCCTGGTGGTCTTCCTCATTTTCCTCTTCGTCGTGCGCGAAGCCCTGCCCATCTTCCGCGGGCAGATGGATAGCGCGGCGATCCAGAAAACCATCCCCCCCGCTGACCTCGACAAGCTGTCGCCGAAGGAACTGGGCCAGTACCTCGGCCTGACGGGCAAGCAGTTGGCCGAGATGGACCGGGAGACCCTGCTTGCGCTCATGGAGGTTCGGCTGGAGGCCCAGAATGAGGTTCCCACGGACATCCGTACCGACAAAGACGCGCGGGTGAACACGACGGAATGGCGCTACCTGGTGCTGCCCCACCAGTGGACGGGCTATGACAAGGCCGAGTTCATCTGGCAGCCGATCGGTCAGATCAAGAAATACAACCTGGTACCGCTTGTGGTTGGCAGTCTGAAAGTGACGCTGGTGGGCCTCTGCTTCGCGGTCCCCTTGGCCGTGGCGGCCGCCATCTACGTCTCCCAACTCGTCTCGCCGCGATGGAAGGAGTGGATCAAACCAGGTATCGAGCTCCTGTCCAGCGTTCCGTCGGTGGTCATGGGCACGTTTGGCTTGCTGGTGCTGGCGCCGGTCCTGAAGAAAGCCTTCGGCTATGAGGTGCCCCTGAACGCGTTCGTCGCCGGGATCGCGCTCGGGTTGACGGCCATTCCGTTGGTGTTCTCGATCGCCGAAGACGCGCTGACCAGCGTCCCCCGTTCCTACATCCAGGCGGCCCTGGCGCTGGGGGCGTCCAAGTGGCAGACCGCGTGGCAGATCGTGCTTCCCGCGGCAACGCCGGGCGTTTTCGCCGCGGTCGTGCTCGGCTTTGGCCGCACCATCGGTGAGACGATGGTCGTGTTGATTGCCAGCGGCAATGCGAGCATCCTTTCCTGGAGCATCTTCGACTCCGCGCGCAGCATCACGGCGACCATCGCGGCGGAGATGGCGGAAACGGTGGCGGGCGGTCATCACTACCGGATTCTCTTCATGCTCGGGTCGGTGCTGTTCGCGGTCACGTTCATTTCCAACCTGATTGGCGACGTGGTGATCCACCGGCTCAAGGGCAAACTGGAGGGCAAACGCGGATGAACTCCCCGACTGCCACCGTGCCCGCCCAGACCCGCGATTTCCGGGGCGCAGGTTTCGATTTTGCGTCGTTCTTATTCACCGGTCTGACCGGTCTGGCGACGTGGCTCATCCTCGCGATTCTGGCCGTGATTCTCCTCAACATCCTGGTCAACGGCTGGGAAGGTCTATCCTGGCACTTCGTCAGCACCATTCCCAAGAAGGACTTCTTTGAACCGGAAACGACCGGCGTGCTCCCGATGATCGTCGGCACCACGATCCGCGTGTTCGTGATGACCCTTTTCGTCCTCCCAGTGGGCGTGATCACCGCGATTTACCTCAGCGAGTATGCCGCCCCGTTATCGCCGATCACGCGGTTCATCCGTGCGGCTGTGAACAATCTGGCCGGGGTCCCGTCCATTGTATTCGGCCTGTTCGGGGTGGGCTTCTTCATCAACTTCGTCGGCAAGGGCCTCGACGCCCTGCTGCCGGGTGCGGGATCAAACTGGAGCCACCCCTCCCTGATCTGGGCCTCCCTCACGCTGGCGGTCATGACCTTGCCTGTCGTGATTGTCGCCACGGAAGAGTCGTTGCGCGCCATTCCGCCGGGTCTGCGCGAGGCCAGTCTGGCGTTGGGGGCGACCCAGCTCGAGACCGTCTGGAAGATCGTCCTGCCGCAGGCCCTGCCCGGCATCATGACGGGCGGCATTCTCGCGGTGAGCCGCGCGGCGGGCGAGGTCGCTCCGATTCTGTTTACGGGCGTGGCCTATTACATGGCGTCGCTCCCGCAGAAACTGACGGACCAGTTCATGGACCTCGGTTACCATGTTTACGTGCTTTCCACGCAGTCCCCCAACATCGAGAAGACGCGACCGATCCTGTATGCCACGGTGCTGGTGCTGCTCCTGTTGACGTTTGCGTTGAACTTCCTGGCCATCCTCATCCGCGCCAGAATGCGCAAAAAACTCCGGGCGCTGACCTGAGGACGAGCCCTCTTATGGCGGACACGATTCTACAGAAGATCACGGTGGCCGGCCCGGAAGCCGGCACATCGGTCAGCGACGCCAAACCGCTGATCGAGGTCGCGGGTCTCTCCCTCTATTACAGCGCTTCCAGGGCACTGAATGCGATCAACCTCCAGATCCGGCCACGCGTCGTGACGGCCTTCATCGGCCCGTCCGGCTGCGGCAAGTCCACGCTCCTCCGGTGCTTCAACCGGATGAACGACCTGATCGACCACGTGCGGATCGAAGGCGCGGTGCGCATTGGCACCCACGATATCTACAGCCCATCGGTGAACGTCATCGAACTGCGGAAGCGGGTGGGCATGGTGTTTCAGAAGTCCAATCCCTTTCCCAAGTCGGTCCACGAAAACGTCGCGTACGGCCTGCGGCTGCACGGAATGAGGAACAAGTCCGAGCTGGACGCCGTGGTGGAACAGAGTCTGCGCGGGGCCGCGCTCTGGGACGAGGTCAAAGACCGCCTGCACGAAAGCGCGCTCGGCTTGTCCGGAGGTCAGCAACAGCGCTTGTGCATCGCCCGAGCGATTGCCATCAAACCGGAAATCATCCTCATGGACGAACCGGCGTCGGCGCTGGATCCGCTGGCCACGGCCCGCATCGAGGACCTCATCCTGGATTTGAAGAAGGACTACACCATCGTTATCGTGACCCACAACATGCAGCAAGCGGCGCGCATCTCGGACTTCACCGCCTTTTTCTACCTGGGCGAATTGATCGAGTATGACACCACGCGAAGGATCTTCACCCATCCGGCGAAGAAGCAAACCGAGGACTACGTCACGGGCCGTTTCGGCTGATCCCTGAACTATGCAACACCTCGAACAGGAACTGGACGACCTGAAACAGAAGCTCTTGTCCATGGCCAGCAAGGCCGAGGCGGCGGTCAACCAAGCCCTCCAGGCGCTGGTGGAGCGCGACGAGGATCTGGCCCGCACAGTCAAGGAGGAAGACCGCGTGCTGGATCAGTACGAAAAGGAGATCGACGACCTGGCCATCAGTCTCCTGGCGAAGGCTCCGCTGGCCAGCGACCTGCGCCTCATCACCGTCGCCATGAAGATCTGCCACGACCTGGAGCGGGTGGGAGACGAGGCGAAGAAGATTGCCAAGGAAGCGAGCGAGCTCAATCTGGAACCCCCGCTCAAGCCTTATGTCGACATCCCGCGGATGGCCAGTCTCGCCTTGGCGATGCTCAAACAGGCCTTGGATGCCTTCGTGAACGGCAAAACCGAGCAGGCCCTCACACTCATTCCCCGAGATAAGGAAGTGGACGAACTGTATCACCAACTCCATCGCGAGCTGGCCAGTTTCATGGTCGAGCGCCCCAGCACCATTTCTCGCTGTCTGAACCTGATGGCGATTTCCAAGAGCCTGGAGCGCATTGCCGACCACGCCAAGAACATCGCCGAAGAGGTGGTCTATCTGAAAGAGGCGCGAGATATCCGCCACCCACGTCTGACCCGCGGCGAGCCTGCGCCACCCGCGGCCTGAGCCTGTTTCCTATGAAGCCCAAGATCCTTGTCGTCGATGATGAACCCGATGCCGTCGAGCTGATTGAGTTCAATCTGCGGGCGGCGGGTTATGACGTGACCAGCGCCGCCGATGGCGCCGAAGCCTTGACAAAAGCGCGCAACGTCTGCCCGAACCTGATCATGCTCGATCTCATGTTGCCGGAGATCGATGGCCTGGAGGTCTGCAAGATCCTCCGGCGGGACCGCGCCACGGCCGGGATTCCAATCATAATGCTGACCGCCAAGGCGGCGGAGATCGACCGGGTGCTGGGTTTGGAGATTGGGGCCGATGATTACGTCACCAAGCCGTTCAGCCCGCGCGAATTGATCCTGCGGGTGAAGAAGCTGCTGGACCGCGCCCGGACCGACGAGCCCATGCGCGACCGCTACCAGTTCGGCCCCTTGGTGCTTGATGTCCCTCGCCATTCCGTCACGGTTCAAGGTCGGCGCGTGGAACTCACCGCCACGGAGTTCAAACTCCTGACCATGCTGATCCAGCGCCGGGGCCGCGTTCAATCCCGCGATCAGTTGCTCACTGAGGTCTGGGGCTATGAGCGGGTCGTCGATACGCGGACCGTGGACACCCACATGCGACGCTTGCGCGAGAAACTGGGCGTCGCGGCGAAATACCTGGGCACCGTGCGCAACGTGGGCTATCGCTTCACCGATGACTGAGCTGTACGCGCCGCTGGTTCTGGTTCTTCTGGTCCTGCTGGGCGCTCTGCAGATGTGGTGGTGGCGTCGCTGTCGCCGCCTGCAACACCGCCTCGCCGAATACCAGCACGAGAGTGAAGCCCTTCGCCACCAGGCGGAGCAAACCGTGACGCGGGAACGCACCCAACAGGAGGCGCTGTTCAATAACATGATCGAAGGCGTCCTTGTGCTCGACGCCGACGGACGGGTGCAGTTGATCAACCAGACGCTCAAGCGGTTTTTCAACCTGGCGGACGACATCCGCGGGAGGACCCTCCTGGAGGCGTTTCGCCGTCAGGAGCTGGTTGACTTGGTTCGTCACGCCGTGAACAACGGCGTGGGGGCGACGGTGGAGCTGGAGATCGCTGGCGAGAATCGGCGGTTCCTGCAGGCCAGCGCCGCGGCATTTCGAGACCAGGCGCAACACCTGGAGGGGACCATCCTCGTTTTTCACGATCTGACTCGGTTGAAGGAATTGGAGGACACCCGCCAGGAGTTCGTTGCCAATGTCAGCCACGAATTGCGCACACCCCTCTCCATGATCAAGGGCTTCGTGGAAACCTTGCAGGACGGCGCCAAGGACGATCCGGCCGCGACCACCCGTTTCCTGCAGATCATCCGCAAGCACACCGACCGCCTGACTTTCCTCATCGAAGATCTGCTGACCCTGTCGCAACTGGAATCGAAGCGCATCGCGTTCAACTTCCAGGCGGTGGAGATCCGCGCCCTGGCCGATCGGGTGCTGGAGGATCTGAACGACCGAGCGGTCGAGCGGAAAGTGAACCTTCTGAATCAGGTCCCGGCAGGCCTGAAGGTCCGGGCGGATGCCGACCGGCTGCCTCAAGTCCTGTTCAACCTGGTGGAGAACGCGATCAAATACGGCCGGGTGGAAGGCCAGGTGGAACTGGGGGCCCGCCCCGCCGACGACAAGACCGTTCAGGTGTGGGTCCGCGACAACGGCCCGGGCATCCCTCCGGAGGCGCTGGGGCGCGTGTTCGAGCGATTCTATCGCGTGGACAAGGCCCGGTCGCGGGAGCAGGGCGGGACCGGGCTGGGGTTGGCCATCGTCAAGCACCTCGTGCTGTCTCATGGCGGCCAAGTCTGGGTGGAGAGCCAACCCGGACACGGGGCCACCTTCTTCTTCACGCTGCCGCGGGCGGACTGATGCCATGAGAAGACGCTGGAGTCGTCTCGGCATGGTGAGCCAAGTTGCACTCTCCGAACGGTAGGATGGGCGCTCCTGAACCGGCGCACCGCCCCGAGTGCGGCCAGGAAATGAAGTGATCCCGACCGGCACGGTTTCACATTCTCTGTAGCAATTGCTACACAGAATGTGGTACCAAAGATCCGGCTTCGGCTTGCGGCCATTCCTTCGGCTCAGGAGTGCTGGGGCCCTGCGAAGTTGGAGGCTGCGACTTGCCGCCGAGCCATAGAGAGGCTCGATCCACCTTCTCCTTGGGACCGGATAGCTGGCAGACGCTGGATACCGAGCAAGACTGCCCTTTTACCCAAATGTCACGCTTTTGTCACCAGCCTGTAACCCGGGCATGGCAGGTTTCCAGTGACAAAACAAGATGATAGCACCGGGGGAACTGGCTATGATGAACATGACACGAGACCGGGCACCGATGGCGCCCGGCGGCTTGCCCTACGACCTGAGCATCTGGGTGGACAAATGCACGCTGGTCAAGTTGACCCTGGAGGTTACGACCGAATTCGCCAGCACAGTTTCTCGCGGTGCGCACCCGAGCCCGCCCCTCGATGATTACCCTCCGGCCATGCTGCTCACGTTGATGGCCTATTCGTATGCGACCGGGGTTTTCCCCTCCAGTGAGATCGAACGCCGCACCTACCAAGATGATATGGCGCGCTATATCACCGCCAACGATCATCCGAACCGTGATGTGCTGCGCGCCTTCCGACGCCGATGGCGCGTCGTCATCAGAGAGTGTCTGGTGAACCTCTTCGTGCTGGTCTGGCAGCACCGCTGCGCCGCAGCGTCTCACGATGACGGAGGTCGCGACGACTACCCGACTGTCGAACGCGGACCAGCCCTGTCGCCGGAGACGATGCGACTTTGTTTGTGCGAAGCCGATCAGCGGATCGATCGGGCGGTTCAATACGACAGCATGGAGCTGGACGAGTAGAACCGGCGGGAATGAGGAAGCAGAGGCGTGGCTCGGACTTGCCAGTTCAGGAGTGTTTGAGAACGATGTGGAAGACGATGTTCCCCACGTCCCGGCACCGGTCATAAATCTTCTCGAGCAATTCCAGCAAATCCTTCATGACGACCACTTGCAGCCCATCGTGTTTGCCGTTGTACAGCTCGCGTAACGAATCGAGCATGAGCTGGTCGGCCGCGGCTTCGATCTGCTGCAACTGGTCGTTTTGCTGTTTGACGGTTTCAAGATTCACGCCTTTGCGCAGGTCCCTCACCATGATCACCACGACCTCGGCTGCCTGTTGGAGCAGCTCCGCGTGCTTGGAAAGGTCCACCCCTCGCGTCTGTCGGCCGGCAAGCATGTGGCGCTCGCCGAACTTCTCGCCCGTCTTCGGGATTTTGTAGAGCGCATCGGAAAGCGCCTCGATGTCCTCACGCTCCAGCGGAGTGACGAAGGTTTTGCAGAGGTGTTCGGTCAACTCCTGGGTGAGGCGCTTTTCTTTGCGCCGCGCATCGATGAACAGATCCATCATGAAGACATCCACCGCGTGTTCACCCTCCGGGGCCTTAAGCAAAGCGACGAGATTCTGAATGGCCGAACGGGCTTCCTCCGCGCAACCATCCATCAAGCTGAAGAACTTGTCGTCTTTGCTTAAGAGTCTCTGCAAGGAGAACATGGGTCCGATTTGTCACACAAATGCCGCCAAGGCGCACGTACTTTTTAGGCTCAACCGGTTGGGAGATTCGCGCGAGAACCAACTCCCCGAGCGCCCTCAACCGGCCCACCCGATCCCGCGCAAAGCCACCTGGAACACGTAACTCAACAGCGCCGTGACCGGCAGCGTCAACAACCAGGCCCAGACCATGTGGCCCACCACGCCCCATTTGACGGCGTTCAGCCGTTTGGCCGAGCCGACGCCCATGATCGAGCCGGAGATCACGTGGGTCGTCGAGAGCGGCATCCCAAAGTGAGTGGCCGTTTCGATGATAGCGGCCGCCGTGCTTTGCGCCGCGAAGCCGTGGATCGGCTGCATCTTCACCACCTTCTGGCCCATCGTTTTGATGATCCGCCAGCCGCCGGCGGCCGTACCCGACGCCATCGTCACCGCACACACCACCTTCACCCACGGGGCGATGTCGAATTCCGGCGTCTGCAAGAAGCCGAGCCAGTACGGGAGGTTGTCGAACGCGTGGGTCTTGGTCGAGGCCGTGACGAGCGTCAGCGTGATGATGCCCATCGTCTTTTGGGCGTCGTTGGTGCCGTGACTGAAGCTCATCCAGGCGGAGCTCAACCATTGGAGCCGGGCAAACGCCCGATTGACCGGCAGGGGTCTGGCCCCCCGCAGAAACCGGAGCAAGAGGCCCATGATCAGAAAGCCTCCCAGGAGGCCCACCGCCGGCGCGATCATCATCGGGGCAATCACTTTGGCCCACAGTCCCGTCTGCCAGTAGATCACCGAGGTTTCTCCATGGGCCGACGCCAGAGCCGCGCCGCACAGCCCGCCGATCAGCGCGTGGCTGGAGCTGGACGGCAGGCCGATCCGCCACGTGAACAGGTTCCAGACAATCGCGCCCACCAGGGCGCACAGGATCGTCACGAGCGTAACGCTCTCGGCGCTCACCAACCCCTTGCCCACGGTTTTGGCAACGGCGGTGAACGTGAGCGCACCGATCAGGTTGAAGACGGAGGCCAGGATGATGGCCTGGCGGGGCGTCATCACCTTGGTGGAAACGCAGGTCGCAATCGCATTCGCCGTGTCGTGAAAGCCGTTGACGTATTCAAACGCCAACGCGATCAGGATGACGGCGAGGATCAACAGCATCTTCTGAGAAAGCCATCTCGGGTCCGCTATTACCAGCCAAAACCTTGAAGCGCACGCATGCCAAGGTAGGCAATCAGCCCCGAGGCAGGCAGTGTCAGCAGCCAGGCCAGCAGGATACTCTTCACCACGCCCATCTTGAGAGCGCTGAAACGCTTGGCGGCGCCGACGCCCATAATCGAAGCGGTGATCGCATGCGTAGTGGAAACCGGCATGCCCAATTTTGCCGCCACGAACAGCACGGTCGCGGCGGTCGTTTCTGCCGCAAATCCGTGCACGGGCTGCAATTTGACCATTTTGTGGCCCAAGGTTCTGATGATGCGCCAGCCGCCCGCCGCCGTGCCGGCCGCCATCGTCAAGGCGCAGACGACCTTGATCCAGACTGCGATTCCCTGTTGCTGACCTTTGGGGACTTCGGGCGTGTAGAGGAAGTTCAACCAAACCGGCAGGTGATCGAACGTGCCGGCCTTGGTCGCCGCCACCAAAGTCAGGGCGATAATGCCCATGGTTTTTTGGGCGTCGTTGCTGCCGTGGCTGAAACCCATGTAGCTGGCACTCAGGATCTGCAGCTTCCCGAACACGACGTTCACCCGGTGTGGCGTCCAACTCCGCAGCAGTACATACAATGACACCATCACCAGAAACCCGATGATCAAGCCGCAGGTCGGGGAGGTGACCATCGGGATGATCACTTTGTACAACAGTCCTTTCCCTTCCCACCAGTGGGTCGTTGATGGGACTGACCAAATCAGCACGTCCCAATTGCCGTGAGCCGACGCCAGGGCCGCGCCACACAGGCCCCCCACCAAGGCATGGCTGGAACTGGTGGGAAGCCCAACGTACCAAGTGATCAGATCCCAGACAATGGCCCCCATCAAGGCGCAGACGATGGTGTGGGACGTCACGAAACTGGCATCGACAAGTCCAGACGAAATGGTCCTCGCCACCGCGGTGCCTACCATCGCCCCAAGGAGATTCGTGACCGCGGCCATGACAATGGCCGCCTTCGGCGTGAGCACCCGGGTGGAGACGACGGTGGCAATGGAGTTGGCGGTGTCGTGAAAGCCGTTGATATACTCGAAAATGAGGGCGACCAGGATGACTGTGAGAACGAGCGCCATGGTTTTCCTGTCACTCGGGTTTCAGTCACCTACTCCAAGCCAACGGCCCGCAGGATCAGCATGGCCACATAGGCGGCCAGGGCCGACGCCGGCACTGTAAACACCCAGGCCCAGAGGATCTTCTCCACCACCCCCAGGTGCAGCGCGTTGAATCGTCGCGAGGCGCCGACTCCGCCCACGGCCGCCGTGATGGTGTGCGTGGTGGAAACCGGGAATCCCCAAAACGCCGCGGCCGTCAGCACCGTCGCCGCGGTGGTCTCCGCGGCAAAGCCGTGGATGGGCTTCAGCTCGGTTATTCGGCGTCCCATCGTCTGGATGATGCGCCAACCACCGGCCGCGGTGCCGGCCGCCAGCGCAACGGCACACGCCATCCTGAGCCAGGTGGCCACCTGCAACGGCTCACCCGGGGCCGCCTCGGTGGTTCGGAGGAAGCTCAACCAACCGGGCAGTTGATCGAACGTGCCGGCCTTGGTGGCGGCGACCAAAGCCAAAAGCACCACGCCGATGGTTTTTTGGGCATCGTTGTGACCATGCGCAAAGCCGATGTAACCACCGCTGAAGATCTGCAATCTGCCGAACACCCGATCGACCCGCTCTACGGACCAGTTTCGCAGCAGCAGGTAAAGGAGGCCGCTGGCAAGATACGCCCCGACGAAACCCAACAGCGGCGAAACGAACATCGGAATGATCACCCTGTAAATAACACCAGCCCCTTGCCACCAATGCGTCCCTCCCGGCACCGCCCAGATGATCTCACTCCAGTTGTTGTGCGCCGACGCCAGCGCTGCGCCACACAATCCACCCACCAACGCGTGGCTGGAACTGGAGGGCAGTCCCCACCACCAGGTGAGCAGGTCCCAAACAATCGCGCCCAACAAGGCGCCGATGATCGTGCCGATGGTGATGAACCGGGCGTCCACCAGGTCGTGGGCAACGGTCGCCGCCACCGCCGTGCCGACCAGCGCGCCGGCCAGGTTGGTGGTGGTGGCCAGGACAATGGCCGCGCGGGGCGACAAGGCGCGGGTCGAAACGACGGTGGCAATGGCGTTGGCCGTGTCGTGGAAGCCGTTGATGTAAACGAACACCAAGGCCAGCAGAATCAGGATGAGTATGGCAGTCACCGCGGCGTTGGGTTTAGGAGTTCTTGAGCACGATCCCGAACACAAGATTGCCGACGTTTCGGCAACGGTCGAAAACCTTTTCCAGCAGCTCGTACAGGTCTTTTAGAATAACCACCGTCACGGTGTCGTATTGGCCCCGGTAAAGCTGCTGTAATTCCGCCACCATCATCTTGTCCGCGTCGCCCTCGATTTTCTGCAGAATGTCGTTGTGTGCCTTGGTCGCGGAAAGGTTGGGGCCCTTCTTCAATCCCGACACCATCTGGTAAACGGTTCCGGTGGCCGCTTCCAGCATCCGGATGTGCTCGACGAAACTCACGTCACGAATCCGAGATGCGCACAGCAGGTACCGTTCGGCGAATTTCTTGATCGTCTTCGGAATCCGGTAGAGTGCCCGCGACAGTAACTCGATGTCTTCCCGGTCCAGCGGCGTGGAGAAGCTTTCACAAAGCAGCGCGTCGATCGCCTCGCCGATCTGCCGTTCTTTGTCGCGCGACTCCAGGAAATCCTTGAGCCCCGCGCTGTCGCTCGGACTCCCGAGCAGCTTCGCGAGCGACTTCACGCTGGCCTGGCCTTCCTCGGCGCTGGCCAGGAGCAGGGCCAGGAACCTGTCTTCTTTGCGGAACAGTGTTCGCAGGGAGAACATGGACGGGAATCTGTCACGCGTTGGCGACGTGTGGCAAGCCTGCCGTAAGAGTGTTGTCAAACGCGTCGCAACGCTGTAATAGATGGCTTGCCGATTAAGGCGACTTGCCATGCAATCACATTTAGAGGTGTCGCTGCAGCGGGACATCGACCGGATCCGCGCCGAAGTGACGGAGATGGCTGGCCTTGGTGAAAAGGCCCTGCGGGACTGCCTGAAGGCCCTCGTCGAGAAAAACCGTCAGCGGGCCTACGCCGTCATCTTGCGGGACCGATACATCGACGAAATGGAGAAGGAGGTGGACCGGCTCTGCCTCGAGTTCATCGTCCGTCAGCAACCGGTCGCCGGCCTGCTACGCTTTGCCTACGCCGCCATCAAGATCAACCTCGAACTCGAACGCGTCGGCGACTACGCGGAGAGCATTGCCCGCCAGACGCTGAAACTCCTGGCGCTGGATGTCCAGGTGCCGACGGAGCGGTTCGAAGAGCTCGCGAACCTGTCTATTCCGATGCTGCGCGAGGCGATTCAGGCCTTCGTCCAGCAGGATGCGGAGCTGGCGAAAAAGACGATCGAGACGGAGGAGGCCGTGGACGCTCTCAAGAGCAAGCTGACGAAAGACCTGGTGCACCTCTTTCGGGAGAGCAAGCTGCCCTTCGACGCCCTGAACCCGCTCATCATGATCGCCCGGCGTTTCGAGCGGGTTTCCGATCAGGCGCGGAACATCTGCATGGAGACCCTCTACATGTGCACCGGCGAGTATGCCAAGCACCCGGGGTCCGAGGCCTTTCGGGTCTTGTTCGTGGATGAACACAACGCCTGTCTGAGCCAGATGGCGGACGCCGTCGCGAACTCACTCAACCAGCCCGCGTTCATCTTCGGCAGCGCGGGTCTGGACCCGAAACCCATCGAGCCGGCGACCGTCGAGTTCATGAAAGAAAAGGGCATTGATGTCTCGCGCGTCGTGCCGAAGGCCATCAACCAGGTTCCCAACCTCGATCACTACCACGTCATCGTGGTCCTGGGCCCGGAAGCGAAACGGGCCTTTCCGCGGCGGCCGCGCAAAGTCGTCTTGCTCGACTGGACCGTGCGCGATCCGGCTACGGCGCAAGGTCCGCCGTCCGAGGTGCGCGCCGCTTACGAAGCGACCTACCAATTTATCCACGAGCACATCAAAGACCTCGTGGCGGCTATTCTCGGTGAAACTGACAAATAACGATGGCGAAATCCATGCTCACGAACATCAGACTCAACTGGGGCGCCGGCATCGGTGCCCTCTTCGGCTGCGTCGCTGGCCTGCTGCTCTCGGGCTGCGGCAGCGGTGAGAAGACCATCTCCATCCAGAACAAAGGTTCTGACACGATGGTGAACCTCGCCCAGGTCTGGGCCGAGGAATACAAAAGAGTCGCGCCGAACGTGGACGTCGAGGTGTCCGGGGGCGGCTCGGGCACAGGCATCGCCGCGCTCGTCAAGGGGACCATCGATATCGCCAATGCGAGCCGCAACCTGAAGCCGTCCGAGATCGAGCAGGCCAAGAAGAACACCGGCAAGGAGCCCAAGGAATTCATTGTCGGTTACGACGCGCTGGCCGTCTATGTCCACAAAGACAATCCGCTCAACGAACTGACGCTGGACCAGGTGGCCCGGATTTACATGGAAGGCGGCACGATCACCAAGTGGTCCGACCTGGGTGTGAAAATCCCCGGCGCCAGCAGCGACGATATCGTCCTTGTCAGCCGGCAGTCCAGTTCCGGCACCTACGAGTTTCTGCGCGAGCACGTCCTCAAGAACAAGGACTTCAAGCTCGGCTCCCGCGACATGAACGGCTCCAAGGAAGTCGTGGAACTGGTTTCCTCCACGCGGACCGCCATTGGTTATAGTGGCATGGGTTACGCCACGCCGGCCGTGAAAATGCTTAAGATTAGCGCCAAGGCCGGCGACCCGGCGTTTCCGCCGACGGTGGAAAACACCCTGAACAAACAATACCCTGTTGCCCGGTCGCTCCAGGTTTATACCCTCGGCGAGCCGCAAGGTGAGGTGCAGAAATACATCGACTGGATGCTGTCCAACGCCGGCCAGAAGGTGGTCGAAGAAAGCGGCTACGTTCCGATCCCAGCCGAGGCGCGGACCAAGTAACCGGCCAGAGGTTGGGAGTCCCGCCTTCAGGCGGCCAGGCGTTAGGGATTCCCCGAATTATTAGCAGCTCCACCCACACAGCGACAAAGGCATGCCCTGCCGGCTAGCGCCGGGACTCCAAACCGGAACCGACCGATCACCCTTCGCTGAACCAACCCACTGGAATGACCGCGCTACAGCCGCAGAAGACCGCCGGGTTCAGCTTCGCCGTCCGCGAAGCGAAGCGGCCCGGCTGGGCCGTGGCGGGTGAGAAGGCGCTGACCGGGGTCATCTATCTCTGCGGCATCAGCGCGGTCCTCTTCGTCCTGGGCATTTTCGCCTTCGTCTTCAAGGAAGCGGCGCCGGTGCTGTTCGGCGGCAAATTCAGCCTCTCGCAGTTCCTCTTCAGCGACCAGTGGTATCCCACGTCGGAAGTCAACGTGCGCTACGGCGTGTTCGCCATGATCGCCGGCACCTTCAGCGTGACGTTTCTGGCCATGGTCATCGCGGTCCCATTCGGGCTGGGAGCGGCCATCTTCCTCTCGGAGTTTTGCGGCCCGAAGCTCAAGGAAACCCTCAAGATCGTCATCGAACTCCTCGCCGCCATACCGAGCGTCGTCTGGGGCTTCATCGGGCTCACGGTGCTGAGCAAGCTGCTCACTCAATACACCGGCGCGCCCGTGGGTGTGAATGTTCTCAATGGCGGAATCATCCTGGCTCTGATGAGCGTGCCGATCATCGTCTCCATTGGCGAAGACGCGCTGAAGGCCGTGCCGGATTCCTACCGTGAAGCGGGCCTGGCCCTGGGGGCGACCCGGTGGCAACTGGTCTGGCGGGTCCTCCTCCCGGCCGCCAAGACGGGCCTGCTGGCCGCGGTGCTCCTGGGCGTAGGGCGTGGCGTGGGCGAGACCATGGCGGTGCTCATGGCCACCGGCCACGCGGTTCACATTCCGCACAGTGTCCTGGACTCGGTGCGCACACTGACCGCGAACATTGCCGCTGAACTCGGGGAGGCGCCGGCCGGCTCGGATCACTACCGGGTGCTGTTCCTCACGGGTGTGCTGCTGTTCACTCTCACCTTCGTCGTCAATCTCGCCGCGGACCTGGTCGTGCGCGGCCTTCGCAAGAAATGAGTTCGACCGCATCGACAAGTCAACCGTCGCATCCTCGGGCGCTGGCTACGCAGTTCACCGAAACACCATTTAGCCGACGCAAGCTCTGCTATCAAGCCATCGCCAAGTGGAGTCTCTTCGGCATGGCGGCGGCCATGATCGTCCCACTGCTACTGATCGTCGGCCACCTGATCTGGCAGGCCCGCCACTCGCTGAGCCTGAGTTTCCTGATCGAGGTGCCGACGCGCGGCATGAGAGACGGCGGCATCTGGCCGGCCTTTGTGGGCACGATCTATCTCGTGTTCCTCTCGCTGGCGGTGTCGGCGCCTGTTGGCATCCTGGCCGCGGTCTATCTGAACGAGTATGCCAAGGAGAACTGGTTTAACCGCCTCATCAACCTGGCCGTCATCAACCTCGCCGGCGTGCCGAGCATCGTCCACGCGTTGTTTGGCCTCGGCGCCTTCGTGTACGCGGCGAAGTTTGGTTACTCCATCATCTCCGCCTCGCTTACGCTGGCTATCATGACCCTGCCGGTCATTATCGCCAGCACACGCGAAGCGCTGGCGAGCGTGCCGCGGAGCTTCCGGGAAGCCTGCTGGAATGTCGGCGCCACGCGTTGGCAAACGATCAAGTCGGTCGTGCTGCCGAACTCGATCAGCGGCATCCTCACCGGCGTCATCCTGCAAGTCAGCCGCGCGGCCGGCGAGACAGCGCCCATCATGTTCACGGGCGCCGTGTTCTTCAAAGCGGTCCACAAAGGCGATCTGTTCCCCTACCAGCTCACCGAACAGTGTATGGCCCTGTCGATGCACCTCTACACGATTTCGACACAGGTGCCCGACGTTAAGGAATCCATCCCCTACGCGACGGCGGTCGTGCTGCTGGGGTCGGTGCTGCTGGTGAACGCCGCCGCTATCGCCGTCCGCGCCTACATGCGTTCGCGCCAGAAATGGTGAAGGCCATGCCTGCCGCGAAACATATCGAAGTGCAAGACCTGCGCCTCGCCTACGGCACGAAAGAGGCGCTCCACGGCATTTCCTTCGACATCTATCGCAACGAGATCTTCGGCGTCATCGGCCCCGCGCAATCGGGCAAAACCTCGCTGCTGCGGTGCATCAATCGCACGATTGATTTCACGCCTGATTCGCACGTCTCGGGGCAGCTCCAGGTCAACGGTCAAGACGTGCAGAAGGTCAGCAACATCTATGAACTCCGCCGCATGATCGGCATGGTCGCGCCGCTGCCGGTGGGCCTGCCGCTGAGCATCTACGACAACGTAGCCTTTGCCCCGCGTTGCGCCGGCATGACGCGCCAGAGCGAATTGGATGGGATCGTCGAGCAGTGTCTCCGCCAGGCCGCCCTCTGGGACGAAGTCAAAGACCGCCTCGACAGCCTCGGCACGAAACTCTCCGGCGGCCAGCAACAGCGCCTCACCATCGCCCGCGCCCTTTCTCACCAGCCGGAGGTTCTTTGTCTCGACGAATTCTCCATCGCGATCGACCCCGTGACCACGATGCGCATCGAAGACGCGCTGAAGGAACTGCGTAAGGACATGACGATCATCCTGGTCACCAACCTCACCCAGCAAGCCCGCCGCCTGGCCGACCGGACGATGTTCCTGTGGCGCGGCGAAGTCGTTGAACTGAGCCCCACCGACGTGGTCTTCAGCGACCACCCAAAAGACAGGCGCACTTACGACTACGTGAACGGCATTTTCGGATGAGCACTCGCGCTGAATTCAGCATCACGACCCGCAATCTGAACCTCTGGTACGCCAGGTTCCAGGCGCTCATCAACATCAACGCTGACATCAAACACGGCCTCATCACGTCGCTCATCGGCCCGTCCGGCTGTGGCAAGACGACGCTCCTGCGCTGCTTCAACCGTGTGAACGAGCGTTACGGCTACGTCACCACCACCGGCGAGATCAAGCTGCTCGGCAAGAATATCTACGATCAGGACGTGTCGCTGGTCGAATTGCGCAAGTCGGTCGGGATGGTTTTCCAGCGCCCGAACCCGATGCCGATCTCGGTCTATGAGAACGTGGTCTTCGGCCTGCGAATTCACCATCCGCGTCGCGCGCTCTCCAGGTCCATTCTCGATGAGGCAGTGGAAAAGGCGCTCACCGAAGTCGGCCTCTGGAAAGACCTCAAGGACCAGCTCCAGGCCAAAGCTACCACACTGCAACTGGAGCAGCAGCAGAAGCTCTGCATCGCCCGCCTGCTGCCGCTCAAGCCGGAGATCATCCTGATGGACGAGCCCTGCTCCGCTCTCGATGTGGAAGGCACGCGCGCTATCGAGGAGTTGATGTTCGCCTTGAAGGGCCGCTATACCATTCTCATCGTCACGCACAACATGGCCCAGGCCCGCCGCGCCAGTGATGAGTGCATTTTCATGCTGCTGGGCGAACTCATCGAGCACAGCCGCACGGAGGATCTGTTCCTGAAGCCCAGGCACCCAAAGACCGCCGAATACATCGAGGGCCGATACGGCTGAGCCTCAGCCCATGCCCATCGAGAGCAGGAACTCGATGTTGGTCTTGGTCTTCTTGAGTTTGCCCAGCAGGAGTTCCATGGCTTCGACCGGCGGCACGCCGGTCAGTGCGCGCCGGAGGATGACCACCCGGCTGTGCTCTTCCGGGTGGTAGAGCAACTCTTCTTTGCGCGTGCCGGACAGCTCGATGTTGATCGAGGGGAAGATGCGGCGGTCCACCAGGTGGCGGTCCAGGTGGACTTCCATGTTGCCGGTGCCTTTGAACTCTTCGAAGATGACTTCGTCCATTCGCGACCCCGTGTCGATGAGCGCCGTGGCCATGATGGTGAGCGAGCCGCCCTCCTCGATGTTACGCGCAGCACCGAAAAAGCGTTTGGGTTTGTGCAGGGCGTTGGCATCGACACCGCCTGACAGGATTTTACCCGAGTGCGGCTGGACGGTGTTATAGGCGCGGGCCAGGCGGGTGATGGAATCGAGCAGAATGACGACGTCCTTTTTGTGTTCGACCATGCGCCGGGCCTTTTCGATGACCATCTCGGCCACCTGCACGTGCCGTTCGGGCGGTTCGTCGAACGTGGAGCTGACGACCTCGGCCGGGCGGCAACTCCGTTCCATGTCGGTCACTTCCTCCGGCCGCTCGTCGATGAGCAGGATGAACAGGTACGACTCCGGATTGTTTTTGATGATGGCATTGGCCAGCTTTTGCAGCAGCACGGTCTTGCCGGTGCGCGGGGGTGCCACGATCAGCCCGCGCGTCCCCTTGCCGATCGGGCAGACCAGGTCGAGCACGCGGGTGGACAACTCATCGGCCGCCGTTTCCAGGATAAACCGCCGGTTCGGGAAGAGCGGAGTCAGGTTGTCGAAGTGGGTTTTGTCCTTGGCCTTGTCCGGGTCTTCCTTGTCAACGGCCTCCACCTTCAGCAGCGCGAAGAACCGCTCCTTTTCCTTGGGCGGTCGGATCTGGCCGGCCACCAGGTCGCCGGTCTGCAAGTCAAACCGCCTGATCTGGGAGGGCGAAACGTAGATGTCTTCGGGGCAAGGCAGGTAGTTAAAGCTCTGCGACCGGAGGAAACCGAAGCCTTCCGGCAGGATCTCCAGCACCCCTTCGGCAAACAGGATGCCGCTGCGCTCGGCGTTCTTCTGGAGGATCCGGAAGATCACTTCGTGCTTCTTCATCGTGCCGAAGTTCTCGATCTCCATCTCCTTCGCCATCTGGTTGAGGTCCGTAATGGCCATCGCCTGGAGTTGGCTGATGTTGACCGTGGACGCCGGCACGACCTCGATACCCACGGGCAACCCTTGGGTGGCCCGGGCTTGGGCCACGGCGCTCCCGGCTGATGGCCGTCCCGCCCGGTGGGGTCCTTTCTTGCCGCGCCCGCCGCGTCCTGGCGCGGGTTTCGGCACTGGGCCGGTCTCCGGAGGCGGGCCTTCGCTGGGCGGGGCTGGCGCCGGTTCAGGCGGCGGAGACGCGGGGGGCGCCAGGGCGTCGGTGAGCTCGGGCGCTGCCGGCGCGGCTTCGACGGTCGTCAAGCCCTCATTGGCCTTGGGGGGCGATTTGGCTCTGACTGCTTTCTTGGTCATTCTGGGCATACAAAACAGCGTTAGCGATTCCAGGATTCCTGCGGCTGGATCGAAACGGATCAATACTGCCGGCCGATTCGTTCAGTTGGATAAGCCAGCGCTCAAATTGTTCAATCCGAGCGGTACTGCACCGGGGACCCGCCTAGACCGTTAATCCACTTTGGCTAGTACGGCAAGGGGAATTTTGCGGTCAACTCACGGACACGCTGGCGCACCGTTTGAGCCGCCGCCGTGTTTTTGATGTCCAACAGCACCTCGCTGATCATGTCGGCAATGGCGGCCATTTCCTGGGTCTTCATCCCGCGGGTGGTCACCGCCGGCGTGCCCAGCCGAATGCCGCTGGCCTGGAATGGCGAGCGCGTCTCGAAGGGAATCGTGTTTTTGTTGACCGTAATGCCGGCGGCGTCGAGGGCGATCTGGGCGTCTTTGCCAGTCAGGCCCCGCGTCCACACGTCCACGAGCATGAGGTGGTTGTCGGTGCCGCCGCTGACCAGGCGATACCCGTTGCGCTTCAGCCCGTCGGCCAGGACCTTGGCATTGTCCAGGATCTGTTGTTGGTATGCCATGAAGCCGGGCTGGAGCGCCTCCTGGAAACAGACGGCCTTGGCCGCGATCACATGCATCAAGGGTCCGCCCTGGATCCCGGGAAACACCTGGGAATCGATCTCCTTGGCGTACTTCTCCCCGCACAGGATCAGGCCGCCGCGCGGGCCGCGCAGTGTCTTGTGCGTGGTGGTGGTCACAAAGTCAGCGTGGCCCACGGGGCTGGGATGCAGACCCGTGGCCACCAGACCAGCGATGTGCGCAATGTCCGCCAGGAGATACGCGTTGACCGACCGGGCAATCTCCCCCAGCCGGGCGAAATCGATCACGCGCGGATAAGCGCTGGCGCCGACCGTGATCATCCGGGGCCGATGCTCTTGCGCCATCTGCGCCAACTGATCGTAGTCAATCAACTCATCGTCCTTCCGGACCCCGTAGTGGACGACCTCGAAGAACCGGCCGGAGAAATTGGCCTTGTGCCCATGGGTGAGGTGCCCCCCGTGGCTCAAGTCCATGGTCAGAATCCTGTCGCCGGGTTTCAGGAAGGCGAAATAGACCGCCATGTTGGCGCCGCTGCCCGAGTGGGGCTGGACATTGGCGTGCTGGGCGCCAAAAAGCTGCTTGGCACGGTCGATCGCCAGTTGCTCGGCCGTGTCCATGTTTTCACAACCGCCATACCAGCGCCGGCGCGGGTAGCCTTCGGCGTACTTGTTGGTCAACACCGAGCCCTGGGCCTCCAATACGGCCGGACTGGTGAAGTTCTCGCTGGCGATCAACTCGATGTTCTCCTGCTGGCGTTGCTTCTCCGACTCGATGGCCTCAGCGATGGACGGATCGACTGTGCACAAACCGGACGCGCACCAGCCGCCGGCCTTCTCCAACTTCTTGACCCGTCGTTCGTGACGCCCGCCCTCAAAGTGGGCATCCAGGAAGGTGTCGATGATCTTATTGGCCTGGTCTGGCGGCGTGAATTTGCCGCTCAGACAGACCACGTTGGCATTGTTGTGCGTCCGGGCCAGGGAGGCCATTTCCTCGTTGAGCACCAAGGCCGCGCGCGCGCCCGGCACCTTGTTGGCGGCGATGCTCATGCCAATGCCGGTGCTGCACACCAACAGCCCAAACTGGCTGCGGCCTTCGGTCACTTGTCGAGCGACCGCCTGGGCGTAATCCGGGTAGTCAGTGGGCTCGTCGGTGTTGGCACCCAGATCCGTGATGACCGCGCCGCGGCTGGCCAGGTGTGCTTTGAGCGATTCTTTCAGCGCAAAGCCGGCATGGTCGGCGCCCACGGCCACCGATAAAGTATGCGACATAGAATTCTGTCCGCTTGCCACGGAGGTGGTCTGCTCGATGAACTTGAGCAGGGAGGCGATTCCTTGCTCGAGCTGATCGCGACAATTCAGGTAGGTCTCGTACGAACCGCCGATCGGATCGCTAATGTCCTTCTCAAAGTCGTCCAACGTCTCGTCGAACTCCCGCAAGACGAACGTCTTCTCCGCCGCCTGCGGATAGAGCATCGTGATCGCATCCGCGTGCCCGTGGGTCATGCCGAAAATGTAGTCGGCTTGCTGCACCAGATCGCTCGTCAGCATGCGGCTGCGCGACCCGGAGATGTCCAAGCCCAACTCCTGCAGCACCCGCACCGCAAAGGGGCTGGGCGGTTGGCTGTTGATGGCCCCGACGCCAGCCGACAGGACGCGGTACGCACCCCGGCCTTGGGCCGCGCGGCGGAAGAGGGCTTCCGCCATGGGGCTACGACAAACGTTGCCGGTGCATACGAATAAGACGGTTTTCATGCCTGCGCGCCAGGGCCTCAAGGTGGAGTTCGTGGGCCAAATCGTCAACGGGGAAATCAAGGCTGGCGCGATCGCTGCACCACAGCAATCCCCTTGAGCAGATCCAGCGCCCGCGCCAACACCGGATCCCGCACGAGCGATTTTTCCGATTCGTTGTCCTGCGTCGCGCCGGGCACCAGGTCCCGGTCCGGGTCCAACCCTTCGCGTTGGCGCCGCACCAGATCAGCTTCGTTCACCCGACGGCCCACCAGACGATTGGTGTCACCGCGCCCAGGGCCGGCCGCCTCGGCGATCGTCTTGGACCCGGCCCGGTAAGGATCGGCGAGATAGGTTCTTTCCTCTGCTTCAGATACTCGGACGGCAATGTCGGGCGTCACCCCGCGGCTGGTGAGCGCTTGGTCTGTGCCCACCTTGATGTTGGCGACGGCGACGCGCAGGCAGAAGTCCGGAGCGAGCTGGAACTCCTTGAAGACCTGGGCCTGGCCGGCGGTGCGCGAGCCGAGCACAAGCCCGATTTTGCCTTGCTGGAGCACGGCCGCCAAAGCTTCCGCGGCGCCGGCGGTTTTGTGGTTGACGAGGATCATCAGGGGCGTGTCCCACGCGCTGGACTTGGCGGTGGAGCGGGTCGAGCCGTTTGGCCATTCCAGGAGGGGCTGTTCGTTCTTGAAGAACCGGTCCGCAACCGCCGCCGCGGCTTCGTAATCCTGGCCGGCAACAAAGCGTAGATCCAGCACCATCCCCTTCAGGCCGCCGGGCGACTTGAACTTGCCGTAGCTGGAGGCCAACTCCTGAGCCACACCCGCTTCGATTCGATCGGGCCGCAGATAGCCAAACGAACCGTCAAAGATGGTGGCCTTGCTTACCAACGGACCCCGCTCGGCGGCCGTGGCCGCGGGGGCATTGGTGAGGCACAGGACCGAGGGCTGGAGCTCATTGAGCAGGCCCTGCACGGCGGCCCGGTTCAGTTCACTCTCGGAGACGTTAGCCAGGTTGGAACGGAGCAGGCTATAGATTTCCTGGAACGGGGGCCAGGTTTCCTGGGCTTCAGCCGAAACGGAAGGTTGTTGGGCAGCCAGGAGGATCACTCCGGCACCAATGGCCAATCGAGTCAAGTTCATGCAAGCACTGTCATCCGGGGCGTCGTCAGGTCAGCCACCTCAGCCAACCTCGATCGCCTTGGCCCCAATATCGCGTCGGTATTGCGCGCCGTCGAACCTAATCTGTTCCACCGCACGGTAGGCCGCCGCGCGGGCCTGGGCCAGTGTCGCGGCCCAGGCAGTGACACCCAGCACGCGACCGCCGTTGGTCCGATACTGATCGCCGACGCGCACGGTGCCGGCGTGGAAGATCTTGGTATCTGGCAGTTGTGCCACGGCCTCCAAGCCCGTGATCGGCTTGCCCTTGGTATAACTGCCCGGATAACCGCCGGACGCCATGATCACACACACCGCCACGCTGGCGCTCCACCTCAGTTCGATGGGACCAAGGGTTCCGTTGACGCATGCATCCAGCAGTTCCACCAGGTCGTTCTGCAGGCGTGGCAGATAGACCTGCGTTTCCGGATCACCGAACCGGGCGTTAAACTCGAGTACTTTGGGCCCGTTGGCCGTTAACATCAGCCCCGGATAAAGTATGCCGCGATAGTCAATGCCTTCGGCGACACAGCCGCGTAACCAGGGGTCCACGATCGTGCGTTGGACCGCGGTCATTGCGGATTCGGTCAGGAACGGCGTCGGCGAGTAGGCGCCCATGCCGCCGGTATTGAGTCCTTGATCGCCGTCGAGTGCGCGTTTGTGGTCCTGGGAGGTGGGAAACAACCGGGCCGTTTTCCCATCGCAGAGCGCGTGCAAAGACAATTCGGTCCCCTGCAGCAATTCCTGGATGACGATCTTTGCGCCCGCCTCGCCAAAGGCCTGCTTTATCAGGATCTCCTCGATCGCCCGGTCAGCCTGGGCCATGTCTTTGCAGATCAAAACACCCTTGCCCAACGCAAGGCCATTGGCTTTCACCGCGCAACGACCGCCGAGTGACGCGGCAAAGCGCGAGGCGGAGGTGGCATCGGTACAGGCCGCGGCCCGGGCGGCGGGAATGCCGTATTTCTCCATGAACAACTGCGCGAAGACCTTTGACGACTCGAACTGCGCCGCCTTCTGGTTCGGCCCCCAGATGCGCAGCCCGTGATGCTGGAACAGATCAACGATGCCCAGCGCCAGCGGGTTGTCCGGGCCAACCACGGTCAGGTCCGGCTGCTGTTCTTGCGCAAAGGCGAGCAACTTCGGCAGTTCCTCGGCGCCGATACCGACACATTCGACCGGGGTTTGCTTCCTGGCCAGGCGCTCGGCGGCGATCCCGGCGTTGCCCGGGGCGCACCACATCCGGGTGAGGTGCGGCGACTGGGCCAGTTTCCACACCAGCGCGTGCTCGCGGCCGCCGGATCCAAGGACGAGGAGTTTCATCGCGGCGAGGATTCAAACAGGAATGGCGCTGCTGAGGAAAGGATTTTTGCGGGCGCCGCCCAGGCATATTCGGCGGTTGACTCGCGGGGCGGGGTCGCTATACTGCCTCCCGCATAGCGCCAAGGCGGTTGCTCTGATGCTGCACGACCCGTTTCCGGACGGAATTGCGGGTTGATTCAGGCACAGGACTGCCGGGAGCCAGGCAACAACAAGGAGACGACACAATATGAACAATACGACCGCATCGACTCGCACGCCCGCGCCCGCCCACACTCCGGCTGCGGGGACGGGGAATAAGCCCGTCCACACGATCCGCCTGGGAGCCATCAAGGCCGCCATCTGGGAAAACACCGTCGGCGAGAACACCCGCCACAGCGTCAGCCTGTGCCGGCTCTACAAGGATGGCGACCAGTGGAAGACCACCGAGAGTTACGGCCGGGACGACTTGCTGGTGTTGGCCAAGGTCGCCGACCAGGCCCATACCTGGATCTGCGAGCAGCGGGCTGCCGGTTGAACACCTGGAATCGTCAAGCCGGCGGTCAGAGCCGTCCGATCAAGCGCCGGCCGTTCTGCCTCAGGCCAAACCAGATTGCGCCCAGGACGCACAACGCGCCGGTGGCCCAGGCCGCATACAAGGCGGTTGGCTGCGACAAAGGGCCCTGAACCAGCTTGGAAAAGTCCGGACCTCGGTGAAGCAGTTGTTCGGCTGCGAAGGCGATCGCCAGTGCGATACCCAGTAGCCCGAACCCATCCAGAACGCTGCCAAACCGGTCGCGCAGGACGCGCTTGAGCAGGTTGGCCGAGGCCGCCTGATACTCCGATTCCAACGCCTGCTTGCGGCTCGCCACCAACTCCCGCGAAAGTCGCGGCGCCTCGGCGTCGATGCGCCGCAACAGGCCCGCCTTAAATGACGCCGGGAGTTCAGCGTGCTGGAACCTGGCGCTCAGCGCGGCATCCAGCGCCTTGAGGTCTTCCGCGAAATGGCGACAGGCCATACAACCCGCCAGATGCTCTTCCACGGCGTGGCGGGCGCTGGCGTTCAGTTGGCCGTGCTGGAGGTCCAGGATTTGGTCTTCGTATTCGGCGCAAGGCATAAGCGTCCAGGGTTCGGATTCTTCAAGCGTAAACATGCTCGCTCCTCCCGCTCATTTTCAACAATTCTTTCTTGGCGCGATAAATGAAGGTCTTCACCGTGCCCAAGGGGATGCCGAGCATCGCGGCGACTTGCTCGTAGGATTTCTGTTCCAGGTAGAAAAGGGTAAGCACCTGGCGGTACTTTGCGGGCAACCGGTCCAGCATGGTCTGCACGTCCATCTCGGCCCCGGCGGCGCGATCAGTAGTTTGCAGGCCGGGGGTGCTGTCCAAGGCTTCTTCGACTTCGGGGTCGGCCAGGGAGACAGTCGGCCGCGCGGCCTGCTTTTTCAGTTCAGTCAGGCAGGCATTCCGGCTGATGGTGTACATCCAGGTCGAGAGCGAGGCCCCGCCGTGGTAGCCGGGTAATCCTTTCCAGATGCGCATGAAGATATCCTGCGTCAGGTCCTGGGCCCATGTTTCGTTGTGCACCATGCTAAGCGCCAGGCGAAACACCTTGTTCTGGAAACGATCCACCAGCAGCTCAAAAGCCGCGCGATACTCTCGGGCAGCCAGGCACTGGCGGATGTCGTCTTCCATCGCTTTCAGCAGTTCGGACTCCGGTCGTCGCCGCAACGTCTCTGGGCGGCTCCAGCCGCTCTATCTCTTTATACGGCGCCAACCGGAGTCAGGTTTCAAAAAAGAATCGTCTGCGGGGTCAGTGTGTTAAAATGTTAGATCTTCTCGAAGCCCAGTTGGAAGCTGACGACGTTGCCGCGGAACCGGGTGCTGATCTTGCAGTTGCTCTTGTTGAACACGGCCTGCATGGCCTTGTTGTCGACCAACACCTCGGCGGTAAAACCGCGAATGCCGTTGCGGCGGGCGATCCGCGTCAGGTGCCGGAGCAAGAACGTTCCAATGCCTTTGTTCTGCCACTTGTCATGCACCACGAACGCCACTTCGGCCTGGTTAGCCTTCGGGTCAAGATAATAACTGCCGACGGCGATGATGTCTTCGCCGTGGGCCTCGGGCAAGGTCGCCACGATGGTGACGTCGTTGCGGTGGTCGATATAGACGAAGTCCTGGATCTCCCGGCGCGGGATGATCTTGGTGAAGCTCATGAACCGGTAATAGATCGTCTGCTGCGAGAGCTCGTAGAACAGCTCGCGCATTCGCGGTTCATCCGTGGGATGGATGGGCCGAAAGTTGATCTGCGTGCCATCGTTGAGCAGGTAGGTCGTGCGCAATTCCTTGGGACCCACCACGATCTTGCCTTCCTTGTCGGCCAGGGCCGCGGAGATGTACTTGGCTTCGATCGCCTCGCGGAAGAGCTGCGCCCGGAAGCTCGGATGGGCGATGCTGATCAAGGCCAGCGCCCGTTCATGGATGCTTTTGCCGTGCAGGTAGGCGACGCCGTACTCGGTCACCACGTAATGGACGCCGGCCCGGGTGGTCACCACGCCGGCGCCCGGGCTCAGACGGGTGGTAATGCGGGAGATGGCGCCGTCCTTGGCCGTGGAGGGCAGCGCGATGATCGCCTTGCCGCCCCGGGCCTTGGCCGCGCCGCGGTTAAAGTCCACCTGCCCGCCCACGCCGGAGAAGAACTTGGTGCCGATGGAATCCGCGCAAACCTGGCCAGTGAGGTCCACTTCGAGAGCGACGTTCACGGCCACCATCTTGTTCTGTTGGCTGATGACCGACGGGTCGTTCACGTATTCCGTCGGGTGGAAGGCGAACAGCGGATTGTTGTCAACGTAATCATAGAGCCGCTTGGTGCCGAGACAGAAGCTGGCCACAATTTTGCCCCGGTCCAGAGTTTTCCGCGCGCCGGTTACCGCCCCGGACTCCACCAGATCGACGATGCGGTCACTGATCATTTCGGTATGGATACCGAGGTCCTTCTTTTCCTCCAGGAACCCCAGGAGGGCCTGGGGGATTCGCCCGATCCCGACCTCGATTGTGGAGCCGTCTTCGATCAAGGGCGCGATATACTCGGCGATCTGCCGGGTGACGTCGTTGACGGGCACGGGCGGGACTTCGATGATCGGGGCTTCGGACGGCACAAGCACATCCAGGTCGTAGATATGCACGGCGGTGTCGCCATGGGTGCGGGGCATGTTGGGGTTGACCTGGGCGATCACCAGCGAGGCGTTCTCGGTGGCGCTCTTGACGATGTCCACCGACACGCCCAGGCTGCACATGCAGCGCTCGTCCGGGGGTGTGACCTGAATCAGGGCGACGTCCAGGGGCAGTTGGCCGGAGTTGAACAGCCGCGGGATATCGGACAGGTGGATGGGCGTGTAGTCGCCGAGCCCTTCCTGAATTATGTCGCGAACGTTTTCGGCGATGAAAAAGCTGTTGATGCGGAAGTATTGCGTCAGCTCCTTGTGGGCATAGGGGGCCCCACCGAACGTCAACAGGTGAACAATCTCGGTGTCGGCCAGGTCATACGCGCGTTTGGTGAGGGCTTCCACCAGCTCCAACGGCTCCGCGCAGCCGGTGCCGATAAAGATCCGGTTGCCTGGCTTGATGCTGGCAACCGCCTCCGCCGCCGTGGCGATCTGGGCCTGGTACTTCTCTTTCCACTTGGGATCGTAGCTGATTTTCTTAGTGCTCATTGTGGTTCGCAGCAATTGCCAAAGTCATCCGCGCATCCGCCACATAGGCCGGGGTGCCGATGCCCCCGACCGTGAAGGGGTTGATGTCCAACTCCATGATTTCGGGATAGTCCGTGGCGAGTTGGCTGATGCGCTGCAGCGCACTGGCGATCGCCTGCAAATCCACCGGGGCCTGTCCCCGGGCGCCCTGCAGCAGGGCATAGGACCGGGTGCCTTTGAGCATTTGCATGGCCTCCTCCGAAGTGATGGGGGCCAAGTGGAAGGTGACGTCCTTCATCACCTCGACAAAGATGCCGCCCAACCCGAACATTAACAACGGACCGAATTGCGGGTCACGCGTCATGCCCAGGATGACCTCGCGGCCTTTGGAGCCCATCTTCTCCACATACGCGCCGCGGATCATGGCCTCCGGCGCCCGGCGCTGCACCCGCAGCATCATGAGGTCAAAGGCATCCCGCACTTGCTCGGCGTTGGCCAGATTGATCCGCACGCCGCCGAAATCGGATTTGTGTATGATGTCGGGCGAGGAGATCTTCAACACCACGGGGTAACCGACGCGTTCGGCGGCGTCCACCGCCTCGTCGGCCGTCTTGGCCAGATAGCCGCCCAGGACCTGGAAATCATACGCCCGCAGAATCTCCTTGGCTTCCACCTCGCCGATCTGGTGGATCCCGCTGCGGATGTGCCATTGAATGACACGATCCACACGCCGGCGATTGACCGGGAAACGCGTGACGATTCGGGCGGGTCGTCGTCGCCAGGCGCCGTAGTCGCACATGGCCTTTAACGCGGAGATGGCGCGTTCGGGCGACTGGTAGTTGGGGATGCCCAAGGCCATGAGCTTTTCCCGCCCCGCCGCCACTTCGTCGCCCCCCATGAACGCGGTCAGCAGCGGTTTCTTGCCTTGGTTGGCCGCCGCCAACTTCTCCGCCAGTTCGAGCGGCCGGGTCATGTTCTGGGGCGTCGCGATGACCACGACGGCATCGATGTTGTCGTCTTGCTGGATGAGCTCGAAAGCCTTCACGTAGCGGTCGGGTTCGGCATCGCCAATGACGTCGATCGGGTTGCCGATCGCCGCCGCCGCGGGCAACGCTTCCTTGAGCTTGGCCCGGATCGCCTCTGAGGGCGCCACCATCTTGAGGCCGGTTGACTCGGCGGCGTCCGCGGCCATGATGCCCGGCCCACCGGCATTGGTGATGACGGCGACGCGATCGCCTTGCGGCACCGGTTGGGCGCTCAGGGCCAGGGCGTAGTCGAACAACGACTCGAAGTTCTCGGCGCGGATGACGCCTGAGCGCCGGAACGCGGCGCCGTACGCAATGTCCGCCCCGGCGAGACTGCCTGTATGGGAAGACGCGGCCTTGGCACCGGCCGAGGTGATGCCAACCTTGAGCACGACGACGGGCTTGATGGCCGCCGCCTGTTCGGCCACGCGCAGGAACTTGTCGCCCTCCTTGATGCTCTCCAGGTAGCAGGCGATGACTTTGGTTTCTTTGTCTTCGGCCAGGGCCTGGAGGAAGTCAGACTCATTGAGATCGGCTTTGTTGCCGATGCTGATCACCTTGGCCAAGCCCAGCTTCTGATTGGCGGCCCAGTCGAGGATGGCCACACAGAGCGCGCCCGATTGGGAGATGACCGAGATGCTGCCCGGGGGCGGCACCGAAGGCGCGAAGGTGGCGTTCATGTGGTAGTGCGTGTTCAACACACCCAGGCAGTTCGGGCCGACCATCCGCGCGTGGTTGGCCTTGCACAACTCAACCAACTCCTGCTCCTTGGCCGCGCCCTCCGCGCCCACTTCCCTGAACCCGGCGGTGATGACGATCAGCGATTTGGCGCCGGCTTTCACCGAGCTGAGCATCGCGTCCTTGACGAATCGGTTGGGCACCACCACCACGCTCAGGTCCACCTTGCCCTGATACTCGTCGAGGCTTTTGTAGCACTTGACGCCCAGCACCTCGGTGGCCTCCGGGTTCACCGGCACCAGCGTGCCCGGGAAACCCCCGCGCGTCAGGTTGTGCATGAAGGCATAGCCGACCTTGCCCGGGCTGCGCGAAGCGCCGATAACAGCGACGGTTTGCGGATAGAGAAGCGACTCAAGCATAGGTTTTGGATTGGCGCACTTGGGCTTCGGCACCAGGTTGTTGTTGGGGCAGCACACGTTTCCTGGACGACATCAGCTTCAGGTCGTTTCACGGCTAAACGAACCAGCCGAGGGCGGACAACCTAGGGGTGGGCGGCGCGGCACCACTACACGGCTTTTGCCAATTGCTGACCGTTTCTTGACCGCGGCATGGCGTCGGACACGCCACTGAGGTTCCGCGACTCATTATGGTGCCCGGTTGGCCCGGCCCGGTCAGGCCGGCGGTCGTTTTGGAATGGGTCGCACAGAGCTTGATTCCCCGGCCCAAACCGGCTAACAAATGCCCCGGCAACTCGAGTGGATAATGATGACTATGAGCAGGAAACCCAAAACGAACTATGAGCAGGAAACCCAAAACGAAATCGCCGCCGGGCCCGGTGGCGCACGGCACCTATTTTGAACTGGTCGAACCGGCGGCCCGTGAAGTCTTCCTGGCCGGTTCCTTCAACGGCTGGGATCCTACGGCCACTCCGATGATCCCCTTGGGTCATGGCCGCTGGGGCAAGGAGGTGGCCCTGAAACCCGGACGCTATGAGTACCGGTTCGTCGCAGACGGATCCTGGATCACCGATCCGGCCGCCAAAGAGTGCGTTCCCAACCCCTACGGTGAAAGCAACTCGGTGATTGTGGTGCGCAGTCAGACCGCACGCCCGCGCCAAACCAATCCCGAGTCTGAGTCCGCGCCCTGATCGTTCCTGGCTCGTGAGGGCTGGCCGGCGGTTGACATTTGCGCGCAGGCATTCTATCAGCAGGCCAATGGTCTCAACTGCCGGATTTAGCGGTCGGGTGGAGTTCGCACCCGGCTTCGCCCCGCGCCGTAACCTCAGCCACGTGCTGTTTGACTTCGATGGCACGCTCTCGCTCATTCGGCAAGGCTGGCCGGAAGTCATGGTGCCGATGTTTGTGGAGATGCTGCCGCGCCGGCCCGGCGAAACGGAGGCCGGGCTCCGCCGGCTGATGTTTGATGACATCATGGCGCTCAATGGCAAACAGACCATTTACCAGATGATCCAGTTGGCGGAGCGGGTGAAGGAACGCGGGGGTCAACCGCGCGAGCCGTTGTGGTACAAACACGAGTATCTCCGCCGGCTCGAAGAGAAGATCCGCTGGCGGCTCGACGGCCTCCGCGACGGCTCATTGAACCGGGAAGACCTCCTGGTGTTCGGCGCGCGCCAGGTCCTGGAAGCCCTGCGACGGCGCGGACTGCCACTCTACCTGGCCAGCGGCACTGACGAGCAGTTCGTGCGGCAAGAAGCCAAGTTGCTTGAGATCACGCACTACTTCGGCGGGCACATCTATGGCGCCAAGGACGACTACTGCACGTTCTCGAAGAAGATGGTGATCGAACGGATCCTCCGGGAGAACCGGATCCTCGGCGAAAGCCTTTTGGCATTCGGCGACGGCTATGTCGAGATCCAGAACACCAAAGAAGCCGGCGGCCTGGCCGTGGCCGTCGCCAGCGACGAAGCGCACAACGGATCGGGGCGCCTGGATGAGTGGAAACGGCAGCGACTGCTGGGCGTAGGCGCCGACGTCGTCATCGCGGATTTCCGCGACGGCCCGGCCTTGCTCGACTGCATCTTTGGTCGATGAAACCCTTGCCCGAACCACTCGATCTGACCAGGCTCAAGGTCTATCCGCTGGCCCAACGGCGCAGCCTCTGTCGTGTCGAAGACATCCTGGTCCCGCCCGAGGCCCCTCCCCGGCCCTGCTCCGACGCGGTCGCCCAGACCATCCAGCATTGCGCGCGAGCGATTCTGGCGGCGCGCGTCCGTAACGCCAGCGTAATCCTGATGTACGGCGCCCACTTGCTCCGCAACGGCGCGGCGCTCATCCTGGAGCGGATGCTGGCGCGCGGCTGGATCACGCACCTGGCTACCAACGGGGCCGGGACGATCCATGACTGGGAATTCGCCTACCTCGGTTGTTCGACCGAAAGCGTGGCCGAGAACGTCGCCACCGGCACCTTCGGCACGTGGGATGAAACCGGGCGCTGCATCCACCTTGCCTTGCTCGTCGGCGGTGTCAACGGCCAAGGCTACGGGCGCGCCTTGGGCCGCTTCATCCAGGAGGATGGCGTGACCGTGCCTGAGGCGGCAAGCCTGGAGAAATCGTTGCGCACGGATCCGGCTCATCCGTTGGCAGCCGCCCAAGCAGATCTGCTGCGCGCGATGCGACATCATCACATCGCCGGGGCGCGCTATGCGATGGAGCACCGCTGGAAACACACATCGATCCTGGCCCAAGCGTTCCACCACCACGTTCCACTCACTGTCCATCCCGGCATTGGCTACGACATCATCTCCAATCATCCCATGTTCAACGGCGCCGTGGTTGGCCGCGCCGCAGACATCGATTTCCGACTCTTCGGGACTGCCGTCGCCGGCCTCGACGGCGGCGTGGTCCTGTCGATCGGCTCCGCGATCATGGCCCCGCAAGTGTTCGAGAAGAGCTTGAGTTGCGTGAACAACCTCCGCCTGCAAGCAGGCCAGCCCACCGTTCGCGGCCATGCGATCTATGTGGTCGATTTGCAGGACGGCGGGAACTGGGACTGGTCGAAAGGCGAGCCGCCCAAGGCCAATCCGGCCTACTACCTGCGGTTCTGCAAGAGCTTTTCCCGCATGGGCGGCGCGATGCACTACGCGCAATGCGACAACGTGGCGTTCGTCCAGAACCTGTGGCACGAACTGCGTCGATCGACTGCCGAAAGTTGAGCGAGGTCAAACGGATTGACCGATCCCCCGCCAATCCCACTACCTCTTGCGCCATGAACTCCAGCCGCTTTCGGACCCTCACCGCCAGATATCCGATGCTTCGCATCGCCGTCGTCGGCGACTTCTGCCTGGATCGCTACCTCGAGATCGATCCGACCAGACAGGAAGTGTCGATCGAGACCGGGCTGCCGGTGCACAACGTGGCCAGGGTCCGCAGCCAACCCGGCGGCGCCGGCACGATCCTCAACAACCTGGTCGCGCTTGGTATCGGCCAACTCTACCCGGTCGGCTTCGCCGGCGTGGATGGCGAAGGGTTCGAGCTGCGTCGAGCCTTGGCGGCCAGGCCCGGCGTGCGGCTTGACTGTTTCCTCCAGACGCCTCACCGCCGCACATTCACCTACTGCAAGCCACTGGTGATGGAACCGGACAAGGCCCCCCGGGAGCTCAACCGGTTGGACAGCAAAAACTGGACAGTCACGCCGGCGGCGGTTCAACGACGGATCGCCGCACTGGTCCAACGTCTGGCCTCCCGCGTGGACGCAATCATCCTGTTGGATCAAGTGGATCTGGCGGATACCGGCGTCGTGACGCGCAAGCTGCTGACCGCGGTCCGTGCCGTCAGCCGGGCTCGCCCGGACCTGCTGATCATCGCTGACAGCCGCCGCGGTCTGAAGGGCTACCCGCCGGTCTGCTTCAAAATGAACGCCGCCGAGTTGGCGGCCTTGACCCCGGTCGCGAAAAGCGCTGCCGTCGCACAGATCCAAACCAGTGCCGCCAACCTGGCTCGCAAGAATCGCCGGCCTGTGTTCGTGACCTTGGCCGAGCGCGGTATCATCGGCGCCGCGTCCGACGGCTCTGTCGAGCACGTCCCGGCTCTGCCTGTCCGAGGTGAGATTGACATCGTCGGCGCCGGCGATG
>Ga0315274_10001771_pt1 | contig 33072 bp, 30 predicted proteins | sample YL17G02_20_MG_FD_203700 | JGI IMG/M metagenome (GOLD analysis project Ga0315274, IMG submission 203700) | Sediment microbial communities from Yellowstone Lake, YNP, Wyoming, USA - YL17G02_20 | ecosystem: Environmental > Aquatic > Freshwater > Lake > Sediment | place: USA: Wyoming | collected...
GCTGCAACTGGCTGGTTATGACCTGAGTCGGATTCCGATGACTTGGTTGTGCCGAGGGTATACTCTGGCATGGCCCCTCACCTTGGAGACCACCGATGTCCCCAACCTGTGACGCTTCCGCTTGTTGGCTTGCGCTACCTCCGCGAATATGATAGAATGAGAAACAGTTGCCGGTCGACTCGAGCCCTCGTAGGAGGCCATCATGTGTGGCATCGAGCGCGTCATCTTGATCGTCCTGGACAGCGTGGGAATAGGCGCACTCCCAGATGCTGCCGAGTACGGTCCCGACGATGCCATATCCAACACTCTGGCCAACACAGCTCGTGCCGTAGGGGGCCTGCATCTGCCCCACCTGGCCGAGATCGGATTGGGGAATATCCTGCCGATCGAGGGTGTGCCGCCAGCAGAACACCCCAAGGGAGCCTATGGGCGCATGGCAGAGGGTTCTAAAGGCAAAGACACAACGACTGGACACTGGGAGATCGCCGGCCTGTGCTCACCAAAGCCACTACCCACCTACCCAAACGGTTTCCCGATCGAGATCATCGCCGAGTTTGAGCGCCAGATCGGTCGCAAGACACTTGGCAACTATGCAGCATCGGGCACGGTCATCATCCAGCAACTCGGTGATGAGCATGTTCGCACCGGCTATCCCATCGTCTACACCTCGGCTGACAGCGTGTTTCAGATTGCTGCCCACGAGCAAGCTATCCCACTCCCAGAACTCTACCGCATCTGCGAGATCGCCCGACACATCATGGCCGGGGAGCACAATGTGGGCCGCGTCATCGCGCGCCCCTTCATTGGCCCAGCTAACGGCGTGTATGTCCGCACCGAGAACCGCCGCGATTTCTCGGCTCAGCCTCCGCACCCTACTGTCCTGGACCACCTCAAGGCAGCCGGGAAACGGGTGATGGCTGTTGGCAAGATCGAGGACATCTTTGCTCACCGTGGGATCACCGACGTGATCCACAGCACAAACAACATGGCCGGCATCGACGCCACGCTGCGATTTGTGCACGACAGTGAATCGGGCCTAGTCTTCGCCAACCTGGTCGATCTGGATATGCTGTACGGACACCGCAACGACCCGCGTGGGTACGCCGACGCTCTAGAGGCCATCGATGCCCGCGTTCCCGAACTCGAGGCCGAGATGCGCGCCGGTGACGTGCTCTTCTTCACTGCCGATCACGGCAACGATCCGACCACGGCTAGCACGGACCACTCGCGAGAGTATGTGCCGCTTCTGGCCTTCGGCGCCCAGGTTCGTCCGGGAACCAACCTGGGTACGAGGGCAACCTTTGCTGACCTGGGAGCCACTATCGCCGGTCTCCTGGGCATCGGCTCGATCCCGGTTGGCACCAGTTTTGCCGCCGAATTGTTGCGCGAGGTGTGAAGCATTGCCAAACGAAACCGTCCTGATCGTCGACGACCAGCGCGATAGTATCGAGTTCCTGACCGCTCAGGTCCTGCAGCCCGCCGGGTACAACGTTTCCATCGCTCGTGACGGACAGGCCGGCCTGAGCCAAGCCCTCGCTGAGAACCCAGACCTGATCGTCATAAACCTCACCGTTGCCAAGTTGAGTGGACTACAGGTTCTTCAAGCGTTGCGTCAGGCCAGGAACGAGACCCCCGTGATCCTGACCACCTTTCATGGATCTGAGGAAGCGGCAGTCCGGGCCTTTCAGTTGGGAGCCCATGCCTATCTGATCAAGCCATACCAACCCGAGGACATGAGACAGGCCATTGAGCGGGGACTTGTGTCCCGCCGCTTGCGATCCGATCGCGATCGGCTTGCCAACAGCCTGGCTCGCACGAACCGCCAGATGGAGCGCCGTCTCAAAGAACTCAGTGTGTTGTCCAGCATTGGCAAGGCCGTCACAGCCCTCTTGGACGAAGACCGCGTGCTGACTCGGGTGGTAGAGGCAGCCGTGTACATCACCGACGCTGAAGAAGGGTTCCTGCTCCTGGTGGACAAGGACAGCCGTGAACTCTACATGCGGGCGGCTCGTGGACTGGGCGAAAAGTACGCCCGAGGATTCCGGCTCAAGGTCAACGATAGCTTGGCCGGGCAGGTGGTACAGACAGGCAAACCGATCATGATCACCAGCTCGCAGCAAAGCGACCGCTTCAAGGTCAAGACCGGTTACCTGGTCCGTTCCCTTCTCCATGTCCCCCTCAAGGTGGGTGAAGCAGTGGTCGGCGTGTTGTCTGTCGACCACATGATCGAGGACCGCACCTTTGACAACCACGATCTCTATCTGCTGTCTACCCTGGCAGACTATGCCGCTATTGCCCTCGAGAACTCGCGTCTGCATAACCAACTGCAGCAGGAGATCCAAAAAGAACATGAGCTGGCCTCTGCGTCTCCGCTCGTTCGGCAGAGCGAGTCGAGCCAGGACTCTGGGCAACTGCTGGCTGGCATGGAATCGCAGCGTGCTGAGCTACAGGCACGCCTCGAAGCCGGAAAGGCGCTCCTTTCCGAACTGCGCGAGCGGGTGAGTTCGTTCGAGGTCTGGCTGGACGGAATAGACGCTCAGGGTCGGTCACTGGCCAATGTGCCTATGGCCTCTGCCCAAGCCTCCGCCACTTCGTCGGCAGCTCTGCAGAGCGACCTGTTGGATATCCTGGATAGCATGGTCGACGGCGTACTGGTGGTTGATCAGAGCGACCAGATCGTGTTGGCCAACCAGGTAGCCGAGAAGACTCTGGGCACCACGCTCGTCGGCAGGCCAATCGACCAAGTCTGTGACGACCCAAGGTGGTCCAAAACCTATCGCATCATCAAGGCCGCCGCTCGGCTCAGCACAGATACCCCAGGCAGTGAGTTGACCAGCGCCAGCACCCCTCTGCTGGTCAATCAGACCCTGCTGCGCGCATCATTTCGGGCCAAGCCGGCCGCAGGCCATGTCCCCGCAGGCATCGTCATTGTCGTGCGCGACATCACCACCGAACGCGAGGCACAACGGGCCAAGGACTCTTTTATCGCATCTGTCTCTCAGGAACTGCGTTCGCCGATGACTTCGATCGTCGGCTACTCGGACCTCCTACTGGCCCAGTCTGTGGGGCAGTTGAACGAGACACAGGCCAAACTGCTCGACCGCGTGCGCACCAATGCTGAACGTATGGGCAGCCTGCTCAATGACCTGGTAGGCATGACCGTCATAGACATCAAGCAACTGGAGATCAAGGTCGACTTGACTGATCTGACTGCGGTGATACGCCAGGCGGCGAGTTCCCTGCGCACGCGCCTGGCCGACAAGAAGCAGGTCATCCGCGTGGACATCGAACCCGACCTGCCCTACGTTCGTGCCAGCACCGATGCCATGTTCCACGTGGTGACCAGCCTGCTCGAGAACGCCCACCGCTCCTCCAAGGAAGGTGCGCGGATCGTTCTGCACGCCAAAAGAATGCACGAGGGATCTGAGGCCTACGCCGTGCTGTCCGTCACCGACGCTGGAGGAGGCATCGCCCCTGAGGACTATAGGAAAGTGTTTAACCGCTTCTACCGTGCGGACAATCCGGTGGTGCCTGGGCTTGGGGATCCCACCAATAGCCTGCCCATTGTCAAGGTACTGGTCGAGGCACAGGGCGGCCGAGTGTGGTTCGACTCGTCGCCAGGGGTAGGCAGCACCTTTTCCCTGATTCTGCCTGTTCACCCTGCTACCCAGGCCCCAGCCTGACCACGGTACGAGCCGCTGCACACCACAGCAAGGCAGAGGCACCTGCGTCGTTCCGACGAGGTTTCGGCTCCGGTGGAAAGGGCCCAGACCTGACAGTCGATGTCGAGCGACGGGCGACCATAGGGCCTCCCGTTCCTACTTGCTTTTTCGTGAAACCTGGTGTAGACTAGGGATATGCCCTGGTCCGGCTATCCCATGACTAGGTTGCCATCTTTGGATGGTATCCAGGTCGCAGCCTGACAGGTGATGGTTTACCATACAAGCTGACTGCGGCAGTGGCTAGAGCAGAGACAAGACACGGTTGTAGCAGAGCAGTACTCCTGTAGAGCCTGAGCGCTTTCCGGCCGTGGGTGGGGTGAGACGGTGTCCACCCCACAGGGTTGAGTTCATACACGGATAGAACAGCGACAGTATTTGACAAGCACGACGGCAGATCCGACTAGGGTGAGCTTTCGTGCGTTTGGTGTGGTAAGCAGCAGACATATGCTCCATTCCTGGATAGTGTCCCGGACAACCCAGAACCAGATTATGGCGCCGACTCGCGCTACGATCCTTTGCGTGGCTCACCCCGCCATTGACACGTTTGTGTGACCGCGCATAGCACGGTTGGGACGGCGAATTGCCCATCCCTCTTTTCTGGGCTTCCAGGTGTGAAGGACCATCCTTAGCTTACCAGACTCTGTCATCCGGAATACTGCAGACTTGCTCGGCTGTGGCGTTGTGTCTTGCCACAGCCGAGTTGTTTTCCGGGCCTGTCCGGGTAGCCCCGCCATCTGCGGCTTGGCGCTCATTCGGGCCTGCGGGGTGCCCGGCTCTGTGGCTGCCGGGTATCTACCGTCACCATGGCAGCTTTCTGGCTTTCGGGCAGGAGCGACAGTCACTTTGGCAGGACGAATCACGGCAATACTGGCTCAGGAACGCGATCCGCAGCGCGCCAACGTGTTCGTCGATGGTCAGTTCGCCTTTGGCCTGCAGATGATCGAGGCGGCCAGGCTGTCCAAGGGGCAGTTCCTGAGAGACGAGGACATTGCGCATCTATTGGATGTGGACCAGCAAGAGCGCGCACATGAGCAGGCTCTGCGCTTCCTGTCCTATCGGCCCCGAAGTCAGGCCGAGGTGACCCGCCATCTGCAGCGACACGGCTTCTCCGAGCCGGCGATCCAGGCTGTATCGGAGCGGCTGTCTCAGGCCGGGCTCCTCGACGATGAAGCCTTTGCCCGGTACTGGGTAAGCAATCGTGATCAGTTCAGGCCACGTGGGCAGAGCGCACTACGGCACGAACTGCGTCAAAAAGGGGTGGCCGACGGTATTGTCGATGCCCTCCTGGCAGACAGCGACGAATCTGAGAAGGCCTACCGGGCCGCCCTGGAGCGGCTCGCCAGGTGGCGGCGAGCCTACAATGCCTTTCAGGCGGGTGCAGCCACGCTACGTCGCAAGCTAACAGACCACCTATTGCGGCGAGGCTTCGGCTACCAGGTGATACAGCAAACCTGGGAGCGCCTGCGCGCTGAAGGGCTGCTAGATAACGTGGAAGGAGAGGACACGAAGCCATGGGAATAAGAGATATCGTCTGGATCCTGTTGGCAGGCCTGGCTGGCCTGGTGGTCGGCGGCATTACCCTGTGGATCGTCGAGCGGGTACTTGCTCGGTCCAGTCTGGAGCGGGCCAAGAGCAAGGCCACCCAACTATTGGAGGAAGCGCGAACTCTAGCCAAGCAGACCGAGCTGACTGCTGAGAAGGAGGCACTGGACGCTCGCAACGAGGCCGAAGAGGAAGCACAGAAGAGGCTACAGGAACTGCGGCGCCAGGATGAAAGGCTCCAGCAGCGCCGTGAGGCCGTGGACCAGCGTATCGACCGGCTGGAAGAGCGAGAACGCAAGCTCAACCAGCGCCAGAGCCGGCTCGATCGGTTGAACGTTCAGATCGAGGAACTGCACGCCAAACAGACTGACGAGCTACAGCGCATCGCCAATCTGAGCCAGGAGGAGGCCAAGCAACTGCTGCTCAAGGAGGTCGAACAACGGACCAGGGAGGAAATGGCCCGCGTTATTCGCGATGTGGAATCCCAAGCGCGAGAGGAAGCCGATTCCAAGGCACGTGAGATCATCACCCTCGCTATCGAGCGCCTTGCCGCCGAACAGGTTGCCGAGACCACTGTATCGATGGTCTCATTGCCTAACGACGAGATGAAAGGGCGGATCATTGGCCGCAATGGGCGCAACATCCGGGCCATCGAGCAGGCCACTGGCGTGGATGTGATCGTGGATGACACACCAGAAGCCATCATCCTGTCCTGCTTTGATCCGGTCCGTCGTGAGATTGCCCGCATCACGCTGGACCGGCTGGTGAGCGACGGGCGAATCCATCCTGGCCGTGTCGAAAAGATCATCGCCAAGGCCACACAAGAGGTCAATGCCGCCATTCGCCAGGAAGGCGAGCACGCAGCCATGGATGTGGGCGTGCCGGGCATGCACCTCGAGCTGGTCAAGCTGGTAGGGCGCCTCAAGTATCGAACCAGCTACGGACAGAACGTGCTGCTCCACTCTATCGAGACGGCACACCTGGCAGGGATCATGGCTGCGGAACTGGGTGCCGACGTGGCATTGTCCAAGGAGGGAGGGCTTCTCCACGACATCGGCAAGGCGGTGGACCACGAGGTGGATGGCCCCCATGCAGCGATCGGTGCCGACCTGGCACAGCGCTACGGCTGTTCAGCCCAGGTCATCAACTGCATCCAGGCCCACCACGGCGAGAGCGAGCCGCAATGCCTGGAGGCAGTCTTGGTTGAGGCCGCCGATGCTATCTCTGGTGCGCGACCCGGTGCGCGCCGCGAAAATCTGGACAACTACCTGAAACGGGTCAAGGGCCTGGAGGACATCGCCAATTCGTTCGGAGGCGTCTCCCAATCCTACGCCATCCAGGCAGGCCGCGAGATCCGGATCATGGTCAAGCCCGATGAGATCGACGACCTGTCCGCCATCCAGCTTTCCAAGGACATTGCCCGTCGCGTCGAAGAGAGCCTTCAGTACCCCGGCCAGATCAAGGTCACGGTCATCCGAGAGACAAGAGCGGTTGACTATGCCAAGTAGAGCAAGCCGATAGGATAAGCAGTCTGAGGAGCGGGAGTGCAGAGTGCCACTCGACATAGACATCCTCTATCGGCGGGTCGAACAGATGCTGATCAGCATGCCCGATGCAAGCTCCCGCCAGGAATGGGCCAATTGCCAGGAGTTTCTGCGGCATGCTGATCCAGATCTGCTGCGGGCCAAGCTGCGCCAGCGAGAACGGGGCGCAGCCAAGATCCCATGGCTCGTGGCCGAACCCCTGTCTACGTTGGCAGGTACGTTCTCCACTCCCCCTCTTCCTGCTGACCTGAGCATAGCTGCGGCCGACAGCTCCTCCATCGCTCCAGACCGCCACAGCTCGTTGAGGTACTATGTGCTCAATGTGGGGTACGCCGTGCTGAGCTACGGCAGTGCCCCCAATGCCATTCTCGATGCGCGGGCGCAGTTCTGCTTTGAGCCCCAAGAGCTCTACTTTGACCCCGAAGGAAAGAGAATCCCGATCGACGAGTCGCGGCTGGGCATCCTCATGGCCATCGAAGAGATGGCTGGCCTGCACGACGCAGCGCAGTTGGCTTCGGCACCCGTCTTGGGTCTGAGCGATGGCTCACTTATCCTCTGGAACCTCCAGAACGAGGACAAGGAGCTGCAAAACGAGTACCTGCACCGCTTCCTGTTCACACTGGACGCTTTCCGTCGCGACAACATACCGCTCGCCAGCTACGTCAGTTTCCCAGGCAGTCACGATGTCGTCAACGGCCTGCGAGTGATACTCTGCGATGTGACAACAGGTGATTGTGCTCACTGCCTACAGCAGACCGAAAGCCAATCCTTGTGTCGGTTCATGGGGGGCGTTTGGGATCGCCAGCTTTTCCAGGGCCTGCTGGGTCCTGGACAACGGACCGACATCTTTCAGAGCCAGTCGGCGATCCTGGACCAGTACGGCGAGCACCACATCCAGTTCTTCTACCTTAACGTGGGAGGAGAGATCGCCCGCATCGAAGCCCCTCAGTGGGTAATGGCCGACTCGGAGATGCTCGATCTCGTGCACAGCGCCGTGATCGATCAGTGTCGCAAAAGTGGACAGTATCCCCCTTACCCTTCTGTTCTGATTGAAGCACACGAGCAGGCGGTCATCTCCACAGCCGATCGGCAGGCAGTGGAGGAATTGGTCGAGCAGGCCTTGGCTGCCAGGGGTATCACGTATGTTCGTTCCGCCAAGGATCGCAGCAAGCGCAGCCGCGGTGTGTAAGTGGGAGGCTATCAGCATGACTGACTTTTCGGACGACCAGCACCGTATCGGAGAGATCGTGGAGACAGAGACAACCCTTTTCGTCGCTGAGAGCTTTACCCTACACCGTCCTCCTGCGCTGGGCCAGCTTGTGTGCGTCGACACCGACGTGTCATCGCGCGTGCACGGTGTGGTCTGTTATGGCACCACCGCCAGCCCTGACCCAGGGCGACGTGCAGTGCGCCGCAGCACAGACGGCGTGTACGATGAGGCCATCTACCGCGAGCACCCTCAGCTCCAGCACACTCTGCGCACCGAGTTCACCGCCCGCCTGGTGGGTTACGTCGAGCAAGGCCGCATACGTCATTACCTGCCTGCCCAGCCGCCGCCGCTTCACTATTCGGTGCACCAGTGTCTGCCCGAACAGGTGCGAGCGTTTACAGAAGAGCTGACCTACCTTCGCTTGCTGTTGACCGCCACTGAGATTCCAGCAGAGCAGTTGTTGGGCGCACACATCCGCCAGGTATACTACCAGCGCGGCCGAGATCAAGATTGGCTTGCGCGTGCAGCGCGCCATGTGGCGGGGCTGCTCAAGAGCGAGTATGAGCGACTGATGACAGTGCTGTACAGCATTGACATCGACTAGCGAGCTGGCTATGCCTGCATGCGTGCACATTCTCGGCGTGCGGATCGATGACATCACCTTTGTCGAGCTCTTGGAGACTATGGCCTGCCTTGTCCGGCGCGGCGGCGTATACCAGATCGTCACAGTCAACACTGAGTATCTGCTGGCAGCATACCGCGATCCGGGTTTTGCCAGTGTCCTTCGTCACAGTGCTCTGAACGTGCCAGATAGCATCGGCGTGCTGTGGGCCGCACGATGGTTGGGCCACCCACTGCGCGAGCGAGTGACCGGCTCGGATGGGATCTATCGCCTGGCTGAGCTCTGTGCCCAGCGCGGATTCAGGCTCTATCTCCTGGGCGCCGCGCCCGGCATCGCTCAGCAGGCTGCTGCCATCCTATCCGCGCGCTACCGTGGGCTAGTGGTATGTGGCGCGTATGGCGGCTCCCCATCAGCTTGCGAGGAGGATGAGATCTGCTGCCACATCAAAGAGGCCGGCGCTGATGTGCTGCTGGTGGCCTATGGCGGCTCAGCTCAGGAAAAATGGATCGCCCGCAACCAGGTCCGGGCCGGAGTAGCGGTGGCTATCGGCGTAGGGGGGGCGTTAGACTTTGTCGCTGGTGTGCAAAGGCGTGCGCCACTATGGATGCGGCGCGCGGGGCTAGAGTGGTTGTACAGGCTGATCTGCCAACCCTGGCGTTGGCGACGTATGCTGGCTCTGCCCCAGACAGCGTGGCTGGTGTTCTGGCAACGGTTGCGTCTACGAGGAGACATGCATGGCTGAGTATCCGATCGATGTCACTGACATGGTGGACAATCTGGTAAGGTGGACATCTATGTGTACTATGGGTCAGATGGCAGCGCCGCTTTGCGGGCCGGGGCAGACCTGGTGGTGGGGCTCATCGGGCCAGGGGTAGATGCCTCGCATGCGTATGAACGAACCCACCAGGATGCGCTGCTACACACCACGCGACTGGCTGTGGCTTATCTCCTGGCCGAGTAGGCAGGCTCCCGTACCAGGCGCTGGGGTAGTGAGGTCGGACTCTGGGACGGCTGGTGGTCTGAAGGAGGGTCGAAACCAGGACCTATGCGCCCACAGAGCTGCGTGCCGACAGGATCTCCCTGGCTGCCTTCCGCGTACTCTCACTATCGGTGCCCAGCATTTGCGCCAGCTCCCTTTCTCGTGCGGCTTCATCCAGCACCTCGACGATGGTCTTGGTGCGGCCCTCCGACACACTCTTCCGGACGTGCATGTGGAGGTCGGCAAAGCCGGCTAGTTGCGGCAGGTGCGTAACGCAGAACACCTGACGACCTACTCCACTGTCGGCCTGCGATAGGCTCAGCAGCTTGTGCCCCACCACGCCGCCTACGCGCCCGCCAATGCCCTGGTCGATCTCGTCAAAGATCAGAATGGGAACGCGGTCGGCGTTGGATAGCGCAGTCTTGAGGGCCAGCATCAGGCGCGATGTCTCGCCCCCGGAGGCGACCCTGGCCAGCGGCTTGAGCGGCTCACCGATATTGGGCGCGATCAGAAAGGCCACACGGTCCAGACCGTTGGCGTCAAACGCATACCGCCCGGCCGCATGCCCAGAATCGGCAGAAGGCCCAACGACAATGGCCCCATCCGGCTTCTCCTCCCACTGTATGTCCACCGCAAACCGCGCATCCTCCATCTTGAGCTGGCTCAACTCTGCTTCCACCGCTGCTGCCAGGCGTGCCGCTGCGTCCCGCCGGTGGGCTGATAGCACAACGCCCATCCCCCCGATCCGCTGCAATAGTTCCTCTTCCTGAGCCTGGAGCCCAGCGATCCGTTCTCCGCTGTGCTCAATCCGGTCCAATTCAGCTGCGGCCTGCTCGCCAAAGGCCACAACGTCGGGAATGCTGTCTCCGTACCTGCGCTGGAGACGGTGGATGAGCGTCACTCGCTCCTCTACGCGGTTCAGACGCGCAGGGTTGAACTCGATCGTATCCTGGTAGTCGTACAGAGCCCTCACCAGGTCATCCAAATGATACTCGAGTTCCTCCGCCTGCCGCTGGTGCAACACCGCCTGTGGGTCGAGGCGCGCTAGGTTGCCCAGTATGCGCACCACCTGGCCCACAGAGTCAACCACGGACTTGCCCTCAGCCTGCCCTCCAGACAGGAGAGTGAGGGCTTCACGGCTCAACTCTGCCAGCTTCTCGGCATTGGACAGGCGGTTGCGTTCTTGCTCCAACTCCTCGTCCTCGCCGCTTTGCAGGTTTGCAGCCTTGATCTCTTCTACCTGATAGCGTAGCTGGTCCGCTCGCCGGCTCAGCTCGCGCTCGTTGCGCACCAGCTCATCCAGCTCATGCCGCGCAGCGCGAATGGCCTGCACACACTCCGCCAACGCCAAACGCTCCGTCTCCAGGCCCCCATAGCGGTCCAGGAAATCCATGTGGCTGCGTTCGTGCAGCAGGGATAGGTGATCACCCTGCCCATGGATGTCCACCAGACTTCGACCTATTGCCTCCAGGGCCCCAAGGCGCACCGCGCGCCCGTTCACGCGGCAAACGTTGTGTCCGTTCAGGCGGATCTCTCGCGCCAGGACCAGTGTGTTGGGGTCTTCGGCCTGCAGCGCATCCTGCGCCAGCAAGGGATCCAACACGGCGCGTTCATCCGGCGACACATAGAATATGCCCTCAAGGGTGGCCATTTCGGTGCCGGTTCGAACCACAGTGCTATCCGCGCGCCCGCCCAACAGCAGGCCGACCGCGTCGATGATGATCGACTTGCCTGCTCCTGTCTCGCCCGTCAGGACGTTAAAGCCTGGCGCAAACCGCAACGCCAGCCGCTCAATGATCGCAAAGTCGGTGATCGTCAACTCAGCCAGCATAGCACAACCCAATGCGCCGCTATCACCTGCCCAGCCTCAAGACCCCGATCGCCGACGCTGTGGCCATGACAGCAAACACACCCAATGCGATGAGTGCACGGGGCGAGGCGATCAGCGCAACCAGTGCGCCCAGCACAATGCACACCCCTACCGCCAACCAGATCCACGGCCCTCGACGCCGACCCACTGCCCGGTGCACTGCCCCGCCGATGATCGCACCGGCGATCGGACTGATGATCAGCGCGAACCACCACCCAGCCATGCCAGCCAGGAACCCAGCGGGAACGGAGAGCAGCAAGGCAATGAATGCCGCTACGGGATAGTCGTACCAGCGCACCGTGTAGAACGCCGCTTGCTGCGCCTTGACACACTCGGCGCAGCGAAATCCCACCGGCGTACGCCTGGCACACTTCATGCAGATCGGGGCCCCGCAGCGGTTGCAGCGCAGTGAGGTCTCCCGCTGAGGATGGTTGATACACACTAGTGGCTTCCCAGTGGCGATCGCCTCATCCCACTGCCGGCGCATCTCGTCAGTGATGCCCGGCCGCATAGCTGCACTTATCTCCTCAGCAGGTGACACGGACGTCTCTGCACCAGGGTTTGTCGAGGGACCCTGTTGAGATTCTGACCGCTGCGGCTCCGGCTGTTTCGACCGCTCCTGCGCTGCTCGTAGCTGCGCCAACTCGAACTGGGCTCCGCTATTGCCTGGATCCAGCTCGGTGATGCGCTCCAGACACTTGATGCGGTCGGCCGGTAGCTCGGTAACCTTGCACAGATCCACCCAGATGTCCAGGCGATCGGGCGCCAGACGTGATGCCCGTCGCCAGTACCCTCGAGCAACCAGCGGATTACCGACTGCCAGAGCGGCCCGCGCCCGCTCCACAAACGCGTCAACATCCGTCATTGGGCTTGGTCACCTTTCGCGGCTGCAGCCGTTCCATAAGGGATTCATAGACCTGACGCCTGTCGTAGAGGCGCACAAAGCGCGTAACGTGCGGACTCATAGCCAACACGATCTGGTCGCCGACGTTCAGGGTCGCCTGGGCGATGCCATCCACTACCATGAGCCCCTCACCAGCCGACTCAACGCGCACCGTTACCGCGGCCCCCTCATCCAGCACAATCGTCCGCTCCAGGCTGAGGTGAGGACAGATCGGCACCAGCAGCATGTTGTGCAACTCGGGCGGAAGAATCGGCCCACCCGCGGAAAGAGCATAGGCCGTGGATCCGGTCGCCGTGGCCACGATCAGCCCGTCGGCCACGTACGTGGTGAAATACCCATCGTCTACATAGGTCGCCAGTTGCACGACATGCGAGATTCCACCTCTACCGATCACCACCTCGTTCAGCGCTTCCCAGGGCCCGCGCACCACTCCATCCTGATGCAGGCGAGTACACAGCATCGAGCGCTCCTCGAGCCAGTATCGCCCCGCCAGCGTGTCGTCCAGGCTTGCCTTCCAGTCCGTACTGCGCACCTCAGCCAGGAAGCCCAACCGTCCCATGTGAATTCCCAGGATTGGAATGCCACTCGCAGCGACGAGGTGCGCGGCGCGCAGCATCGTCCCATCCCCTCCCAGGGTGATCAAGAGATCCAGGCCCGAGGGCAGCACGGCCTCCGCTTCCTCGCACTCAGCGGTGCTGCACGCTACCTCAGCGCCGCGATCGCAGAGGGACTCCTGGATCAGCGTGGCCAGTTCCCGGGTCTGCGGGTAGTGAGGATTGGTCAGGATGCCAATTCGCTTCACGCCGAAACACGCTCCTTCAGCCAGGCCGCCAGCGCAGACATCGGCACCGACTGTTGTCCTCCGCCGCCCATGTCCCGCACGATCACCTGCGATGCTCGCAGCTCATCCTCGCCCAGGATAAGCGCGTACTGAACTGCCTGCTTGTCGGCCTCGCGCAGTTGAGACCGCAATGAACGGTCGCCAAAGGCGATCTCGGACGAGAGCCCCGCTTCTCGAAGATCAGCCAACAGCCTGACAGCAGCAACCTTGGGCTCGTCACCGAGTGGAGCGATCAGCACACATGGCCTGGGCAGTGCGGGCACCGCTACTCCCTGTGACCTCATGGCTAGGATGATCCGCTCTACACCGGAGCCAAAACCGATACCCGGCGTCGGCGACCCGCCCAGGAGCTCGATCAAGCCGTCATACCGTCCCCCACCACAGACTGCTGCCTGTGCCCCAATGTCTGTAGCCCAGACCTCAAAGACGGTCTTGGTATAGTAGTCGAGACCGCGCACCAGGCGGTGCTGGATCGTGAACGAACGTCCCAACCCGCGCAGATAGCGCTGCAGCCGCTGAAAGTGCGTAGCACATTCGTCGCAAAGGTAGTCCGTGATATGGGGTGCCTGGGCGATTACCGGCTGGCACCCTTCACTCTTGCAGTCCAGCACACGCAGAGAGTTGCGCTGCAGTCTGCGCTTGCAGTCATCGCAGATCTCGTCCACATGTCGGCCATAGTGTTCCGCCAGAAGGGACACATACTGAGGCCGGCAGATGGGACAGCCCGTCGAGTTGACCTGGAAGCCAAGTCCACCAAAGCCCAGGTCTGCGTACAGGTGCCGAGCTACCTCCATGATCTCTGCATCCAATGCCGCATCCTGCTCCCCAAAGGCCTCTACGTTGAACTGAGTATGCTGCCGGTAGCGACCCGCCTGGGGACGCTCATAGCGGAAGATGGGGCCAATGGCATACAGCTTCACCGGTTGCGGTAAGGTGTGCATGCCATGCTGGATGTACGCGCGCACGATCGAGGCCGTGAACTCGGGGCGAAGCGTGATCTCCTCCCCCCCCTTGTCCTGAAAACTGTACATCTCTTTGTCCACGATGTCCGTACCTTCACCCACACCGCGTATGAACAGCCCTGTGGATTCGAACATCGGCACACTGATCTGCTCAAAACCATACAACTGTGCGATATAGTGCCCACGCTCGATCACGTAGCGCCAATAGGGTTGGTCTTCCGGCAAAACATCCAAAGTGCCCCGTGGGGCAGCATATTGCGGCATGGTCCTCCTCTCTGCAAGAAACGGTCACCCGGTGGCGACCGTTCGCCACCTGCCGCTTGGCAGTGCGTATTATAGCCCAAGTGATGGGAGTTGTCTAGACCGCGAGCGGACCGCCGAGTGCACGCCCTAACTGCGTCACGACGCGACCGACCGCCAGGGACATTGGCGCGCCAGGTTGCGTCAGGATCACGGGCTTGCCGATATCGACCATCAGCTCCATGTCCTGGTGGTGGGGGATCACTGCCAGGATAGGGTGTTTGATCGCTTCGCGGATCTGCTCGATGGGCAGGCCGCCCTGGGGCTGTATATGGTCAACAACCAGCATGATCTGCCGCTTGGGGTAGCTGCGCGTGTACAGCTCTTGTATGACCTGCCACGCGCAGCGAACAGCCACCACCTCGGGCGTCGTAACCACAATCACCAGGTCCGACGACAGTACCACCGACTCTACCCGCTCATCCATCTCGCTCGCCGCATCTGCAAGGGTCAAAGGGAACCTGGCACGCAGGATATCTACCGCCCGCTCGGTCATAGTGGCCGGCACCTGGCTGCCGGCGGGTGGAGCAGGCAAGACACGTACCCCTGTGGGGTGGTCCATCAGGTGCAGAGACAAGGTATCCCAGTTGAGCAGGTCGCCGGTGGCCTTTAGATCGCCATACGGGGGGCCAGACGCCAATCCAAGCATGGCCAGCAGGTTGCCCGGAGCAGAGTGCAGCTCCACCAGGGGTGTTTCCGCCTGCCGGGCGAGCGCAAACCCGACTGCCAGGTTCGCTGCCAGTGTGGTCACCCCGACACCGCGACATCCTCCCAGGCAGACAATTAGCCGCCCGCTGACCGGAACAGCAGCCGGGTGTAGCGGGGGGGACGCAGGCCGGGCCACCGCCACTCGCTCTGTGGGAACTGCATCCTGGATAGCTACCGCTTCCGGCTCGGTTGCCGCGGCCGGGGCAGGCTCTCCCCTGGCGATCGTCAGCAGAGATTTCACCTTCTGGATCAGTTCACTCGGCAGTACCGGTTTGGAAAGAAACAGATCTGCTCCGGCCTTCAGGCCCTCCCGTTCATCGATCGGCTGCGAACGGGCTGTTAGAAACACAATCTTCACATGCTCAGTTTTGGGCTCAGCTCTTAGGCGGCGGCACAGCTCATACCCATGCACACCGGGCATCATCACATCCAGGACGGCTACATCAGGGGGTCGCCCCGTGGCCAGGGTCCACCCCTCGTTCCCATCGCGTGCGATCATGACCGAAAAACCCGCCTGCTGGAAAGCGAAATCCAGCACCCGGATCATGTTGCGATCGTCATCGACGACCAGGACCGTCACCATCGCTCAACCCCCTGCATACCGGCTCCTGACATCACTACTGCTACGAGTCGTCTTCCATGCAAAAGAGGTCTATGTGTTCCCTATTCACCAAGAACGCTTCGCCGCTGAAGGTGATCTCAGGACTCGAGATCACCCGCGCGACCCCGTTCACAAAGGCAATGTAATCACTGACCGCTTTGGCCAGGTAGGCTTTCCAGTCCAAAGTCAGCCCTGTCACCTCAAAGTCTGCCTCGATTTCGATGCCAGGCAAGGCTAACCAGACGCGGCGCAGCGACTTGCCAAAGTAGCTCGTCGCCCTGCCTGCCTTGGAGAGACGCTCTTTGGCTGGCACGACCGCAAACAACAGACCATTCTTGTGCAACTGAGCATCGGGATAGGTGCCCACGATCTCCCCGGGATTGCTGATGCGGGAGATGTACACCTCGTTCAACTCTACATAAGACTCTAGCTTGTCGTTGAGGATGTCGCCGACGGTTCTGGCACGGGTGTTAATATAGCCAGAGATCCGGTATCCCTGCGTGAAGAAATCTACTGCCAAGAGCCCGGCGACACTACGCCGTACCATTCACGCCCTTCCTTTCCCGGGTTTCCCACCCCAGGCTGCGCGGTCCTTTGGGCGCGGCCTCAGAGACCTGAGCCCCTCACCCCTGCGGTCGACGAGTCCTACTCGCCCCAGTCCAGGTCTTGCTCCTCGGCAAAAGCAGAAACGGCAGCCGGGTCACTCGCCAGCGCCTGAACCGCTGCAAAGGTATCGCCCGCGTACACCGACAGAGCATCCAAAGCGTCCGCGAATTCCCCATAGTCGAGGTGCTCGCGGGGCAACTCGACTGCCAGGACAATATCGCCATCCGAGTCCACAGCAAACTTGGCCATGTTGATCTGTTGGCAGAGCCGCAGCAGATGCCGGTAAAGCTTGCGTTCGCACTGGATATCTTTCGGAGCCCCGACAAAGGGTGTGATGGCAAAGAACACCCAACTGGGGGCCAGCGTCACATGCACCGAGAATGGCTCAGGCGCCTCGGAGCGAAACCCGCTGGCAAAGTGGGTATCATCCACTCGTTCGTAGGACCAGCCATACTGCTCGAGATAGGAGGCGATTGTCTCGGCCGTCACGCTCATCTCGCGTCCCTCCTACCCTGCGCCCCAGTCCAGATCCTGCTTCTCCTCATACAAAGAATGGGCCTGAGGCACGTGGGCAAGGATAAACGTCTGCGTAAAAGCGTCATCCGCATAGTAGGCCAGTGCACCCAGCGCGTCAGCAAACTCGCTATAGTCCAGGCTAGCGGTGGGCAGCTCGACTGTCAAGATCACGTCGCCATCCTCGTCGACAGTGAACTTGGCTATATTCATCTCATAGTTCTTTCTCAGCAGGAACCTGTGCAGCTTGCGCTCACACTCTGGATCCCGCGGGGCGACGACAAAAGGGGCGATGGAGAAGAACACCCAATTCTCCACCAGGCGCACATAGATTCGGAACACCCCCGTGTCCCCACGAAAGCCGGTGCGCAAGTCGGTGCCAAGGTCGCCCTCACCGGTCCGCTCGTAGGTCCACCCATACTGCCCGAAAAAGGCTTCCAGTGTCTCTGGCGTGACCGCCATTGTGTTCCTCCTCACAGTCGGCGCCTGCCCCACGTTGACGCTTCCCGCGCGTCTCGCTAGGCAAAGGTCACGTGCCCCTCGGCAACGCTTACCCGGACCGCTCGGGCATCGTGCCAGTCAGCCTGGTACATCAACTCGGCTAATGGTTCCAGCACTTCCCTCTGGATCACGCGTTCCAGGCGGCGGCACCCCTGTCGTGGATCGTGCCCCCTATCAGCGACCAGACGCACCACCTGCGGATCGAACGTAACATCGGTCTTTTGCCGGGCAAACCGGGCACGCACGATCGTGTCCAACTTGCGCTGCGCGACCCGTAGTATGTCTTCATCGCTCAGCGGCTGGAAGATGACGACCTCGTCAATGCGAGAGAGGAACTCGGCCGGCAGGTTGCGGCGGAGCACATCCAGGACGGCCTCCTCCGTGACCCGGATCTCCTTCTCGCCTTTGCCAAATCCCATTCGCCGCCTGAACCAGAGATCGCTCGCCAGGTTGCTGGTCATGATGACCGTGGCATCCGAGAAATAGACTGTCCGTCCCTGTGCATCTGTCAAGCGCCCATCATCAAAGACTTGTAGGAACAGGTTGAGCACGGCGGGATGCGCCTTCTCCACCTCATCCAGCAAAAGCACACAGAACGGCTGGCTGAGGACCTGTTCCGTCAATTGTCCTCCCTGGTCAAATCCCACGTATCCCGGCGGCGATCCGATCAGCCGAGAGACGGTAAACTCGGCAGAGAACTCGGACATGTCGAGACGAATGAGACGCTCCTCGTCCCCAAACAGAAACTGGGTCAGCACCTTGGCCAGCTCCGTCTTCCCCACGCCTGGTGGCCCCACGAACAGGAAGACACCATCAGGCCGTCGGGGATCCAGGTCCAGCCGCCGCTTGGTCAGGCGGATCAGGTGCGACACGGCTTGCACCGCCAGATCCTGTCCGATCACCCTCTGGCGCAGCACCTCCTCCATGCCCAGGTACCGCTCCATCTCTCCCTGATCCAGGTTCCCCAGGGGGATACCCGTCATATCGGACAACACTGACAGCATACTGTCTACAGTCAGTGCCTGTTGCCCGGTCCCCGACAACATCACCCGCGACGCCGTGCGCTCGAGCAGATCGATCGCCTTGTCCGGGAAGTAGCGATTCTTCAGATAGTTCTTGGACAACTCATAGGTCTCGTCCAGCAGCGCGTCGGATATGCTGACCTGGAAATGCGCCTCAAAGCGCGGCTTGAGCGTTCTGAGGATGTGCAGCACATCGTCCCTTGCCGGCTCCTCTACGCGTACTGGCTGGAACCGTCGCGCCAGCGCGCCATCCTTCTCCATGTACTTGCGGTACTCGTGTGTGGTCGTTGAGCTGATACACACAATGTCTCCGCGGGCCAGAACTGGCTTGAGGATGGTCGCTGCGTCCTGCAGACCGTATGCGCCCCCGGCTCCCAACAAGGCGTGCGCCTCGTCGATGAACAGCACCACGTCGCCCGCGTCGCGGACCTCGTTCACCAACCTGTTCAGGCGCTTCTCAAACTCGCCGATCTGGCTGGCGCCAGCCACCAGGGCGCTGACGCTTAGCTCCACCAGCCGCTTGTCCTGGAGCAGAGGTGGCACCTGACGGGCAACGATCCGCTGGGCCAATCCCTCAGCCAAGGCAGTCTTGCCTACCCCAGGCTCCCCAACCAGGATCGGGTTTCGCTTCATCGTCCGGCACAGGATCTCGATGATCGCTGCAATCTCTCGCTCGCGGCCAACGATCGGATGAAGCCGCCCCTCACGTGCCAGATACGTCAAGTCGCGTCCATAGCGATCGAGAGTCGGCGTGGGCCTGTACTGCGTGCCCTCTGCAGTCGGACCCGATTCCCCAGTCGTCTCTGTGACAGCCTCACCCGTCGGCTGCTGCTCGCCCACAGGCTCGATGACAGCGGCATGTTCTACCTCGGTCACCTCACCGGGGGTCCTTAGCTTCTGGATCAGCGCCGCTCCGTCAACGCCGAGCCCCTGCAGCAAGGTGCGCAGGCTGCCGTCTCCCTCAAGCATCGACAGCAGCAGGTGCGTTGGCGTCACCGGTGCCCGCTGGGCTAGGGCGATACTTTGGCGCAATGCATCCTTGAGGCCTGTGGAAACGACAAGTCTGTCAGACGCGGTAGCCAGTTGAGCTTCCTGGCCACCCTTGACCGCATCTACCACCTGCTCCACGGTTACATTGTAGGGCTCGAGCAGTTCCTCCATCCATGCGCCCTGCTGCCAGATCAGCCCCAACAAGAGGTGACGGACGTTCAACTCCGCGGACCTCTGCTGCCGAGCTTCCTGTTTTGCCGCGTCAAAGCACTTCAGGGCGACAGGAGACAATCTCTCGAGCATATCGTGCCTCGTCATATAAGCTACTCATTCATTATACTTCACTTTCACCGGTCTGGCAAGGGTAGAGTGCGCCAGCCAGACATCCAGATCCCTGACCAATACATCAGCCTCTCTCCCCAGGGCCCTGAACCCAAACCATCGATAGAGGCGACGAGCCTTGGCGTTATCCTGCTGGGTGTTGAGCGTGATCCCGAATACGCTCTGCTCGCGGAAAAACCGGATTGCTTCGGCAAGCAGGCGCACTCCGATGCGCTGGCCCTGATGCGTCGGAGACACAGCGATCCGCGTCAGATGGGCATGCCTTCCGACCAGGCTGCCAATGGTATATCCCACCACCAGGTCAGCCAGTTGAGCGACCACGAGATAGGCCGATGCCGCCCGGTAATGGGCCAGGCCGTCGATGGTGTTGCGCCACAAGGGATCAAAGGCGGCCTCTTCGATCGCCAGGATAGCAGGAAAATCGTGGTGTACCGCAGAACGGACCACAACGTGCTCGTGTCCGGCATCAGGGATGGCGAAATCCCCCTTTTGCATGGTCACCACGGTGTTCACCCGACGAAACCCATTGGTCAGCAGTACATCCAGGAACCAGCCCTCCAGGCCAACAAAAGCCAGCGTCCTCACGCCCCTCTCATACAGGGACTCCTGTATGGCGGTGAGCAAGACAACCAGCACCTGGCTCAAGCACCAGTCATCACGTACGCCAAAGAGCCGGATGTGGGCCACAGTCTCCGACTCGACCGCGGAGCCCCAGACACATGCCAATCTCCCGCTATCCTCGCCCAGGAACAGGTCATTTGTCTCTGGTTCGCGGGCTCCGGCCACGAGCCGTTCCAGCTCACCCCACGGCATCCGGATGATCGTCCTTCCAGCCGACGACATCAGCTCGAGGATCCGGTCGCTGTCGATGGATAGAGCTCGCCGCACGATCATCCGCTTCGCACTCCATTCCCAGGCAAAAAGAAAGCCGAGGGAATATCCCTCGGCCTCAGGTGGTCCACACCCGTGCCATGAGACGCAGGTTCCATCTTCAGGCCCGGACCGCCGGCGGCTGGCTACAATGCCGCGTGTAACCAGCCGCCGATGTCGCGCCGCTATTCCTTCTGCAAGCTCACCCGGACCTGCCACGGGTTCGGCACAGACTCCGATATCTCCACCTGGTCCGCCACCGGCTTGTACCCCTTGGCCACGGCGAAAACCGCATAGCTGGCCCCGCGTGCCAGCGGTAGGTTCATCTTGAAAGCACCGTCGGAGCCACTCTGTGCTGCGTCATAGACCAAGGATTTGTCGTTTCCACTGTCGGTGAATTGCTCGATCGTCACTCCTTCCTTCAGAATAACCATGAGCGCGTTGGGGATACCACGTCCAGTGTCGGCGTCCACGATCACCCCGACCATGAGAACCTCTCCCCCGGCCGTGGATCCATCGCCTGCCGTGATCTGGAAAGAACTCCACATCTGCTCAAAGACCGGAGACAAGCTCTCCCAGTCCTTTTCCACAGCCATAAACAGCAGATTGTAGCCCCGCGATCCCACCACTTTGCTCAGCAGGGCCGCCAGGACATTGTTCCCGTTGTCACTCACGGTGAAAAAGACACCGTGCCAGCCACCCTCCTGGGCTTTCGACGCCGTCTTCTGAGCAGCAGGAAGGTTCTGTGAGATCGCATTGAAGACTGCCTCTGCTTCCTGTTCCGACGTACTTGCAGGATCTGGGTCGACCATCACCAAGGCCAGAGCGTTGTCCTGCGGGTGCGAGAACTGGACGGCTGCATCTGCCTCTTCCACCGTCCAGTTGCCCGGGTAGTCAATGGCAAAGCCCAGGTCCGCATTGCGATATGTCGTGGATTCCCCACTGGGTACACCTGGCTCATTCTTTCCTCCAGGTACAGAAACCTTGGCCGCTCCGATGACCGAGAACTCGCGCGATTCGGCGACCTTGCCATCGAGGCTGACTTGGAGCAAGTAGTCTCCGGGCGCCCAGCGCCCCGATGGCTCAAGGGACATCCCCACATATGCGTTCCCAGTCACCTTGTCCTGCTCCGTCAGCCCGATCTCTGCATCCCCTTGGTACCAGTGAGCGGACACAACGTTCCGCGGCTTCATGTTGACCACCTGGATGGAAACCGCAAAGGGATCGATCTCGCTGTAGGTGTCGGTCTCGGCAAAGGGCCGCCCATCATCGGTCAGACCCCGACACAACCTGACCGCCACGACGAGTGGCTGGGCCTGCGGCATGGGGGTCGGCGTGGGCGGAACCGGGGTTCGTGTGGGCAGGATGGGCGTTGATGTGGGCGGAACCGGTGTGACCACCTTCTCCTTCGGCCCGATCTTGATACACGCCAGAAGCAGCACCGCTAACAGGACCGTTGCGCCCGCAAGCACCCATTTTCGCCTAGTACTGGACATCGCAAAGCTCCTTTCTCCGATCCACCATCCCTGCTCCACCAGAACGCGCCAACCGGCAAGCGCCGACACGCGCTAGTTTTCCGGCATGGGCAGAATGCCCTTCGTCCGCCAATGGCGGACATCGATCAACATGGTTTGCCCCTGGAACTTTTCCCAGTTCTCCTGCCCCTTCACCAGCGCATCCTCAAAGGTCATCCCCTGGCCCAGCACCGTGGTTTCAATGAACACATATTGCTTGGAGCCGTCGGCTGTCTCGCACGCCACGAAAGCGTGCCCAGGTACGAGAATCACCAGCGGGTTCATGTCCATCGCTTCTATGGCCGACGCATACAGCACCGTTGTTTCGATGCAGTTGCCCGCCTGTTGCTGGATCGTCTCTGCGGGCAGGCGGATGCGCTGCACATACGTGCGGTCGGTCTTGGCCAGGGAGACCGGCGTGTTGACATAGCGGACGCGATCCGTATCGTTGATCACCTGGTATACCGCCGCCAACTGGGGCAAGACCCCTTCCTCTCCCATCTGGTATCCAAAGATCGCCTCGCCCGGTATGAATTCGGTTGCCTGCCGGAGCAGGGCCTCAACCTCAGGAGAGGCCGGAGTCACCCAGGCCACCACGTACTCCCGAAAGTCAGCCTGCATGTTACCATTCTCGTCCACGATCGCCACCACCAGGTCTCGCTTGGACATCATGTCCACATTAAGCGAGCGCTCGGCGATCAGCTTCTCCTCACCCGCGTTCAGGTAGCTTACCCTGTAATGGAAAGCCGCCACCTGGCCTTCGTTCAACTCGCTGCGCGCGCCGCTTTTCATGATCGGCGTCTGCTCCACCTCCAGGGTCTGCCCAGCAGCGAGGTTGATGGTGTCTACTGCCTGCTCCGTGAAACCCACGATCTCGGACATGACCTTGATGGTCAAAGCCTCTCCGCCTCGGTTGATCACAGTAAAGGTCGCCAGGTTCTGCTGTTTGGCCGTCTTGCCAAGGAGGTGGTAGAACGCGGTAGGCACCTTGTTGATGTACTTGACGCTTACATCCACCTGGGCCGAAGCCTGCTCCTGGCCGGGCATGGCCGTCGTGGGAACGGGTGTAGGCAGGGGCTTTTCTCCCCCTCCAAGCTCCACGGTGATGCACGCCAGAGTGCTGAGGGCCAGGAGCGCGATAGACAGAACCAGCGTCTGGAGACGTCTCAACCTCATCACTTGTCCTCCTCGCTACACAGGCGAAAACGCACGGAGGAATCGCTCGAACTGGCCCCATGCCTGGTCATACACGTGCTCGTCTGCCAGGAAGGTGATCACATAGGTCGCAGCACCATGCTGGAAGACATAGTCTACGCCGTGCAGCACCACCGGCACAGCCGGATTGAGCAGATCCGGGCTGACATACACGTAAGCAAAGTCGTTGCGATATGTCTCTCGCCCACGCCACTGGATGGTCTCCCCGTTCAGGATCTGGTACAACTGCCTGTCGCCCGCTCGCTCCTGGTTCAAGGACACCGCCACTTGCTGGGATGGTCCTGCGTTGTCCAGTCTGGACACGGTGATCGTAGTCTGGAAACGCGCCCCAGATCCAGGATCGGTGATCTTGAGCACCTCAGGCTGCTGGGGCTGCTCGCGGACCCAGTTTTGGCCGTAACTTGCCCTGAAACCCATATCCTCAATGTGTACCGCCCGAGCCTCAGCTCCTGCCTTGACTCCCCAGCCCACCAGCAGGGCTGCAATCACAACAACCACCACCAGAAGCTCTGCATACCGATCGCGAGGAGCGGCACCTGCTTTTCCCACAACAGCCATTGACTCTTGCTCCTTTCCTGAAGGGGTAGCACAACCCCTTGCGGGCCACCTGCGCTACGTCGCTGCTGTCTGGCCGGCATCCGCGCCCGACAAAGTCAACGCGGCAGCCCTGCGCATTAGATACCAGAGCACAGCGAACGTGGTCGCTGCCAGCGCTCCGGCCAGCAAAAGGCCCCACCAGGGGTTGACGCCCAGGCCTACCTGAGTAATCTCACCTCGCGCCCACGTGAACGATCCGTTCAGCACCGCAGCGATCACCACCCCCAACGTCTGCCACCACACCGGCTCGACCTCGAACTTGGCGCGTCCCAAAAAGTACCCGGTGATCCCAGAGAAACTAGCCTGCGCCAACGTGGTGATCGAGATGCGGATGATGCCCATGTACAGATCCACCCCGCCATTGGCGATCACATAGTTGATGTTGAGCATCGTGGCAAAGCCCAGTCCGGCAGCAGTGCCATAGATCACCCCATCCAGGCGCTCGTCAAACTCGGGCGTCGCGTACACGCTGTAACGGACGGCAGCATACTTGAGGAACTCCTGGGTGATGCCGATGACCAGAACCGCACCCACGATGTTCGTCAGGGTATTGGTCGCCAACCAGTGGTTGACTTGGAACAGTCCGTTGATCACCGGGATGGCCACGGCGTTGCACAGCAGCATGCCCAGCACAAACACACCAATGACATACGACTTGGGTTCTGGCTCCAGGCGATCTTGGCGATGGAAAAAGACCATCCAGATCACAGCGGGGATCAGGGACAACAGGACGCCCACCCCTACCAGTGCAGCACCAGTCAGGCGTGGTTTGGCCAGCCAGGCCACCAGGCCCATCAGCGCGCCAAAGGCGATCACCGCCGCGATCTCTATGACCCCAGAGGTCCACACGCTTTTCCGCTCTGTGGTGACCCGGGCATAGTGTTCAGGGCAGTACAGTCGTCCACCTAGCACCCTGGCCTCGTCGCCCAGAGGCCTGTGACAGACACAGCAGATGCGTCCTCCACTTGACACGGCCCACACTCCTTTGCACCCTCGCGCCTTGCTGCAGAAACCGGGAGGTTGGCACCTGACGCCAACCCTCAAGATACTATACTATTCTAACAACAGTTGTCACTTTTGTCAACACGCGACTCGAAATGCCGCGTCTTTCCATCTTGACTCTTGGGGGTCTTTGTCATATACTGATAGCCAACCCACGCGCACGGCGGCCGCCACAGCCCGCGGCGGTTGGCCTTGCTGCATGGTGTCGATGGAAGGAGGATTTGTTCATGGCAGAATTGGGCAGGCTGTTTCGCAGGAGGGGGGACAAAGCTCAACCCCCACAGGCCAAGAGCCCAGGTGCAACGGAGCTGTTCAGGCTCTGCTATGCTGTCCGTGTCAGGGCCCTGGCCTTTTCGCCCAGCGGCAAGTACCTGGCTCATGGATATGGCAGGAATGGAGCAGACCGCGTCGATGTCCGTCTCATGCCGGACCGCACTCTCACAGCGCTGTTCGAGCATGACCGCACAGTGGCGTGCATTGCCTTTGCGCCTGACGAGGAGATCCTGGCCGCCTCTTCCGAAGATGGCCAGGTGCAGTTACGGCGCGTGGCCAATGGTGCTCGGGTGCGATCCTGGTCCGAGGTTGACGCGTTCGTGAGCAGCCTGGCATTTTCGCCGGATGGCATGTCCCTGGCTGTGGCCCACGGTTCGCGCATCGGCCTGAGAAAGGTCGAAGATGGAACATCCCTGCGCTCCTGGGAAGGGCACAAAACCCTGGTCAACAGCGTAGCCTTTTCACCTGACGGAAAGACCCTCGCCTCCGCATCGGGAGAGAGGGCAGGTTTCTATGCCGAAGACAATACCGTCCGCCAGTGGGACGTCGCCAGTGGCGAGCTAGTCCACACTCTTGGGGGACATACTGCTGGGATCTTGGGGATCTCGTTTTCACCTGACGGCCAGCTCCTGGCCTCAGCATCGACGGATTGCACAGTGGGCCTCTGGCGGCTAAGCGATGCACGTCTTCTCCATTCCCTGCAAGGACATCAGGGACCGGTCAATGGGGTGGCCTTCTCGCCAGATGGCCAGGTCATAGCCTCGGCTGGAGGGCTGGGCGACGGGACAGTTCGTCTGTGGGATGTTTCTAAGGGCGCTCTGCTGGAGACGATCGCGATCCCCGGAAAGGTACCATCGTGGTGCGTCGCGTTTGCCCCCGATGGCGGCACGTTGGTGATCGGAGCAGATGGCGTCCTGCTCCGGCAACTTAAGTGAGAATCCACGCCAGATAGACCCATGCAGAGATAGCGAGAACCTACCCTGAGCTTATATGAGCCATCGGGAGACCCTCGCCCCTTCTGCCGTCGCACGTGCCGCGATATGCTGCGTAGGCACTGACTCTCCGTGCATCCTGCCGCTCGACACCCGGCAGCACTTGTGGCTCCCCCGGAAAGGCAACTGCAATGACTGATGTTGATCGCGTGGTTTCCCGTTTTTCTGAGGGTTTTGCCTGCTCACAGGCCGTGCTCTTGGGCTTCGCACCAAGCCTTGGCCTGGACCCGGACGTTGCAGCCAGGGTCTCTGCGCCTTTCGGTGGCGGCATGGGCCGCATGGGAGAGGTCTGCGGGGCAGTCAGCGGCGCCCTGATGGTAATCGGGCTGGCATCGGGCAATGTGACTGCCCAGGACAAGGAGTCGAAAGAGCGAGCCTACCAGCTCGTCCGTGAGTTCGCTTCCCGGTTCCGGTCCCGCCATGGATCGCTCTTGTGTCGAGAGCTGCTCGGCTGCGATCTCAGCCAGCCAGGGGCACTCGCGTTGGCCCATGAGCGCAAGCTTTTCGCCGCGCGCTGTCCGACACTGGTCAGAGATGCGGCCGAGATCGCTGCTGAGCTTCTTGAGCTGTGATCTTGCGCGTATGGCGGTATCCTAACTCCGCATGGCGACGGCTACGGCGATGGCTTGCTCCTCGCTGTGTGAGAGGCTGATCGCCCACACGTCCAGCCCCAGGGCCTGGGCACGCTCGGCCGCCCTGCCCCGGAGGTACACTTCGGGCTTGCCTAGCCGATCCTGGCGCACCTCCACGTCCGTCCAGCCAATGCCGCCCTGCCACCAGATACCCACGCCCAGCGCCTTGGATACCGCCTCCTTCGCCGCAAAGCGCACCGCCAGCTCGGGCACACGCCCCCGGCAGCGCGCGACCTCGGCCGGGGTGTATACGCGCTGCAAGAATCGATCTCCCCAACGCTCGATTGCCCGAGCGATGCGCCCAATCTCGACCAGATCCACCCCAACCGCCAGCGGCACTTGGCTCACCTCTGTGCTATTCACTGCGCTCACCGCTCCATGGCCCGCGCCACCCGTTGACCCAGCTCGACGGCATAGTTCGTGCCTCGATCCCAGGGATAGACGTGGTGCATGCAGGCCCAGTACACGCGGGGAATGATCGGCATCTCTGGCACGGGCACTCGCTGCGAATGATGGACCTCAGGTACCGGCTGGGCATACAGTTCGCGAAACGACCACTTGGCCCGCACCCAGCTATCCTCGAACTCCGGGCGGACCTTGGGCAGAGCCGGGCGATAGGCTGCATAGAGCTCATCGGTCGTCAGGTGTAGCACTGGTGCGTCGGCGGGCACATAGTCCCCCAGATAGAGAATCACGTCGTCGGCATAGTGGGCTTTGTCCTGGTAGTTGGTATGCTCGACCATCGACAGGCAGGGGAACTCACCCGCAGGAAGGTTGAGCCAATAGGTGCCATCGGTGAGCACAGAGTGCCTCAGGGCCAGAACCAGAACCACCGCAGCCATGGACTTGAGGCCGGCCAGGTCCTGGGCATATGCCTCCGGCAAGCCAACAACCATTGCGCCGAGCTTTTGCGGCGAGGTGGTGGTGAGCACCCTGTCGAAAACTGCCCCTTCCCCACCCGGCAGCAGCAGCGCAACCTGATCCTCCACCTGGGCGATCTGGGTGATGGGAGTAGCCAGGTGGACCTGCCCTCCTCGTTCACAGATTGCCTGCACCAGGCGTTCGATGAACACCTGGAATCCTCCCTGGAAGTAACCCAACCTCTGGGTGCGAGCCCGGAAACGAGCCCAGAACCAGGCCATGTTGACCCGGTCAAAGTGCGCCTTGAACTTGCCACGCAGCATCGGTTCCCAGACCTCCGCATAGCCCCGCTCACCTATAGCCCGGCGTAGCCAGTTGTGCGCCGTAGTGTCCTCTAGACGGGTGCCGTCTCGCAGCAGGTACTTGAGATAGGCGACCACAACGCCAATCCGCAGGTTGATGGGCAAGGGCAGGTTGGGATAGAACGCCACTCCAGCCGGATGGTCGTACACATAGGGCCGCCCGTTGACCCACACCGAGGTCTTGGGCGTGCTAAAGGTCAATGGGACCTGGAGCTCCCGGGCCAGGGCGATGATCGTGCTGTCACCGGCGAAAACGTGCCGGTAGAATCGATCCAGCGTCCACTCCCATTCCGGCACACGGAAACCCGACGACAACCCTCCGGCGGCCGCCTCCGCCTCATAGATGGTGACCTGGTGTCCCCTCTTCCCCAGCTCATATCCGGCCATCAGCCCAGTCACCCCCGCACCAACAATGCCAATCCTCATCCGACCTCCATTTGTGCTATCATCCGATCGGCATCCTTGTGCCAGCCGTTGCCTCTCGGGCAGGGTCCCGGTACAGCGACACACCGCGCTGTGCTGCTCTATCCACAGGGATGCTCCACCACCGTCACTATTACAGGCCGCCCGCTACTGCGTTGTGCCACCCCCATTCTGCCCCAGGGTGCTGGGCATGTAGAGTCGGTAGATCGCACGGTAGGCCTGGTTGACCCCCAGGAACCCACCGTCCCACCCACCAATAGCATACAGATAGGTGCCGTTCGCGGCTGCGCCCAGGTTTCGCCATTCCTGGAGCAAGGGCGATGGAAAGGTGCTCCACGTGCCCGACGCCGGGCTAAAGTACTCGTTCTCCACCAGGTAGCTTTTCCACCCACCCCCGATCGCGTACAAGGTGTCGGCAATGACAGCCACACCAATGCCGCCGCGCGGCACGTTCATCGATAGGCAAGTATCCCAGGAATCGGTCGCCGGGGCATAGGCCTCACACGCTGCCAGTTCCGCCTGCCCATCGTATCCACCCACGACATAGATGTGGTCGCCGATCGCCCCCGCGCCGGTGAAAGCCCTCCCTGCCTTCATCGGCGACACAGCAGACCATGCATCCTGGCCCGGGTCGTATCGGTATGCTTCGGCGACATACGCCTTGCCATCCCATCCCCCGAACACATACAGGTTCCCATTGTGGGCAGCAATGGCGTAAGCGGACAAGCCTCTGGGCATGGGACTCGCTGACCCCCAAGTGCCAGGTGCGCTCGCCGATGGATCATACACCTCGAGCTGGCTGCTGACCTGACCGTCGCTCAAGCTGCCTCCCGGCACATAGATCCTGCCTCCCAACACCACCGCTCCCGCGTTCGCCACGGGCAGCGGCTTGTCCGCACCACGCACCCAGGAATCCTCCTCCGGTAGATAGATCTCGACCAGACCCGTGATCCCTGACACCGTCTCCCCACCAATGGCATAGATGCGCCCATTGTGCGCCACCACCGCCAATCGGTCGCGCGGGGTAGGCATCTGCGCCACGGCCTTCCAGCGGGAAGCCTGTGCCTGGCTACGGGTCACTGCCTGAACGGGACGGTCAGTAAAGGGTGCAGGCCGCTCAGCGCTGTTTGGCCAGATCAGCCACAGTCCCAGGGCGACCAACAACCCCGAGATCACCAGGTAGATCCGCTGCCAGAGCGCCAGTGGACGCCATCTCATCCCGCCAGAGTCGGTCACAAGCGCACTGCCGGGCCCTATGGGGGCAGCCTGTGCATTCTCAGCCGCTGTCGGTGCAGTGGGCAGGTCTGCGCCAGCTTCCCCACCGGTCAACTGGCTAACCGCCACCCAGCCCATCCTGACGGCCAGCATGGTCGCTTCCGTACGCGAGCTGACCTGGAGCTTGCCATAGATATTGCGTAGATGGACTTTGACGGTGTTCGGGCTGATGGACAGCTTGCGGGCGATCTCTCTATTGCTCAATCCCTTGCTGAGCAGCGTCACCAACTCCAGTTCGCGCTCGCTGAGCGGCTCGATGGATTCCTCAGCCATGCCCTCGTCCCTTTAGCCCACTACATACAGACGTATCATAGCCACCTGGCATGTGTCCTCTCTCACCCTGGCTCGCTCGTCCATTCGCCACCCGCACACCCACATGATCTCCCCATCGGCCCGGACCAGCAAGGGGACGCTATCTCGCCACCAAGCCGGGACCTTGGCATTCACCAGCAGTTCGCTCACCAGTTTGCGCCGTCCACCCAGTCCAAAGGGGCAGAAACGGTCACCCGCCTGCCGGCAACGCAGGTGAACCCCCCTCTCCAGCACCTCGGCATCCAGAAAGGCCCACCATGGGTCAGTGTTGTCCTGCCACCCGGCGGGCAGCTCGCTTCGCGACAGAATGCGCACCTCTATCCGTACCTTGCCTGGCATCGTCGTAACTCCGGGCACGGTAACGGCAAGGGGCCTGCTTTCGTTGGAGTGGCCCTGACACAGCGCCGGAAAGTCAGGTGGTGGCACATAGTGCTGGTCTGCAATGATCAGTGTCGCGTATCCCACGGTGAGCATGACCCCACGGGGGAGGGTAGACTGCGCGCCCACCGTGCCCCCAAGTGCCACATCCACCGCTGCCTCCACATGCTGGGCATTCACATCCCTCAGGTCCCACCGCAGCCGCTGCACCGCCCGTCGGACGATGGCACGCTGCAGGGCAATGTGTAGCTTGCGCCACCTTGCCAGGTCAAAGGTCGTTGCCAGGTCTGACTCAAAGAGTAGCACCTGCTTCCAGGCTTCGTCACGCACTGTGCACAGCAGGTCATAGTCTCCGGCCATCACCCTGGCGCTGCGCCGCAGGTTCTCGGCGAAGCGCGGCCTGAACTCCCGCTCCAGGTATGGTAGCAGCTCGTGCCGCAGCTTGTTGCGGTGAAACGTGGTGTCCAGATTGGAGCGGTCAAAGCGGGGGACAAGCCCATGCTGTGTGCAGTACCGCTCGACCTCAGAGCGCGGGATCTCCAGCAGGGGACGGACCAGCCACAGGTCTGCCGCTGGTCCTGGCTTCACGATCAAGCGCAGATCAGCCATTCGTATCGCCGGCAGCATCCCGCGCAAGCCAGCTAGACCGGCTCCACGCAGCCAGTGCATGAGTACGGTCTCGCTCTGGTCATCAGCATTGTGCCCAACGGCGATCCGTGTCGCCCCTTCCCGGAGTGCTACATCTGCCAGAAAGGCGTAGCGCGCCCGACGCGCAGTCTCCTCGATCGCCATCCTGTGCTCGCGGGCCAGCGCGGGCACATCGCGGGCTTCTACCGTGCATGGGATCCCCCAACTGGCAGCCAGATCGGCAACAAAGCGCGCATCAGCATCAGCCTCATCGCCACGGATGAGGTGGTTCAGATGCGCGGCATGCAGGTCAATCCCTAGCCGCTCGCGACTGGACCATAGTACATGTAGCAGGCAGAGCGAGTCCGGGCCGCCAGACACACCCACCACGACCCGATCCCCCAACCGGAACATCCCTTCCCGCTGCGCAAAAGCCAACAGCTCTCGCTGCACGTCCATCACAAGCCACCTTGCCCTGGGCGAGTTTCGCCATCAGCATCAGCCATGGGTTGACCCTGCACAGACGTGGGTGTACAATGGCCTCGAATGCGGATTGGAGGTGTGGTTTGAGTGCGATCCAGTACCTTCCAGAGAACACCCGCGTCACTTTCGAGTTGCGCGGACACTTTCCACTCCTGCGGGAGCAGTACGTGTCACCCCAGGCTGGGACGGTAACGCTCAAGGGCTTCCTGAACCCGGCTGCACACCTGGAACTTCTCGATGGCACCCGCTACCGCACGCTGGCTGCCAAGCGAGACGAGCAATACCGAGACCAGATGGCCTACCAGGTCATCAGTTTGCCGGACAAGACCGAGATGTGCCGCCTGCGCACTCCGATCAGATTCCCAGCCAGTGGGACCGCCCGATGGCGCTACACGGCCACCCTGGATGACGTGACATACGTCGTAAGGCAGGCCGGCAGCGACCGTCGCGAGATCGAGCTTTGGAACGGAATGGAAACACAGAAACTGGTGCGGCGCCAGACAAGCAGTTCGCTGATCCCGGATCTCGATCTCCTGGCTCCTGTACCCACCCTCCTCGTCCTGCTGTTCCCCTGGTTCCAGAATCTGGCTATGACAACGACACGGTCATGAGAGCGGGGGCGTCCCACCAAAACGCTCCCGCCATTGCAGAGCCGCAGCTTCCTCGGTCCTCTGGCCTGATGCTAGTACGCGTTTCGGCCTGTGCCAAAGCGCAGAACGGTCATCAGCAGAATCTTGATGTCGAGGAGCAGTGACCAGTTTTCGATGTACCACAGGTCGTACTTCGTCCGCTCGACAATGGACGTGTCTCCGCGCAGGTTGTTGACCTGAGCCCAGCCTGTGATGCCTGCCTTTTCGCGGTGCCGCTCCATGTAGCGTGGAATGCTGCGCCGGAACTGCTCCACGTACATGGGACGCTCCGGACGAGGCCCCACCAGGCTCATCTCGCCCAGCAGGACATTGATCAGTTGGGGCAACTCATCCACGCTGCTACGCCGTAGGATCCGTCCCAACCGGGTGCAGCGTGGATCGTCCTTAGTGGTCCAGCCAGGGCCGTCCTTCTCTGCGTCTCGACGCATGGACCGAAACTTGATGCACCAGAACGGCCGAGCATCCAGCCCCATGCGCTGTTGTGCATACAGCGCCGCCCCTTGCGAATCCATCTTGATTACCAGGGCAACGATCAACAGAAACGGCGACAGAAAGATCAGGGCCACTGCCGACACGATGAGATCCATGGCTCGCTTTGCGGTGACTTTCCAACCCCGCAGAGCTACATCGCGCACTGCCAGCAGGGGCAGCCCATTCAGGTCGCCAATGCTGATCTCGGAAGCAATGATCTGAAAAACGTCCGGGAAAATCTTGATGTTGACCCGCCCGCGTTCGCATAGAGCAATGAGACGCAACAGATCCTGGTGAGTTGCCTCGGGCTCACCGATGATGACCTCGTCGATTTCGTGCTGGACGATCAACTCTGG